>Ga0307515_10004885_pt1 | contig 27415 bp, 23 predicted proteins | sample 17_EM_MG_FD_194513 | JGI IMG/M metagenome (GOLD analysis project Ga0307515, IMG submission 194513) | Populus trichocarpa ectomycorrhiza microbial communities from riparian zone in the Pacific Northwest, United States - 17_EM | ecosystem: Host-associated > Plants > Roots > Unclassified | place... | reverse complement strand
ATATATATATATATAACCCAGCTGAAAAACACAAGTATTGTTCAACAGAGCATGTCGTGGCAGGCTGTGTGCTATATATACTCTCACTCTCAATACAAAAAAAATATTCGAGCACTTTCACGACCACGACACAACTAATCCCCAACAACAATACTGAAAGAGAATCGAAAGTTAAAAACCTGAACTTGATTAATTTGTTGATTGCATAGCAACCCTTGATTTTGATCATTGCAAGAATCTACTTGGTTGATTTTTCTTTTTATTGTAAGAATACATCATGGAGGTTAGGCCAAATGAGACGGTCGATAACTCGACGCAGTATCGGCGACATGTACCAGCAACTCCTTCGAAGCAACCTGTTGTTCCTCCTAACACAGTTGAGACCACCTCCGTTTCTCAGAGGTCTCGCTTTCTTGAGTTTTCTGTTTGCTTCCTGAGGAATCTTGGGGAAAAAAAAAGAAAAGAAAAACCCGTTTGTTAATTTTGATTTTCTTCTTCTTGGTCTCTTTGAATTAATAGAAAGATAGAAGCTTTGAACCTGTTAGTATCAGATATGTTATTTCTTGGGTTTTTGATTTTTTAGGCAGTGAAATGATCTTAATGGGTTCTGTTTGATTATTGTTTTTTTCAGGTTACAGAAGGAATTAATGTCTCTCATGGTATTTAAAAATCCTTTCTTTTCTATTTCTTGCCTGTAAAAAATGATCAACTTTTTATGTTTAATGTTCAATCTGGTCACCAGTCTTGATTTTATCCACTGAATTAGAACTGTTGCACTTTACGGTGGACTGTTGCATCGTGTTTCTGGCAATGGCTATATTGGAAAGAATCCCTTCGAGTGGGGTTAGAAGGTGTTTATAATACACGCACAATTGCAGAAATTAAAATCGAGTTATGTTTTTTACCGTGTCAGTTGATGATGGCCTGGACTTATCTTACATTGTTTCTGCAGATGATTGGAGGAGATCTTGGAGTGTCAGCTTTTCCTGAAGGCGAGAGCATTTTTGCATGGATTGGTACAATTGCGGGTGGAGAGGGAACTGCCTATGAGGGATTATCGTACAAGCTCTCTCTACGTTTTCCTCTAGATTACCCTTTCAAACCTCCCCAGATCAAATTTGAGACGATGTGCTTCCATCCAAATGTTGATCAATTTGGGAACATATGCCTTGATATTCTCCAGGTATCAATCATTGTGCTTGTAGAGTTAAAGGGATGCGGGAGATGGCAGATGTTAAAATGATATTGAGATTAGGTGAAACCAATTTATTTGAGGATGTTTGAACCCGCTGATATTGCCAAAGTCCAGTCCTTCCCGTCGAAGCGAGCTCTCCTTATCCACACGACATTGAAATTAGTTGCCTTGTTTTTATATGTTTCTCTCATTTGACTAATGAGCTCCTCTCTGTTTGTCTTCATAGGATAAGTGGTCTTCAGCTTATGATTGCAGAACCATTCTTTTATCCATTCAAAGTCTCTTGGGAGGTCTGCTCGGACTTGCGTACATGTTTAAACTTTGTCCGTATTCCTGTTTTTGCCTAACTATTTAGTTCCTTTCACGCAGAACCCAACCCGGATAGTCCCTTGAACAGCTACGCTGCCGAACTCTGGAGTAACAAGGAAGGTCAGATATCCCATCTTCATGTCTAAGAACTGCTATGGATATATGTTAAGCTCGAGCTTCTGTTTATATGTTCTTCTATGTCAGCATGATGAACTGAAGAGCTCTCTATTGTCACAGATTACAAAAGGAAGGTCCACAAACAGTATTATGCTGGAGAAGCATTTGAGAGCTGAGCTGCGAGCTCCTCCTGTCCTTGATGCCATCAGAAAATGTTAGCACTTCACGCTGTTGCTCTTTAAAGGTTTAGGGGAGGAGTCAGGAGTCAGTTTGGATACTTGTATGAACGAATATTAAAGAACTCAAACCCGCATCATTTGTCAGGATAGTTCTGTCCATTGCCTTCTCTGATTAAACGAGTGATATCTCTTTCTTGTAATTATTATAAAAATAAAGTCTACCAAGTTGTATGGAAAGTTTTTCCAAGTCAATGAAAAGATATATAAGCAGATAAATTGTTTCCAGTTGTGATTCCATGATTGGCTTGGCATTTTATCGTTCTTGACTTGGATCAAACCATCGAAGGATGAGCTTAAATTAAATTTTTATAAATGGTCATCAAATCCCATCACCAAATTATTATATACAAGATTAAGTGAACAAGATCAAATAGAGGAAGTAAAAGCAAATCATTCCTTGTTCGAACCATCAGCAACAGCAGGTGCTTTGCAGATGGGGCACATATTCTTCATTGACAACCACTTCTTGATGCAGTCGACGTGATAAACATGTCCACAGTTCCTTATCATTCCAACTTTATCCATGCTCTTGTACTCTTCCTGTCAATTGCAATTGCCAGCAAGGTGCATAAATGTTAAGCAGCGGAAACAAATTAGTTCACACGGGCATCCTGCCCTGTATTCTGATTTATACTTCCAGAGGAGTACATTTACACCATTCAAGATCATGAATCGTGATACTGTTCTTGTCAAGCTTAATCTTAACGATACCTTTACCTGTATCTTAAGGTTTACTCAGATGCAAATTAATCACCATTTATGCAACTATTACTTACAAGGCATATGGCACAGGATGTTTCTTCCTGGGCTTTGTCTGAAGAATGGCATCTTGTCTCCACCAAGCACTTTGAAAACACATCTTCAGGCAATCCTGTGTTGACAATCCCTATCCTTTCTCCTAGAGCAAGTAGTTCCTGTCCAGGCCACATAGCAGATTGTTTTAATTCGGGAGAAACAAGAGAACTGCCAGTCAAAAAAGTCATTTCCTGAAATTACTAACCTCATAACTCATGCTGTCAACATCCAGTCTCATGTCCCTGTATTGATCAAGGAAATTTCTGGAGCCATATAAATATGAGTGATCTAACATCATAAGAGCCTGCAAACGTAAAATAAATATGTGAGCAGGCGATGAACTGCATCAGAACCATCACATATAAACCCGAAAGGGAAAAACTACTTGTTTTGAGGAGAAACATGCACATTGCATAGAGGTGAAAGAAATATGATGTGCATGGCTAATTTAAAAAGCTCAGAAGCATCCTGCACTCTTATGACTTGCACTCTTGTGATTACGTGTAAATCACACCAACAAGCATGACATGTGCACGTGCACAACAAAAAAAAGGAAAGAAAAGTAAAGAAAACAGAATGAAATTCTAGCCCCAACCATAGCACAAGTCACAATTGATTACCACACACCTCAGATCCCATTCTATCACGCACATCCACCACATTTGAAAGAGACTGGAATCTCTCAATTGATATCCTTGACCTTCCTTCTCTATGATTGCTGTGCCAACCTCCAGACAAAAGTGGTCTTGAATATCTGGAACTATGGGTTTCTGATAGAAAATGCTGACCATTTTCGACAGCAGCAGCTTCTTGTCTGAGATGAGAGGAGTTTATATCAGCCTGACGTGTAGGTATAGCTCTTCGAGAATAACTGTTCTGACCCTCCCTTGAAGCCTGGGCATGAAAACCATGAAGATGTCGTGGTGGTGCAATGGGATTTCTGCTTAAGATGGAATCATGGTTGTACCGACGAATATCAGTAGGATTCCCTCCAGCATAATGCTGATTCATCTCATGGCTCAAGGAATTATTTTCTGCAATTGTAAATTATAAATTACAATTACCTAGGAATTTGGGAAAAACTAAGAGTAGATGTTAGAAAGCAATATATCTTAAACTGACCTGAAGTATGAAACCTCCCATGTGCAGGAGGTGGAACACCAATTTGGTTCTGCTCATAAGCAGTTCTGTCAGCATTTAAGTTAGCAACATCCACTGGCCCTGGATGGTTTCGGAGATGAGATGTTGAAGAAAAAGGATGGGACGTGTAACTTGATGAATGGGTTCTCCTTGGGTTGGGCTCCAAATCAAGTCTAGATCTGCTTCTCACATTCCTTGGAGGATCTTCACCCCCAATTGACAGGCTGCTACCCATATAGGGAGGTAAACCAGAGGATTCTGAAAAGTAATTTCTATAATCTGAAGTTGGTTTCTCATGGTGAAGTTCAAAAGAATTGGAGGAACTTCCTGCACTGTACATACTGCTGGTGCCACCTCTTTCCCACGAGGTAGGAACACCAGGGCTTTTTCTTTTGAATGGCCCTCTTCCAGCACTCATTGTATGATCAAGTAGACCACCCTCACCTTCATGGATACCATGCCTGTTGTGGTGATTAGAATGAACATGGGTAGCATCGAGCTCTGGAGGAGGGTAAAAGCTTCCACCAGCTGGACAGTGTGGGAATACATCATGTCGGGGGGCAGAAAGGGGAGCGTGAACTTGCGGACCTTCTGACCTGAAATATGTAGAGGAATGCTCAAGAGCTCTGTTTTCCAGGTTCCGCCGAGAGGCACAGCTGGGTCCATCTATTGAAGGAGGATTGATAGGATGAGAAAAGGAACCATTTTCTTGAGAAACAGCCCTTCCTGCAACAACGTTGTTCAGAACTTCAATAACTTTCAAGGCAAGGCTAAGCCATGATGTAAGCAGTCGGCAGATAAAAGAGCAATAGCAGTTCCCTAAACACCTAAAAGGCATGCAGTAGGTTTGAACTCCCAGGTAAAACACAATGGACAGCTTCAGTTAATTTTACACTTGATATCAATGATAATTCAAATTCCACCAATATTCTTGATGGCAAAAAATAATGGCAAAAAATAAGGTGTTGTTTCAATTGGGCCATGAATTTTTTTTAAGAAAACCCTATAATCTTCATACTGCACCTGGAAGTGTTGCATATCTTTAAATGCAGCTATTTTCCTAGTTAAAGATTACTAAAGCGATGAGTTAATAAAAGTTTCCCCTTAGAATAATCATTGATAGATTCAAACCCTTGATCTGCATCCCACTGGCAATCTAAACAAAAGTTGGACATCATTGGTGCAAGGTATTGAAGAAATACCAACAGACAAAAGGCATCTTTATTGAATAACATAAAACGAAGTAAAATACCCAAATACTAACTTACAAAAGGCATTTTTATTGAATAACATAAAATGAAGTAAAATACCCATATGAACATAGGACTGTCCAGCAGCTGGGTGGCCATGGCTCCAATCCTGCTCCATCTCGAAGAATTGAGAAGGGTTGAACATTTGTCTATGTCCCATGACCCCTTACAGCAGAAGATAATTTAAGCTCTGGATTCAGAATAGAGGAAGAACCAACCTGCATAAAAGTCATCTACAATTATCAGAGCAATCCCGTATGTACAAGTATGTGTGCTGCAATTATACATCAGTTTCTACATGTCATCTAAGCAGGCATGATACTAAGCTTTGTCTCCAAAACTTTATTAACTAATGACGTTCAAACTTAGATATATTATACACCTACTATATGCCAGAAAGCCCAAGCCCTTAAAACCAGAATGCTTGAAAATATGGTTGAAGAAATGACTAAATGACATTTATAGTATTCATTTGAATTTCTTCAGCAAAGTTGTTCATTACTAAGATGGATAAACAGAAGTCAAAATATAATCACAATCAATAGAATTTTAGCAATTTCTAAAAGTTCTATCCATTTGATCCATGTACCAATTTCCTGCTAAATCAAGAAAAAGTTCGCTAATGAGTTCATCATGTCAAGTGATTAACTACAAAAATTAGATCCCCTCACAAAGGGAAGAAAGAAAAGAAAAGAAATGAAAAGAAAAAAAGAACCCTATCAATATATGCTTTCACTCAAGCAACTCCTAAAATGAAGTGCAAAATAGGGTCAAATTATAATAATTAAGCTTTAGGAACCAAAGAGACTACATTGAAATGACAAGAGACATGCAAAACAGGCTGTCTCAAATTTGGGAAACATACTAAGAAGACAGATTTTCTAGTTTTTCAATTATAATAACAGGTTATGTTTCTATGATTTTTACCATCAGGAATTGAGTTCTGATAAAAATAAATGAATAAATAAATAAATAATAAAACACAACTTTTTCACAAAGCAAACACTCCATGAAAGTTCCAAAAAAATGCCATGCAATACTGAGAAACATAAGTATTGTTCTAATGGAAACGAGCCAAGAGAGAAAAACAGAGTTGAGGAAGGTAATTTATGAAAATATCATCACATCTAGAACAAGAAAGAAAAAAAATGAACTTCTAAGAAAAAAATATGATGAACTAAAATCTAATGGTCTGAGAAAACAGAAATCATACTAACAAATTCAAGAGAAATGAACTTCTACTGATCCCCTACTGCCATAAAAAAAATAACAAAAAACTGGGAACAATAACTAGTTCATTCTGTCTTAATGCCTCTTAAATAAGCAGGCTTACAAAGTATACATTGTTCCTGGGACAAAAATCCTATGGAAAACACAGAAAATTCCAAGAAAAATATGACAGAACAATAATAATAGAAGAAGGGAAAATAAGGCCCTCATATCTTACATCATCAAGAAGGAAACGAAAATGTGTGAAAAAGAAAAATGGTTACATACATCCAGATCCTGTCTTTATATGCTAACATAACTACTACTCAAAGTCCAATTGTGACTCTCTCTCTGTAGATAAGGGATTCTACAGGCAATGTACCACGTCTTCATCCCTAGTAGCAGATTAGCAAATTTGTCGAAGTTAAAAAACAGATACGTAAAACTTCGCCCTTCAAAAGAAAAGCCTTTACTGCTTGCTAAAGAAATACTACTGAATTGCTTTGGATTGGAAAATTATGTGAAGGCTGCAACAACCTAGATGCACCAAAGTAATATCTTGACAGCATATTGATATGGACAAAGGGCATCACATCAGCCATATAAGGGAAGAGAACATCTAAAGGAGCACATAGAATAACATCCCCTCAGAAACACAACGTGTCCCAAAATGCCGCCGCAATCAAATAATGTTTCAGATAACTGAGACAAAATCATTTTTCCAAACATCTATGAGGGACTCCAGCCACTCATTTCACATTTTTTCTCTCACTTTAGCATTTCAATGGAGATTTCTCAAATCCAGGAAACAACCATCATTCTCCCAATCCTGACAAGTTATATCTTCTGTACTACCATCAGAATTCCATTATGCAATGAAATACTCCTCTTCATCAAGCAAGTCTCCGCAACCATGCCGCCAGACACTTCTTCAAATACAAAACTATCACCATAAGGAACAAGAACTTGATGATCTCTTTTTTTTGGTAAGAGCCTCAAAAGGCGAGCCACTCTAAATAAACATCACATTGTGAAAGGTAGTAACCTCAGTGGTGTGAGATTACTATCACTCAAATGCACAAGAAAATCCCAAGAGCCCTTTCATTTTTCAATGTAGTGACCTAAAATGCTCACTCCATCCACACTAGTGGTATTTGGGACAGAAACTAATTCTAAGCTCACAACATCCTTCAGATGAAACTGCACTATACAAGATTAATTGGAGCATTGAAAAATCTTCAGGCCTTGAATCGTAAGGCAATTTTGTAGTTATCCCCAATGTGAACGAGACTATAACCCTCAAATCAGAGTAATACATCTAAGAGGCCCCACAGTTCGATCTCCCAGGACAAGGATTCATTTCTAGCACGTTATTGCAGCTGCATGTATTCATGAAATTTATGTGAAATACAGGAATTCAAAAATGAAAATCCCCTTCAAGTGATCAATGAGACCATAAGTGCCTGCAAGGCAATACCACTTGCACTTTAGATCAATACTTATAACAATAAAAGATAAACTTCCTATATACCAAATTGCAGAAATCTTTTAGAATTTAGTTGGCTGTGACTAATGATTTTAATTAAAGAACCCATGGAAGTACATATAAGAAGAGCTGAGGCAAAGGGCTCCGGCTGTTTTCAAAGGCTCTACTTAGGAAACCTTAAACCTCATAGAAATGCTAAGAGATTTAGTGACTCTATAGACAGGGTGCATAAAGTTTATGCATGCTTCAAGACTGAAGATTGTTTGGCAAAACAGAAATGCTTTAAGGAATGTGGAGAGAGAGAGAGATCCTCTGGAGACCAGTTCCTTGCTCACCTGTACCTGATAATAAATCAAAAACAGATATATAAAGCATCAATTAACCTGCATTCGCTGGCCACCTATACCTATAGGAGGGTGGAGAAACCCAGAGCAGGGCAAAAACATTATCATTCTTTTGATGATTAAAAGTGGAGAAATGGGAAAAGCACCAAAGAGGTGCCGCCTACCCATAGGATGGTACAATTTTATTAGCTCCATTACATCTGCATTGAGCCCTTGGAATGGTAAAAGAGAAATAAACTGAAAAAGTATCTGCAAGAAGCTTCAATTAGTTTATGAATATATAAAATTATGTATGAAACCAGATAACTCAGATGTAACAAAGCACTTTCATGCACCAGATCCTAAATCCGACAGCAAAAGACTTAACTAAAATATTTAAAACTTAGAACACCATCCTTCTGCATGAAAACTTCCAAATAAGTTAATATACATGAATTCCTTTGAGAAGAGGAACTATTGCAGAACTCATGTCCTCATTCATCACTTAAGCCTTCCTCTCACTGAAGCAAATGATTACAGCAATATCAAACACTAAGGGAATAAAAGGAACAGGATTGACTGAAAAGAAGAAAGAGATGACTTCACTTAGTTAAGCATTAGGAAAAATAGCTTCTCCAACAGAAGCAGGCACAAAATATTTCCTCCAAAACCTCTTCGGAAAAACCTCTAGTACATGCTCCCTAGGATGCCTTGATATTTTTATTTGATAAGACTGCTGAATGCAAAGAATATTTTGTTCCCATCCTCCAAATGGAAAAAAAATACATCTAGGATAAAGTTAAAGTTCAATTCAGAGCAACAAAGCTGAGAAAAGCAGAACCCAATTGATAACATGATTGGTAAATATTTTTATAATTTTTCTTCTTGTAAATTAATACATAGGTAAACAGAGTGGCAACAAGGTCCAAAAATCCAGTTAAAATCCCAATATAATCTTCTCCATCACATTCGATGGTATAGCATGTGACAGTTATAATTCTAATGTTTACTCCGTTCATATGATTAGCAAATTTACCTGTGATGAAACTCCAAGATTTTAAATACCAAACAAATTTTCCTGATCTGGGAGCTTGATGCCTTCTCATTTCATAACACGTCCAAGAATTTCTTCCAATTTATATAGAATTTTTAGTTTTTCTTTCCTTCTCTTCCGAAGCTGTCTAGTTCTTCTACATCCATTTGATTTTGTCAATGGGTGAGCTTTAAGACCACTTCAACATTTAAATTTATGATATTAAAATTTGTACTTCATGCTTATTGATTTTCCATCTTTGTCAATACAATTATGGTGGTAAATCATCATTCTGGTTTTAGATGATTTCACTTACACTAAAAAAGGACACCATTCTCTAGGGAATAATGACTTTAATAGCAAAAAAGCTAGAGGCACAAAAAATGAGAAGGAAATGGCTCTGGAAGGGAGTTACAACTACAACAGAAAAATAGGGGCAAAAAGATTAATACAGAGCCACAGTTTCGCATGATGCAAGCATAGTCTTTATGGAGTAATATTACAGAGATGTAGACCCTCGCATAGAGATAAACAAATTTATCTTAGTATGGTGAAACAGCAATCGTGAAATACAACTAATAAGAGAGGAAAACTTGCCAAACTTCTAATCTTTCAATTTAAGTTTGGATAAGTGGAATTATCTCCAAAGATCTTAGGCCGACCTACTGATGACAACCTGGATGTTATCAAGCATCTAACCTCGCCTCTCTAAAAAATGTTAGTAAATCCATCTTTGAAGTCACCAGAACCTGCAGATCTAAGCAAGAAAAGAAATGAAATTTGCTGCATTTGTCAGCTCAAGCCACTAGTTCCAAAAAAACCCAGATTAGCAACAAAGCACCGATGAACAAGGAAAAGAATTGAGAAACAATTAGCAAGTCATCAAAATCATAGCCGAGGGCATGATCAAACAACATTTCATATCTTACCTGCAATGTATCTTCACAATCTTTCAAGAAAACAATACTGCTGCCCTCCTGAGAATATTCAACTATATGATCTTATTAATTTAATTTTGGCTAATTCAGGACCCCAATACTCTGTAATTCCATTATAATATCCTTAGATCCACAGCTAATGAAACCAAAACAAGCACTCCTGGTACAGTTGCTAACACTAAACCAGGTGATTATTGTTGCATTGTTAGATAAACGAACAAAAAAATAGAATGAGATCATAGTCACATTGTAACACACCAAATCCTTTAAAATCAAATCAGAGACACAAAACTTTCTATTTAAAAAAATCATATGCGAGGATAAGAGACAAAAGACAAGAAATGCAGTAATGGGCATTGACTAATGTTCCATCCAATGCCATTGCATCACATGAAAATTGAGAAAGAATAATAGTTTCCTACCGCCTTGGTATAGCAGCAACCACCACTGCCTTCTGGAAATAATTATAAGTGATCTTTCTCTTTCAAATAATACTAATATAAGTACATTCGATGATGCCTATTCTCATATAGAAACAGCACATGCTGCCATGCAAGCAACAAATTATTATCAATCAGTAAATTCAAAATCAGATTGCAACATCGATGCGCAAAAACCTACTAAGTTAATGTCTGATGCAAATCATTGGCATGAAATAAATAGCTTTCCAACTAAACCAACAAACATAATCTACCAACAATACAATTTTATATTTTCACAAGCTAAGAGGTCTTCGAGCTTCAAACTCGCAATTAAACCAACCAATTGACAATGATAGAAACACCACAACTTTTAAACTCGCGAACTGGGCTTGATTTACGAGGATCGGACCCCGCACTAGTTTCAATACGATTTGGTTCCGTGCCTAATTTAAGCAATCATGACCCTAAGATTAGCTCTAAAATCTAAATTTCAAGGTTATTATGTAAAAAAAAAAACACATAATCTACCAACACAGCATCTAATCAGCACAACAAACACTAAAAAATAATCAAATAAACGCACGCACGCACACAAATCGTTAACGATGATACCCTAATTTAAATTCCAAAAAGGCAGGCAAAAATACAATTCCGAGGCAAAAAGAAAGAGAGCGGAGCAAAACATCCAGAGAGCGAGAAAAAAAACACGATCATAAAAAAAAAATCTACTAAAAAAACGTAATCAACGCGATTATTTAAATTGGAAGAGGATCGTTTAATTTCAAAAGAAAATAAAAAAAATCAGAGGAAATTAGAGGTTAATCAACGGAGACTGGTCAAGAAGAAAAGGGAAAAACGGAGAGAATTGGCCGAAGAAAGTACCTGAGACGTTTGATTGTGAAGTTGACTACGGGGATCAGACGGTGGAGAGAGAGAGAGGAGAATTACAGATGTCCTTTTGTAGAGATGATTGAAGCCTTTGTTTGGTAAAGGGAGCCAGGAGAGAGGAGAGGAGAGAGAGAGAGAGGAGAGAGTTGTGTGTTAAATTGTAAGTTGGTGTGAATTATAGAATGAGGCAGTTATATATATAAATATATTAGTGTGGCATGTAATGTTAGGTATGCTAATTATGAATTAGAGACCGTCCTGGCAATAAACCTGTTTCTTGTGGGATTTCATTGGTCTCTTTTTTTTTCCCCCTTAGGTAAACTTTATTTTTTTTTGTCCTTGTAGATTTATTAAATTCCAATTAGTACTTTGTTAGTTTGTTCCCTTTTTTTTTTTCCAGTAGCTGTAATATTTCTTTTTCATACCTAATTATAAGTACCGAGAACTTTATTGAATTTGATTATTTGAGGATTTTGTTTGAGAATTGAGGGGGAGGGTATTTGAGGAATTAGGGGAGAGCAATTGTAACTTCCATGACCAGAAATCCAAGTAACCCTCACCTAGCTGAATTGAATATGCAGCAAGCCAGCAAGGGATATGAGTTTCAACATTAATGAGAGGAAAGAATACCCCTTGGATTTAAAAAAAAAAAAAAAAAAAAGGTTAAAAACAGAAGAGTCCTCGTGGGACAAGCCACAATCAACGTGGTATTGTCAAACGTGGAGGCTTTCGTTTTTCAAGGAGGTAATAAGATTAATTTAATTAAAAACATAAAAGCAGAAAGAAGGAGAAGAAAGCCTGAGGCAAAGGGGGTTCCTGTACGCAAGGATTAAACTTTAAAACGACACGCTTCCTTTCTCTATCCACCAATTCTTTTCTTATTTCAGCAAGTTTCTTTCTCTGGTCGACGTATCTCCACGTTCTCAAATCAATTTATCATCTTGCAATTTCTTTATTCTTACTGGTTTCAGGCACGCAATTTCTTTCCCATGTGAAGGAACGGGGCAGGGAATCCAGGACCAGGGCAAACTTTTAACAGAAAGTTTGGAAAATGCACCTACAGTTCCTAGGATTTGGTGTTCGCAATTAAATTGGAAGCAACTGAAAATGACAGGCTATCTTGAGATTCGGATCTTCCCAACCAATTCCATTATTGTGTCCATCCCAGCGAATTCAAAAGAATGCTCGTGTCAAACCTTATTTTTCGAAGCAGTCTACCAATCTTAAATTGTGATCCAATAATGAACAGTTGCATAGAGTTTCAACACCTGTAATAAAAAATGGGTCCTAGCTGGAAACAAAAGCCCATCCACCGACAAAATCTTGATGGTTACGCATCTTTCTGGGAAAGCAGCCTCCGTTGGCAGATAAAAAATTTCCATCTATTTCTGCAAAGCCATCCCAGGGATAGTTCTTCAGGATTTCTGCTCTATATGTGTCCAAGGCAAGAACAGTCATTGTCCAAAAAAAAAACAAGGATATAGGAATGATTTTACTATAAGAATTATAATCGACAGAAATATGCATGAAGAAACTGTGATATGGAAACCAACCAAAAAGACTTCTTTCCAAGTACTGCACAAACTCTGAAGTGGTCATAAAAGATACAATTTCGCATTTGTTGTTTATGTTTGAAAGTGAAGTCGAGCAATCAAACATTCTCTGAGACATCCTTTTTCAACTCTTCAGCACTCCGTGCAGTGGCCAACCTCTCAGCTGCCAATCTCTCTTCCAGTGCTCTAGCTCCTCTTTCTCTGCAAGGGGAAGATTGATCAGAAACTATAACTTTTTGCCACCTGTGAAAACTTAATTACTATGACAATGTGCTTAATATTACATGTCATTGAAGGTGTTCAGGACATTGTATCACTGCTTAATTGTTCCTTTGGGTTCATTTTTCTATTTATAAAAAAAATGCATTTTTCATTTCTGCTGTTACAATGATACCAATACACATAACCCTAGAATTTCACAGCAGAGATCATATTATAGTGTCATGTTCAAATAAATTGGGATGATTTAACAATATCCTAGTATTTGAAAGGGACACATATCCTTATCCAAAGTTTTAAATTGAGTGGATAAACTTACCTCCTCCTAGATGCCTCGATGGGATCAGAACCAGGCAATGGAGCACCTCCCAAGGTGTGACCGTGGGCTTCAGTAGACGTTTCGAATCTACCACAAAGCATCCGATGGAATATTGATGCAATAGGATCAATGACTGGCCTGAAAACGAGATGGAGACAGATGGAAGCACGTAAACAAACTCATATATTCCTTGGACTAAAAACCTAGTGTATTAAAAGAAAAGGAGAAAACACCTGAGGAATTCAGGGAAGAAGGATGAGAATGCAAAATCATCACTTGGATCACCCCTTAGTTTTGTTTCTGGTTTCCTATGAAAGTATCTCAAGTAAATCCAGCTCATATAAGTGCCAAATATTATGGTTGGAAGATATTTTGCTGACTCTGCAGTAAAGAAGCTTATAACAATAGCTATCAAGAGCATAAGAGACGGAAACCACTGCATGGCATTTGAAACAGCACCAAGGAGAATGTATGAGTCATCCTTTCAACTTGCAAAACAAATCATCAAGTAATACTAAAAGGCAAGAGATGAATGAAGCAACACCATTGTACAGGTCCATACCTTTGCCTTTAATCTTAATAGAGACAGCTCTTGGTCAGGTATAATTTGCTTGGTACCAACCAAGAAACCTGCCAGGATCCCTTGGAAGCCAGAAATGGGCATATAACTACCAGAAAGAACAAAGGAAATCAGTACAATGGTAATAGAAACAGTAGCACAAGCCAAAAAAAAAAACATTTAGGAAGCACATGCTTACAGGTAATTTTCCTGCCTTGTTATGTAGTACAGGCTAATCGCAGTAATGAAAACACAGACAGAGGTAAGAAAGTTGACTATGAAAATGAACTTTAAGAACTCCTTAGAACCCCATACTGGCTCAAGAAGCTTTCCCATGATGAGGAGGCATAAAGTGCTTGCAACCACCTACAGAAGAATTTAATGGTGAGTGCAACTTTATGAAGGAAATATAAAAGCCACGGGGCAGTTTAGGCAAAACCAAAACAAAGAATAGCATTATCAACAGATGAACTACATACTCCATATATCGATTGTTCGATGTAACCAGCTGTTAAGAGGTTCCATGCAAAAGGAATCGTCCTGCAAAACAAAATTTCTGGTAAGGAATAAATTTCCTTGCCATTGAAATGAAGATCATACATATAGAGCATACTGCATGAATGTTATCAATCTCCACAACCTAGCACGCGGGGTAATCGAGTATAGTAGGTCCATAGCTGTCTCTATCTCTGATCCCCTATACTAGCAATTTTTTTTCTGACTGTATTTCTTCATTGATATTCACTAATTTCAAGAGAAAATCACAACTGATCAGCTGTTCATCGTACCATGGTAGAGCCATACCGACCACAAGGATGTGATTACCAATAATGCAGGCAATTACACCAAAATAAGCAAGTTATAAAGCATCATGCAAATATATCTATCCTGTGTTCTAAAAGGCAAGATCATGGAGACATGCGGTAAGACACGCCCATTTTAAAGGCTCCGTGGTCCAAAGTGATTAACATTGGAAGTGCACCGTGATCAGTATTTGACTTGCAGCATTGGTCCAACCCATTGTTTTTATGATTTTTAAGTACTTAAAAAAAAAACTAGATTCATAATCAATTATCCAGTTAAATCCTAAACTATAATGTTTAAAAAAAAAATCTCGGAAAAGATCCAGCTTGCCAGGCAATGCAGCCCTCTCTTTCAAGCTGCTTCCTCCAGGACTAAGAACACGAAAAAAAATTCCATCAAATCAACATTGAAATAATCAAGAAAGGTATGTACAAGTTCATGGATATAACAGGATTCAATTAGTAACTCTTTTTAACTCCTAGAGTCTACGCTGTAAGTGTGTGTGTGTTATTGCTTCTAGTATCTGCCTGCCTCACGTTACCATTTCCGGATCCTTTACGATCTTTAATCAATAACATGTTATTACTAAACACCATTTTTCCACTTTACTCTACTGATTGCAATCTGAAAAACAAAACCGCAAGGAATTCAAGAACTGAAAAGTTCGTTACCTGGCAGGAATAAGAGCAAGATAGTTAACAGCGGAGGGGAAAATCTGAACAACAATGTGACCAGCGACGAGAACCACCGCGAGACCTTTGCATAGCTTCGTGAACCCTGTAAACAAGCTCGCGCCCTGCCATTAGAAAACAATAAGGTTAATCAGGTCGAGATGCGATGAGAAACGGAGAGAATTTAAGAGAGAGGGGGGGGGGATTACTCCGAGAATGGGTGGAGAGCTCATAATGCAGAGATTTAGGGTTTTGAAAAGGTCACTGTTTGATTTGGTGAAAAATGGAACAGGTAGATGATCTGATATGATCTGGGATCTCTGACTTTGCTTGGTGATGAAGAAGAAAGGGAGTGTCAACTTATCTTAGGCCCGGGTTTCCAGATCAGAAACTGGGCTTATATTGGTTCTCAAAACGACTTGCCGTTTTAACTCTCTCTCTCTTTTTTAACTGTTAAAGATTGTTATCAAACCACTCTACTGGATTTTAGACAATTCACTTGTAGACAGTTATTAAAGTCGTTCCGGCGCCTGGTGATCTCGTTTCCGAAAGTTTACCACCTAGTTAAATTTAGAGGACGATCAATTTATAAGCTGGTTGATCATCGGTTATGTTAATTTAAAGATTTTTTTTCTTAAGTTTTGTCCAAAATAATATTGCTTTTTTTATTATAATCTCAAATAAAATTACCTGTTTGTTTACTATCGTGTTTTAAACTGCAATTTTATAATCAGAAGTATTGTTTTGATTACTTTTTTTATTTAAATTACAGCTTGAAACGCTACTATAGTAAATTCCCGATAGCTATGAAGCAATGTATCTATGACATGGTAGATGATGTACGCCGTAAGGCACCTTGTGCTAGACGAAGATGCAAGCAACCCTCTCCAAGTTGGATGTAGTCTTTGTTGCTTTTAGTCAACCATCACATGGCAACAATTCCCAAGCGAATCACTAATACAGGCAAAAATCTAGGCTAAGAAAACTACTACTTGTAAAAACAATATCAGCAAAGAAATTATCTCTTTAGATCAGTAATGAATCACAAATTCACGTTTTCAATTCGCTCAACTGATGCCTTATCTACCACATAACTTCAACGAGCAAAATACGTCTCTTTCCACACAAGCTCCTGGCCTCTTGCACATCGTATGTCACATACCAATGCTAAATGTTACATATTTCAAATGCATTGATTTTATAGAAACCGAAGTATATACAGTTCTTATCCTCGGTCTGCCACCATTCATTGATTGACCTCAATGTTGTCCAGAATTTGGCGATACCAACTTCCATGATGCCCACTGTTTGCAGTACAAAATTTTTTGGCACCAGCTACTTGAAACCCACCTCACTGGAGTCAGGGTAAGCACCAGAGGTGGACTCATACCTTGATGTCATAAAATCCGACTACTTGGTTTTCCTTTTAGCATTATAAGCCAAAAGCACCTAGTTTTCCTATTACCATTCTATCCCACATTCTCTGCTCTCCTCCAAAAATCTACAGTCAAGGGGGATGTCTGCATTAAATCTTCTTCTTCTGAAGAGGATTGCTAGGGCCAAATATGAATTTCATGCACTAATTGCCACTCTTGGGAGAAAGCGAGAAGGGGCCAACATAGCCTCGGACAGAGAGACCAAAACCCGGTGACAAGCCCTAACTGAGGCTGTGACAACCATCACAAATGTAGTCCAGTAGAATTTTAGCATCAACACCGGATCTTTCCTTGCAGAATCTAGTATCCTGGAAAAGATCACTTTGAGGCGTCGATCTCTAATTATGGACTGATAATCATAAACCGGTACAGTTAACCTGGAAGATGTACTCAGCTCTCTGTTGTCAGCCTCACTGGTCAATCTTACTTGGGAACCGTACCGGGTTGCCATAATGCCTCGTCCAAAAGTTTGAGTCATCCAATGATATAGTGCATCAGCAATAACTCTGCAAAGCTGCTGTCTGACGAAAATTGCCTCCTTGGAAACCATTGCTCGGATTAATGAAGCTCCATTCTGTTTGTTGAAATGCAAAATGAGTCCAATTCATTGTTAGAAAATAAAATGAGAGACAATGATGCCATAAGCCACTTCAAAAATATCTAGATAGCATAAGATGAAATCTCATCGCTGGGGAGCACCCAAAAAAGCACTAATAAAAATAAGAAAGTATCTCATGAAAAGGTTCTGGTTCAAATTCACTCACTGCAGTCATTAGAAGTTTCCTAAGCACAATACCATCTCTAGATGGTAAAAGCCTCAGAACTAAATGTGCAGTATCAAAAACACCACTGGCCCTTTTTGGTAAATAATCGAGCGAACTTTCATTCTTTGATGCTATCACCCGATTGAAGGCTTTCCTGCAGAAGTACAAGTATTTATTCATGTATTGGATGATGTGATAATGATAGAAAGATAGACAATGAAGAACATTTGCAATCAAAACTGCCAAATGAGAATGGGTGACAATGGGAAGTAATTTATGGTATTTTTGGTTCTCGTGAATCGAAAATGCTGCATCATGTGAATACCCATAAAACTTTACACTACAGATATATTTCTTGTTTTCCACAAAAGCAAAACTAACAAAAAGAACACAAGAAAATGAAGACTATTTGAGAGATAATGATTAACATCGATGAAATGATTTTTTAATTGTGTCCTGCATAGGATATCTTAAATAGTAGATAGTATCACATAGGACAACATTTTAGAGATTTCTTGTTATACCTGGTGGATCCTACTCTTAGGAAAAGAGCAAGCCTCTCCCACCGGAATTCTTTCTGCTTGTTCAAAACCACCTGAATAGCAAAAATAAATAAATAGCACATGACACAGTGGTTCTGATGGAATCAGAAATTTTCTACAGACCCAGTTTCAGCATTCTGTGTAGTAAAGGATGTATTATCAGGTCACAAGAAAGTATTCTGTGACCCAGAGACAACTAACATGCCAAAATTATTAAGTCACAGAGAAAATTATGGGAGAAGTTATTATTTTTGAAAGCATGTGCCTGGAAAATGTGGAACATTGAGTGAAGGAGAATATCCCTGCCACTGGTCTTTTGGGAAACAGCCATGAAACCCATCAATTCACAACCTTTAACTTGCAATTTTAATCACTTGTATACCTCAAAACTAACTACTATTTCAAAGTTTCTCTTTCACGTTTTAGATAGCTCACATGAACTGTAACACACAACAAGGAAATCAATAATTATCTAGGTGGGAAAGAGACTATGAGAGTAGTTCAGTAAGTCATAATGATACCAGATGCAAAATTTTCCTCGTTTCAGCAGAATTTTCAGTGAGAAGTTTCCGAACAACATATGGGTATGCAGCTTCAAATGTCTTAAAGTTTGGATCTGCGGCTACTGCCAAACCTGAGAAAGTAAAATCAAAGCAATTGGCAGTTGTAGCTATTGTTAGGATGAGAAATGAGAGAAACAAATTTAGCTATTGTCAGGTCCTAAGACTGTTGGCTTTCAGTTAAGATCATGTTACAGTTAGCACAACAAAACTGAATATTCTGTGGAATCTCAGAGGGAATTTCCCCTGGGAGGGCTTTTGTGCTGCATTTTGCTTAGATGAGCCAACTTATTGTTATTAGAAAGGCCCCATTTCGTGTAAGAGTTAGAGCTATAAATTGGAATGTGTTACAGATCATCTGCCAGAGAACCAAGGATCTTTTATTGATCAAAATACTACAATGTGGCAAATAAATCTGAATTCTTCTTGAGAACCAGCTCCTTGCTGACAAGTTTTTATAATGCCTCTTTAAAGTTCACGTGACATGACAAATGCACACATATAAACACAAATGTGAAATTATGTGAGAAATGAGAAAACAAAATGAATCTTATAAAAGAAGTGGATGAACCCAACCTCCGCAAACCCTAATTATTCATTCCTGGATAATGTATCCAAGCCATGACCAAATTGTTTGCTAGAGCTGGAACTGCCAAATGTCACCCAAAAGCTAATTCAGGTTTATTTACAGAAAATGAAATTCCCTGGTTGCTAAAATATAGCAACTTTTAATTCAATAGTATGTTTCAAAAGAAAGTAAAACGATGCATTGAAACGGAAGAATATGATGCGATCCTACAGGTAATACTGAAATATATAGATGGGAGCTATAAAATATGGCATTCATCAACTTACCTTCCAGGGATGCAAGAGAACGGAGCACAAGAGTAAAGTATGGTGGCATGCGGAAATGATTTTTGATCGCTACAGACAATATTTTTCCCAGAACCTTCAAATTTGTAGTCACAATCAGCCATTTGAATATATAAAGCATCCAAATAAATTTTGTACGACAATGAAATAGAGAAAATTTAAGGATAGGTGAAGAAAGCAGAAGGAACTAAAAATTGAAAACAAGCCAATCTCATAGAAGTTAGGGAGGGATTTTTATTTAGTTGGTGCTGAATATTGCGTAGAATGGACAATGAATAACCAGATATGCATTGTAGCAGACTAATCTATAGTCCTTCAGCATTTAAATTAACAATGGAATATAATATTGAAACATATTCCTAGTTGGGGATCAATCATATGATCAGCACCTATAATATATGTCCAGATTCCAGTACTTCTAAAGGGCACATAATTTTGACTATCCTAATCTTCTAATTGTTAGATTCAAAACACTGATCATCTAACAGAGTGACCTTGTCTTAAGAACAATCCAGGATTCCAGGCTTGCAGCCACTAAATGGGGTCTGCATTGATGCATTAAATAATTAGGGTTTTTTTTTTTTTTTATCATTCAAAGTCACTTTCTATAAATTAGTTACTCCATGGTGGCTGTCATATGTAGTTCTTGCCTTGAGGATATTGGAAAAGCACAAGTACAGGACTAAAAATTACTTGTGGGAAAGCACAGGAGTACAGGACAACAATAGTCATATGTCCTCAACACATTATCTTACCCTACTGAACTTGACATCAGGTATTCCATCTTTAAACTCCACCTCTCCCAAAGAATTTTCCAGTTCCTGTATTATTCATAGGAACAATCAGTGATATCAAAAGGGAGTCCCAGAAGTTGAGCACTTGAAAAAATTATTTTGAACTTGATCATGATAACCCAATGCAAATATGATACCATTGTAATACGCCGGATACTAGTCCCTGGCCTCACAACATCCATGTCAATAAGAGCATGCACAAGGGATGCCCAATCCCCGTTTACAATGTGTACTATGGCAGCAAGCATAGCAAACCGATGCTTCTTTTCCATCTGGCAAAGTAATCCAAAATCCAGGAAACTGCCACAGAAATTAGCGGGAGAGGTAATAAAGCCATGAATATAAGGAGATTCAGAGCTTGCTGGAAACTAATTTGTCAAATTTTAACTTGATATTTATGTGTCAGGAGGAAGACAGATTTTGAAGCCACAAACTTAATTATTGATATAATAATCAAATAAAGTTCAGCTAGGACAGAACGCGGAGTTTTATCTATTCAAGGACATGGAAGGCCAAAACCATACCCTATTTGTCCTGATGATATGTAACGCAAGTTTCCTGGATGTGGATCACCATGCAATAAGCCTGTTTCCAGGAGTTGAACTAATGATGCTTCTACTCCTTTGCTAACCTGGAACAGTTGAAAGTATAGTTTCCCTATATTTTAACATTGTAAAAAAGGGAGTTCTGGCAGATTACAAAGCACAGAATAATGGACAAATGAAAGAGGCGAAGATAAAATCATTATTATCACACACCAAATCAAGGAGACGCCTTTTTGCTTCAAGTTTCTGTCTTTCTGAATATGCGGAACTAGTAGATAGAGATAGTAAATCAGTTGGACGCTCACCAACAACCCACTCCATTGTCAGAACTCTCTTTCGGCTTAAATCTGGAAATATTTTTGGAGCATATATGAATGAGAATGAGGAATGAGCATCCTGCAGAGAAAATAAATGTAGTAATAAGCATGAGCATTTTGTCCTAGATATTAGCTGGAATCACAATTTCCATGGCTAAATATGTGAGGCATATCACCCACTATAACCATGTGACTTAAACACAGCTAATTCTTTATGTTAATCACATTTATGTCTCACTCGACAAAGTCAGTCATTTTACCAAGTGAAACTAGAAACAGATTTCTTTTCAAACTTGAAACCACTCTCTACTTTTCCCTCATTAAATCTGTCAGAGAAGCTGCTGTTCCATGTCTCAGCATAGAAAGGTTGCCTTTCTCTGAGTTTGAATGGGTATTTAGAATGATTTTATTAGAAGGATATCCCACTTTGTATTAATACCCCTCCTGAAGAAGTAACAAGAAAAAAAAAAGAGTTGAGGCCATGTTCTACTGTTATACACAAAGATACCAGTCTGGACAGAGTGGTAAGACTACACCCTATCATCAAAAATCTAAATTTACAATTTGGATCAATTTCCTATTGAGTCGGTCATCAGCACATAGACTCCCATCCCCAAAACAATACAGACAGGACATGACCACCAAATAAATTTGTTCCACTGCAAAATTTGATTAATGCCACCTGCACAGTGGCAAAAGGTGCAGCATTCATGGAACCTCTACTATTTTTCTTCTCTGCAATATAACTAAACTGAGAGCAGTTTAACTTGAAAGGAAAACCTGTGAGTACCAGAAACTTGGAGGCATTGGCAGCCTCTATAGAATAATCCAGCTCCCCAACTAAGCCTTTCCCAAGCTCATCAGCATAGAGGCGAAGGTCACTTTTTCTCTTTGCTATCTTTTGCAACAGGCCCAGCTGAAAACATTCAAAACTAAATTATTTGTGAACTATATATACAGAGAGAGAGAGAGAGAGAGGTCAATTTAGATTAGTACAAACCCCAAGCCGAATTATATAGATATCACGAACTACAACATGATGTAGATTAGGACGCTGAACCTTCAGAGCAACGGTACGACCATCAAGGGTGCTTCCACGATATACCTAAATGTGTAGCCAGTAATAGAAAGAAACATGATAAGATGTTGAAAATACAAGCCTGCAAACATATTTATCTATTGTATAATAAGCAACATCTCTGTCCATGTGGAAGAATAACTAGGCAAAGATCCACCTGACCAAATGATGCTGCAGCCACAGGTTCCTCGGATACATAGCTAAAGAATGATTCAACAGGAGAACCCAATTCTTCCTCAAAGATTTTCATAGCCAAGGTCCTGGGAAAAGGAGGTATTTGATCATGCAGTCCAGAAAGTGCCTGCATTCGTAACTCAAAACACAAAGATCTTATTAATTACACACATCCAATAATAGAACTTCACAGTGCAATCGTGATGATGGCAATCTACAAGGAGGTCCCCATTATACAGATGCAAGAATTCATACAAGAAACTTTTTCACCCAATATACACTTGACATCACCAGTGCCAACACACAAAAAGGTAACAGCTGGCACAAACACACTCTGGAAAACATAAATACTCAAACCTAAAAGCTTGTCAGGAAATCTTTTCACTAAGCTTTTGACTCCACTTGATAATTTTTCCATACAAACACAGTATGAAATATTCATCCAGGACACACATTACAAACAGCATAAATACACAAGTCTAAAAGTATTTGTTCAAGGATTAAATTAGTATATGTTAATTTTTGAACCTAGGCATTTGACTCCACTTGATAATTTTGTCACAAAGACACAGTAAAATATATTTATAAGGGTCTTGAAGATACAAAGGATAACCATTTGACCAGAAACCACTAAAAAGAAAAATACAACAAAACATACAGGGAAAGATGAGAAATTTCATTCCCGTGAACCAATTCATGACAACACACACATGCATATTAAAACATTTGGAACTGTCTATGCATTTTATGTAGACAAAAGATACACTTTAGAAAACACTAAGGTAGAAAAATTATGTACACCACCTAACCTTGGTAATTTCAGTACCAATAATATCTGGCCTTGTGGAAAGAGACTGACCAACTGCATCAGCAAGCAAAGGCATGTAACTAGCATATTGGTAATCTTGTGACTGCAGGATAGCAATAAATGGCCAGCATATAATTTCAAGAGCATTGCAAGAATGAACAAGAAGAAGAAACAAATTAATGTAAGGAGTCACAGTTACCAGAGAGGACCTGGAATTCTAACATTTGGAATCAGATAAGAATTTCTGACCTTTGATAAAAGTGGGACCCAAATTTAGCATTGTTTCTTTTAATACCATCCCCAAATCGTACTGTGAAATGTTCCCATTTACATCCTCATCGGAACCTGATCTTAAAAACTTTCTCATCCCTGAGGCTCGAATTCTTATAGTTGCGGTAGCAAATGCAGTAAACACCTTCCAGCACGCAAAATAAAAATATAATAAAAACATATTTCACAACGAATACTACTAGAGACTAACATTTTTACTAAATTTACTTTACCAACTACAAAAATTAGCAAATAAGTGTCGGAACAATTGCTGGCATCCCCACCATTACTCTTTCATAACCTAAATAGCTGCTTATCCATGCCAATGATGCGGCAGGCCATCAATTAATCAATCTATAAAATCTAATGAGAAAAAAACCAATTGCTACGGGTGAATAAACCTTAGCAGATGAGAGAGAAGCATTATACCTCGAGAAGTCGAAAAGCGACAAGATGAGGCCTACAATTGAAGTAATCAGCAACTTCTTGAGGATCATAGGCTTCAGGTAATGGCTTAGACCAAATCTTAGACAAACAATAAAAATAACTAGCATATGATTCCAATGCTTTAAGATCAGCCAACAGCAAATCCACACCGGTAAGTCCTGTCAACACATAACACATGCATCTCACATCAAAATACAGCCAAATAAATAAAGAACAGCAACTTATAAATAAAATAAAAGAAAATGCGAATTGACCTGGATATGAAGGTTGAGGCCAGGATTGAGGTTCAATTGGAGGAGAATTATGATCTTCAAGATTTCGAAGCCATAAAATGTCGTCTAGAGTTTTGGAAACTTGCGGAATTCGAAATGCTTCATTTGCCCAGTCCATTCCTTTATTAATTCCTTTTTTGATAAACTCGAAATCCTTGCCCACCGTATCTCCAAAGTGACTGAAATTTCCTACAACACGAACTCCTTGCCGTTTCAAAATCTTTTTCGTCGTCGCCGTTTTGGATTCTCTAAATAGAGCGCGAGTAGGCATCGGCGACGACGCCGCAACGGTCACAATCGCCATTTTAGATTGCGAGTGCAGGTAATTTCGGCGATTTAATTCGGATATTGATAATTTTCGGGGTTTAATTGCGTGAAAAGAAAGAAAAAAGAAAAAAAGGAGAAGGTAGAAATGGAAGGAAGATATGGTAACAGAGGGGAGGTAGTTAGTAGAGGAGCTCTGTGTGAAGGTTTTTCTCGAGTTGTATTCATTTGCTGTGTGTGGCTGTGGAGTGTGAAAGGTGGCGTTAGTGGGGAGAGCAGATCAGATGAGGTAGTGCTTACTGGGACTATGATTGTTGGTTCTTTGATTGGGTTTTCTACTTCATGGGCGAATAGGAATTGAACGCGTCGCCCATCTAGTTAAACGTTGAATGCCGCGTACCAAATTCTGACCTCTGTTTGAAAGATACCTTTATGATTCCCATTTCTCTAACTTTGCAATACTTCTCATGTCATGCATCGGTTCGGTGCCTTGGGCTTTGTTTGGTTTCAAGGGAGATTAAAGATTTAACTTTTTTTTTTATTCCACGTTAAAAATATTCTTATTAATTTACGTGTTAATTGAGACTATATTTTTTTAATTTTTAACCCCTTTGATCTTGTTTGGTGTTTTTTAAATAAATAAAAATTCAAGGTTTAGAATGAGTGTGTTTTTATTGACGGGAAAATGAGTGATTTTACATTGTCGAAAATCTCTCAAAGCAATTATAAGGAGTAATTCAATTGATCATATCTTGGGTTTATTTTTTAATTGTCACGAGTTTATTTTCTCAAAGCCACTTGAGGCTTACATGCAAGGGCAGAGCCATGAATTTTTCCTGCCCTAAGCTATTAAATAAATATATATTTTTTAAAAAAAAATAAATTATTAATTTATGTACATGATTTTTAAAGTTAACGATAAAATTTTAATTAAAGTACACCACTCAAAATATTAAAAAATAAATTTAAAAATACATTAAATTGAAGTGAAAGTAAAAATAAATTTATTATTGAAGTTATATCCTTTGATGTTTTGTGGAATATAATTTATCTATAATCGAATCTGAATCGATATTGTAACAACCCCTCAACCGGAATAAAATAATAACTCATGTCAACTGAAAAACAAAGTAATTAAATTTTTTCCCTCTCTCAACTCCTCATTCATTCACTTTATTCTTTATTATATTAGTATTTTATAAGTTGGACATTGTTATTCTCTCACTTTTTTTATTTTTTTTCTTTGGATTTTTTTTTTATGTTTTTCACTTACTTTTCTTTCTTTCTCTCTCGTCTTTTTTTTTTTCTATTCTGCTTCTGCCCAATCGGCAACATATAAAAGGATGGAATAACTTATTTGTTTTATTTTTTAATGGCAAATAACCATTTTACTCTTAATGAGTCGTTTTGCTTTTATTTGACGGTCTTTTTTTTTATTAGCACTACCAAACTCTGTTCATCCTAAAATTTTAACCAGATTTTATTCAATATATTTTAAGATCCCTCGTAAAATTTCAGCTCAATCTAATGGTCGGATTGAAAATTACACCCAATAACATAAAACTGGTCAAATTGTGATTTTTTATCAAATTTTTGAATTTCTCCAAAAATTCTGAAATTTTAACCCAAGCTAAAACATTATATTAGAAGGCTTTAGGTAAATTTTCAGAACTTTTTGATACCTCAATCGAGAATTACAAATTTTGTTTACATAAAACTACTCAAAAAATATTGATAAAATCTTAACCTGGGCTAGAGCCCACCCGAGCCCTTTAATGCCTCCGTCCTTGCTTATATAGTCGTTAATTTTAGAGTTTATAGGATTAGTCGAGGTACGCACAAGCTGACTCGAATACCCACCTTAATCTAAAAAAAAATTCTCAAACCATGGTCTAGAATAGTAAAAAAAATAAAAATAACATGGTTTTAATTGTTAAAATATTATTTTACTTGAAAAATATTAATCTGGAGAAATCTTTAATAAGATGTTTTGCTTGGAAAAGAAAAACATTAATTTCTCTCTCCTAACATTATAATTGAATATTAAAATATTATTTAAACGTGTCAATCAATTATTGGTTTATTTGAGAAAAATATGTGGATTTTAAATCACCCCGTTTTCATATATTGCTTAGATGCCTATCAACTATCAAGTCTCAATGCTAATCACACGGTATCATTAAAACAACTTCCATCTGCGAGATAATTTTTTATATTTACGCAGGATCTATAATTAACATCAAATAGTTCATTTAGAAAATACATTAAAAATGATTTTCAACAAAAAAATCACGAAAATAAAAACTTTGCGACAAAACCATTACTTCTTCTCTTTTGTTTACCGATTTGGTTTAGTTTTTTTTTAAATCTTGATTTTTTTTTACATTATTTTATTTGAAATAATTTATAAAATATTAATTATTATTATTATTTTAATTTATTTCTCTTTCAATTTTTTTTATTTTTTAGATTTGATCTCTATTATTTTGATTATTATTTTATTTGAAATAATTTATGAAATCATATTTTTTTTCAATTTCATTCTCATTCAACTTTTTAATTTGTAAGATTTGTTACTCGTTATTTTAATAAACTTGAAAATAATAAAATATTAATAAGTTATTTTAATTTATTTTTTATTACATTACCAAACATCAGAAAATAATTCACTTTCTCGGAATTCACTTTTCAAAAGAAAATTACTTTCCAACAAATAAACGGGACTGAACCATTCCTCATTTCTAAAAATCTTCGAGGAACCAACCCTTTTGATTTTGATTTTATATTATTCACCTTGCAATT
>Ga0307515_10004884_pt1 | contig 27415 bp, 31 predicted proteins | sample 17_EM_MG_FD_194513 | JGI IMG/M metagenome (GOLD analysis project Ga0307515, IMG submission 194513) | Populus trichocarpa ectomycorrhiza microbial communities from riparian zone in the Pacific Northwest, United States - 17_EM | ecosystem: Host-associated > Plants > Roots > Unclassified | place... | reverse complement strand
AAAAGACCCAGAAACAGATATGAAAAACGCCACTCAAACGCCTCGCTATGCCCAGCCCGAAGCAACACCAGCGCGGTAGCCCAACCCATCCACTCATCCATCTATCCCATCTATCCACCCACCGCCATGCATCCACCAACCGCCCAACTACCCGATCCATCCCAGCAACCATCCCCCAACTTCCCACGTCCCCTCCCCAATACAATTTCCAACCTCCAATCCACGCCCCAGCACCCACCCCCTCAGATCCTCCTCTGCGGCACCTGCTGCAACAGCCTATCCGCGCGCTCAAACACGTTCCCCGCAAACGGGCCCGTATGCTGCCCGCTAGGGCCCGGGGGGATCTGATTCGGCGTATTGGGCACCGTAGCCTGCGCCGCGGCCCCGAGCGCCGCGCTGAGCGGCGTCGCGGGCACCGGGGTGATGTAGCCCAGGGCGCTGGCGCTGGGCCCCGCGGAGCTCTGCGCCGAGTACTGGGATGCGAAGGAGGAGACCGAGGGCGTGAGGGCCGTGTTGATGGGGCCGAGGAAGGGGGGCTCGCCGCCCCCGCCGCCGCTACTTGCAGCTAGGGATTTGTTGGTGAAGAATTTTGGGGGCTGGGTTTTGGACGTGAGGGGGGGGAGGGAGGGCGGGCCCATTGCGCCGCTGGCGGTCGTCGTGCCGCCGCCGGTGGTGTTGGCGGCGAGGGCGAGGTGCGACCAGGAAGAGGCGTTGATGACGAGGCTGGCATCTTTGACGGCGCGGTGGAGTGGCTTCATGAGTAGCTTGAGGTCTTCGTTTAGGAGTCCTATTTGTCGGGCTTCGCCTGTTGTGGCGGTTGCAAGGTCACCCCAGGCCTGGATATTTGTAAGCATTGTATTTGGTTTAGGATGAGAGTTGTGGATGAGAGTTGTAGATAAGGGGTGGGCGAGAACTTGTTTAAAAAATACTTAACCAACCTTTATATACGTTGTACACTGTTGCCAGAAGTCATGTTGGCTCCTAGCAATAGGGTCTTTGAGTTTGATCTGAGATAGCCGTTTCGTCAGAGCCCAGGCCATGCTGTAGACGAAGTCGCCCTTCTCAATCAGATTCGCGAGAACCTTCATTTTTGGGTCCTCAGAGTCAAATTCCCGTTTCTCCAGCTCGTATGCCTTTCTTAAATGTCGTTGTATGTGAGGAATATTCTCCATAGAATAGTCACACGCTGTTCTAAGTTTGATGTAAATACGCTCAAACTGTGCCTCTTCATCAGGGTCATCAAAGGTGCTCTGCATTGTATTGGTTCGAGAAACTGCTGACGAAGCCAATGTAGCAAAAGACTCTCCAGATCGTGGGGTAGCTGCGCTGATGCTCGTCAAGGTATTCGTCCGACTGCTTTCATTACTATTCAACGAGACGGGCGGTGGCATTTGGTAAGGTGGCGCTAGGCGCTGTTGAGGAGGTGGTTGGAATCGGCGTACTACTAGAGGTCGAGGCATCTGAGCTGTCGATCCGGAGCGGCCATGGTCCTGAATTTTTCGAGTTGGTCTAGCAGCATCCTTGAAGTCCACGCCTAGCACGGAGCAAGCATTTCTCAACTCAATGAGACTGCCCTGTTGTAAGAGCAAAAAGGATCTAACGAAGCGCGGGTCACCATCTCGAGCGATTTCTCGCGCGTTCTCGGCTATTGACAAATTGATGAACATGAAGTGACTCAATGATCTTAGACAAGCTTGATGAATTGAATCGGACAGCTTTTGTGCTTCCTCTTCGTCCTCCTCTGCAAGAGTATCGAATTTGTGTAAGAGTTCGCCCAGATTCCTAATCTGCAGGTAGGCGATAGCGAACCGACGAGGAAGGTCCTCTTTCTTCCGTATTCCTTCTTTCAGTCTGTCTCTCTTGATAGCACGCAGCATATTCAGCACGGTGTCATGCAGCTGGGACATTGCGTATAGGAAACTCTTGGCAGCTTCGACCACAACATCCGGGGCTCGCGATCTTCGTTTGTGTTCCAGCAAGTCCGAAAGTGGTCGGTTAGCTATTGTTCTCTGGGTTCCGTTATCTCCAATGCCGCCCACAGCTGCTGGTCCTGATGTTCCATTACCGGGGCTACCCCCAGACAGGACATATCCTTGGCTGAAGCCTCGAAAGTGGCTGTTTCGCCTGAGCTCATCGACTGCGCCGAGGTCAGCAGTTTTGCGTGTGTAAATCCCCATACGCTTCGCCCGTATAGTAGCCGACCCAGCACCCTCGCTTTGACTTCTGTTACGTTCATTACTGCTTCCAATTGTCAAGGGGGGTATGACGGGCCTTCGCGCAGCATTGCTATTTTGTTGAGACTGGACGCGGTAATGTGACCTTGTGGGAATAGGTGGAGGAATTCCGGGAGAGTCAGGTTTAGCGTCTCCAAATATATCCAAGTTACTAATGCTTGGTCTAACTGGAAATCGTCCACTTGATACCCGCTTTGATGGACGGGGTGTAGCCACATTGCTTTCGCTGTAGCAAGAGTTAGCACGTGAGAATACTATCTTATTTACACTGCACAAATAGACCTTTCGTCCTCTTCTGACTCTATCCGAAGCTTCTCTCTAGTCAAAAATGATCGCATATATTTCTTGACTTGCGTTGCAATAACAGCATCTTTCTCGTTCTCATTGGATGGAGATGGGGTGTTGTCCTTGATAACGCAGACTTCTGGTGGCGGAAATAAGATTGGATTGCCGTCGAGCTTCAGTACCTGTAAACTACTTATATCCCCAAGACAAATCGGCAGCTTTTCAATCTTATTCTTTTGTATAGCCAAGACTTTCAGGGAAGTCAAATTTGCGATCTCGTCGGGTATTACTCGAATTTTATTTTTGCTAACATCAAGAATTTCAAGTGAGGTCATTTGAAGGATCTAAATTACGTCAGCAATCCAATATTATCTCGTTTATATACGCGGGTAGGAGCGGACGAACGGGGGGTGGAATTTCTCGCATAGAATTGTAGCGGACGTTGAGATAACGTAGACGATGGCATTCTGGCAGTCGAAGAGGTAAGGTGGAAAGATTGTTATGGGACAGGGCGAGTCTAAGAGTCAGTTAGAAAGCTGTTTTCGCATCATCACCACATGCGCTGAGTAGCGCCATTTGAAGGGGGAATATAGAAGGCGAAAGCGTTTGGAAAGATTTCTCACCTCTCGATCTCAACCCTAATAACGTCGATGACTTCCTCGGGCAGGCGCACGATATTTTTGTGGCCTAGATCTATAGTGATGCCGGGCTGCTGCTGCAAATCCTTCCCGGATCCAGGCGTATCAGCTACAGAGCGTCGCTTCAGGTCTTCGCGCGAGGCCTCAATAGCTTCCTTGGCCAGAGCGATGACATCCTCATCGGGCATAGGCTTGGGAGGGTCGTTGCTCATGGTTGTGTTCAAGGCGTGGGCGGGCGTGGGCGGAGGCGGTGTTCTTCTTGGGAGCTCTTTGAGGTCATGGTGGCATGGCGGTATATCGTTGCGGTTATGCAGGAACAACGGAGCGACGAAGCGAATCTTCAGCCCTTCAGGAGAGGGCCCCTGTCTTGCTTTACCTTATCGATGCAAGCCCAATGAACTTTTTCCAGAACCCCGAGTCGGCATGAAGCCGCATGAACCGGCTAAACCAATTCCTAAACACGAGAACGACAGCGTTGCACTGCACAGAACATAATGCGTAAAGCACGTGAACGGCCGCCCCAAAGACCAGAGACCCGAGGTTCTCAACATGCACCGACAAATTCCAACCAAACCGTCGTGTCGAGCGAACGCCCTTCCACGGATACAACTCCACCCATCTACGCCTAGCATGTCTACCGCTCAGGGTTACACGTACAACGCCATCGCCATCCCAACCGTCATCGCAAAGGTCGGGAACTTACTTAGAACTTCCTGCTGTCCCACACTCAACGATGCTAGCAAGCCATGTCTATCGTCCTCCCACACTCAAATATTGTAATGTCAGCCCATATGCAGGTATGTAGCGCAAAATATAGCGCCGTAGTCCAGTGACCTGTAGTCCAGAAGTCCCTCTCGTCGTCATGGCGAGGGTCCAAGGGCACCTGCAAACAACCTCCAACATCTGTACTACTCAATTGAGATCACAGCAGAGACCCTTCCGATTGATCCAGAAGACGATGCAGTGCGTCCACCAATTCGCCGCCGAGTTGTCCTAGAGGACAGTTCCTGGGATCCCACACCTCTTCCAATATCACGCCATTAGTTTGAGTACGGCGACTATCAAAATCCCTCAATCCCTCACTCCCTCCACCCATATCTCGCCGAAGCCCTCTGCGGCTATCCTAGGTCCAACCAGCATCCCAATCTCACCACAGCTGGAGTTTCTCCTATCCGACCCGAAATACGCCCCCAAGCCCCAGCTTCCCCCATCGACCAATTCGCACCCTCCACCACACCTGCGCCATCGGGGTTCCTTGAGACAATCCAATCCGTCAACACAATCGCCTCAGACAATGACGACAGCGAACCACCCCACTCAAGTTACGAAAGCACCCACCTAGCCCCCCCGCCCACCAGCTCATCCCACATGCTCTCCGAGTCCTCACACCCAGCCCCGACCCCACGGCCTCCTCGCCCACCTCCACATCCTCCCGCACCCAGCGCCGCAACTCGCTCCTCCGCCGCTTCAAGGCCCCGCACAAAGAGCCGCTCCTGCAGCTCTCACACCTCGAGAATCTCGCGCCGCGTCTCGCTGGGCCAGTTCTCCGAGCACGCCTGCTCGACGCCTGACCTGGCCGCCCCCGGTCCGACAGCAGGCCCGAGCACACGCAGACAGATGGTAGTTCGCGGAGCGGCAGCAGGGAGTGGCGGGCCAGCAAGGACGACATCAGCGGGGTGACGGACGCGGAGACCGCGCGGTGCAGGAAGAAGGTGATCAATCTGGCGCTGTATGCGGAGATGAGGGCGGCAAGGAAGGGGAAGGGGCGGTGGATGAGTCCGCTGGCTGGGAACACGTTTCTCTGATTTTTTATTTACTTATGGTTGGAGTGATTGTGTGTTTCTTCGGCGTGTGGGATTCGAGTTGTGTAGTTACTTGATGTCATTGAACTATTAGTCGACTGCAATCTACCTGAGGAATTCTTCCGCTCCCCCGAATATAGGAGGTAGAAATTGTCGTATGTGCTTGGGTATTTAGAAAGGCATGCAGCGACCCCCGAGAATGAACATGCCATATAGCAACATATCCGCAATACCAAAAGGTCAACTGGCCTGTTTCCTTCCAGTCAGTAGCTTGGAAGCCTTTAGAAAACCTCTTCGGACCTAACGCAGAACCTTGAACTGACTGGGGTCGTTGACAGTGCAGTTCAATGCCAAGAACCCTAAAAAATAGGAATTGAGGGATTCGTGAAATTTAAAATCCCTAGGTTTTAAATCTAGAGAATATTAAGTCTAGAATCTCTAGAAATTAGTACAGATAGAAGCTTAAAAGTCAGTAAGGCGAAAGAGAGCGTGGAAGGTAGTTTGTTGCCTTATTGTCACGAAACTCGTACTTGTAATAAGCTTTTAAAAGATCTTCAAGAAGGCATTCACATGTGCAAGGCATCAAGTCCAAAGCCCCAATGAAAGGCTCATCGTACCCACTCCCATTATGATAATTTCACACCAATCACTAATCGTAATTCTCACATCGTCCCATTAGGGGAAAAGGAATCCAAAATCAAGCGCTCATCATAATATCATTATGTATAGTAGTGTATGCTGCCTTTCATCCAGTCCCATTGTATTCGATTCAGTTAAAATCAATTCGATCGCTTTCTCAGCATCAAACATAGCCCTAGCTGGATCCATTCCGTTCCGATCCGATGCAAACCAATCTACACCATTCATCTGCTTAAAAAAAACCCATAAACTCCCGAAAAAAAATCAAGTAATTAACTCCAAATGCCTCGGTTCCCGCCCTAGTCGATTTTTTTCCTCACACCGCAACGCAAAAAAAAATTTATCATCAACCCCGTTTGCTCGCCGTAACACCACCCGCCCCACTGTTCCCCAAACCCACAATTATCACGCCGAATTCGCCGCATGGGAAGGCAAAATACAGCTTTCGCACCCCCTTTGACGCCATGCCAGACTCCTTCCTCGCCAGGACGAGGCGAGAAGGAAAGAGAGCAGAAAGGATGAGAGGTTATTGAAAAAATAGTAGAATTCGGGAGTAAAAATCATGGGAAACAGACGCCGTGCAATATGCCCCCTATACCCCACGCATGCATGCAAGATACTTTGAATCGTAAGCTATAGTTCCTTTTGGGTCCGGTTTCGGCAAAAAAGACGAATTGGTCCGGACCACCGCGATATTATAGCACAGCGCAATCGTTGTCTCGATCGATGGTCGAAAGGACAGATGTCATGTCGAGTGACGTGACGGTATCGTGTTCAGTCGTCAGGTGGATCAACTGGTGGTGCTAGAGCGCAGTGAAGCGGACCGAATGTTAAAAAAGGCCACCTTCTACTGCACCCTGTTCCTCCTCCCTCAGTGCGCCTCGGCTCCTCTTTTTTGGCCACAGTTTACTGCTAACCCGCTTCCAGCCGTCTTTCGTCGCGCCAGCGATGCCCATTCCGTGCTCGCTACGGCTTGATCGCGGGCTAGGAGTCCCTCCATTTGCATTGCCATTGGCACCGTTGGCGTTATTTGCCTCGTAGCAGTTACCATAATTGTACTCACTAATCGGTGGTGTGGTAGGTGGTGTCATCAGATCATCTATCGCGCTCGGGCTACTCGCACTTCCAGAGTCGTCGGTGAGCACGTCACTTCCGCTGCCGTAGCTCCCTGGTGTCATGCGTGCGAAGGGAGACGATGAAGAGGCTGCTGAACCTGAGGCGAAGCGTGTGTGGGCGAAGGAACGAGTTTGCGTAAAGTTAGATGTGAGAGACGAAGGTGCCGAAGCCCTGTAGTAGGGACCTGGGACTGATGCCGACATGCTCTGAGGTGAGGCAGTAAATCGACCATACATGGCACGATCATCATAAGAACGGGTTTGTGAGCGAATCAAGCCTTCGTCATTGTTATCGCAACTAGAGTCGGGGTGGGCGGTTTGTGGGCATATGCTATTGAGGAATGGTACCAGGACGGATTCTTCCATCAATTCGTAAATTTTCGACACTGCCGGATCTAAAGTTGAAGGATGTGGAGGAACGTATGGATTGGAAAGGGAGAGTAGCGTATCTCGGACATCGCTTGGTAGGTTTACTTCCCGGGGGCCATTGGGGGCGATGTAGGCATCAAGTAACCGTTGCCAGAGCATCTTTACATATGTACATTCGTCGCTGAGTGGTGATACTGGCGAGCCTGGAGAGCGATTCGCCCATTTTGAGTAGTGTTTTCGATACCGTGAGGCATCCATCGTGAATTCTAACGTTTCTAAGCAGTGGTTTTGTGAGAGGTAAGCCATGAAGGCAGGGAGTGTCCATGGTGGAGGCGCGGTGTTGGCAAGTATTTCGGAGAGATTGGGTCGTCGCGGGCAGTATGGTCCCGAGACGTAACCTTTGGGTATCGCTACGGTTAACGGCCTTGTAGGTATATATTCTGCCATGGTCATGTTCCCTTCGTCGTCAGCTTCAGACTCCTCGTAGGCAGACGAGCAGCGAGGAGACGACTCTGTTGACGAGGTTCGTATTGATAACGCGGGTGGTTGGGCTTTCTTACTGCTCATTACGGTTTTGAACAGTTGCTTGTACCCTCTTCCTGCACTAGTCCTGTTCCTTTCGTCGAATCCAGGGCAAGAGCAGAATTGAGCGGGCCGCGGACGGCGGTGTCGTTGCGCCAGCTTGATGGAGGTGAGCGGATTCAGGTTCGGGGGAACCTGAGGCGTCGGGAGTAAATGCGGTAAGTGGATAGACTTTATTATCGTAACATGTGAGGAAGTCGTTGTGGTGGTCGGGGACGATGGCTTTTACACGGCAGGAAGCTGCTGAGCACAGATTGCGTGCGAGGTGTCGCCGTTTGCTTCGTTCTGCTGCGGCTTCTCAAACCGAGTTACTGCAGGAGCGATCAATTGTTTGCGAGCGTCGACGCAGGCAGGTATCCGTGTGCGGATCTGAGAGGATGAATCCTCGCCAATGCAGAACAAGGCCAGCTTTCGCAGAGTCTATAAGACTCCGCTACGAACGGGTGGAGGGTGCAGGAGCCGACGAAGAGAGGCGAACCTGAGTCAGGGCGAACGAGGTGATTAGTGAGCACTGGATAGGCTGCTGCGTCGAGGAGACGGCGGGCTTGGGCAGGGGAAGAAGAAGACACGAGGGCGTAGTCGAGACAATCAAGAGGCCGAGACGGGGGTGAACAGATGGTTTTGAGGAATGAGGTTGTGTGGGTCAGCAATCTCAGGTCCCACTCTGGCAATGGAATGGAAGGCGTGGAAGGTATGTCAGAGAGCGGAGATGTGCTTGGTTTGGCCTATGGGCTGGTATGGGCTGGTATGGGCTGGTATGGGGCGGTCTTTTGCTCAGGCCTCTGCCCTAAGTCGGCCGCTGCTTCTACCGTGCTTCCACGCCAATCAGCGGCTGGGATACCGTTGCGACACGCCGCCGCTTTTACCGCTAATCGAAGCGCTAGAACGCACAAAGAAGCACTACGAAGCGCCAAGCCCACGCCCCAAAGAAGATTCGACACCAACTCCCTGCTGAAACGGCGTCGCTGCACCGCCCAGCGTTCCTGATTGCTGGAAGCAGGCCAACGCCAGCGAGTGGGCGGGCGTGATAGGCCGCCCGCGACACTCGTCCTTGCCACTAATGGGCAAGAGCATGGTCGCAGGGCGCGCTCCTCTGGCTGCTTTCTTGCCCAAGGGCCTCTAGGAGCGCCAGGATTGCGAGGAGTCGCTGTCACGCTACAAAAACCGACGGCGTTTGGCGGCGTCGGCAGCGTTGGCGGCATTGGCTTTCGTAAGAGCAACTCATCCCTGGATCGCTGGTGTCGCTCCGGGAGCCGATCTCACGCATCACGAGCGCCCACGGCCGCGAACGGCTTTCTTTTCATTCATCCAGCAATGCTTGTGGCCAGCCAAACCGCGCGATACCCATAGTTTGGTTGCCCTTGTTCAGACAATATAACAATGCAATTTGAACGGCGATGGTATGATGCCATACAGCGTACAAGGGCAGCGACGAGATAACCCCACTCGCATTTGTGACGCAAGGCCGACAAAGCTGCCTGCCCCTGATAGGCCGTGCCGGCGTAATGCACTTTTCTAGTCTTACCCATCACTGGGGGGGCGGCATTCTACGCTGCTTCCATTGATTCTACGCCGCGCACGGCTCTCGTGTGCTTGTTCGTCCCGTATCCAAACAGGAGAGTGACATGCCATGTCTGAGCCATCGCCCTCAGGCCTGAGCTCGCAGCCCTCATATTGCAACTCTGCTCGCTGTCTGTCACTATGAGCAGGTCTGGTTCCACTCGCGGGCACCAGCAGCACCAGCAGCACAACAGGCTGCGACCTTCCTCTTTTCCATGCTGCCGAGGATGGGGCATATCGGTGAAACGTCAGCATCTGGCGCCGCGCCGATCTCTCCCCAGGTGCTGCTGGGCTGGTTGACAAGTCCCCCCTGTGTCTCACCTGCATGGAAGCCTGCGCGACCTTCTAGAAGCCTACCCTTTTTATCCCGCAGCAAGCCACAACACGACCAAAGGCATGGCCAAAGGCACTGGCAGCGAGACCGGGCAAATCCGGCAGTGCAGACGGTGATCACATCACATCGTATGCATGGCTATTGCCGAGCTTCTGCATGGCTTGGTGCTAAATTGCGTGATGGTGAATAAGTCTTCAACCTCCCATTCCGCCGTCGCGAGCTGCCGAACAGCCTGCTCGCTCACCATTCTTCCTGCCCCGACCGCCGACTCTAAGCGGCCTTCAAGCCTATCCCATGATCCCAACTAAATATTTGCCAGGCGTCCAAGGATCGCCCTTTCGCCTCTGCCACGTTCTTCTGTTATGCGGCGATTCTCCCGTGGCGGTAAGCTTAGGCTGCGTGCAGATCTCAACACCTTAATAAAGACACGCCACTCAGTCCTTTTTCCTGTGGCGGCAGAAATCCAACGGTTTAGTATCGTACATAACACTTTTTCAATATCATCCTACACTGATCCTTCTCATCTCATCTCATCATGGCCTGCTCGAAATAGTCTTTGCCACTCCAACAAAGACTTGTCATCAAGCCCTTAGAAACTTTAAATCTTCAAAGCCCGGCACGCCTTCGCTTTCTACGGATTACGTCTGCATGATTCCAAACCGGGCCCTTGAAGCCATCACGATGAAGAGAATTGTAATGCCGAACATACTCCGAGGAATTATTGTGAAATAGGAAAACATGTGAAGTCAATGATTCAAACCAGGTTCTTGCACTGCCCCTTCACTTTGGGGTATTTTGATGACTGTTCGTGTTCCGGACCTGGTCTCGAGCGCCGCAATATCCAAATCCCAGCCCGCTGTCCTAAGCCTTTCTGCATATTCTTCAAAAGTCTCACGTATCTGCCTTAGTGTTAGATGCAACTCGGAGAGCGGTGATTCGGCACCCGATTCACGCGAAGCCAACGGCTGCTTGGTCGCCTTTTTTGCCCGCCAAGCAACCAGAAGAGCCTGTGTCCAGGCTTTGAGCTGGGTGTTCGGCGTACTCCCTTGCTTCAAGACGATGAAAGCCTCAGACGTGCTGACGTCAAACCAAAGAATGTACGATTCGTCCTTGTAGAGCTTCATCAGTTCGGACAACTCCACGGCTTCAAGGCGGACTGATCTAGTCTTTTCGTGGCTTGGGGCTAGACGCTCGAGTAGGGTCTGCAACTTCACACCTATCCTACCGTAACCTACCACTTGTCCATCTGTCCATCGTAAAACTCCATCTCTTTCAAAAATCCTCTCCCTCTTTGACACTTCAGTCGGGTCAAGGGCCTTCTCATGCTGAATCATGTGGGAGAGTACTATATTTGCCCGCTGTCGGTTAAGTGAACGCATGCTTACAGCTCGGACGGCAGCATAATTTGTCGTAAGATGGATTGAAAGCAGCAGCATAAGCGTTGACCACGTTGCAAATGGCGACGACACCCAAGATACCACGACGCTTCCGACCTAATTGTTCATCAATCAGCCCGGTCAGCTGAGATGACGAAGCAGATCGATCGGACTCACCAGCATCCCCATGAGTGATATGACTGTTTCCTGGCTGGAATCTTTCTGCAAATCGGTGAGCTAGGATCCTATCTGCGTGTGTATCTGCACGTGCAAGGACCTGCCGAGTGAGACGTCACGACATACTGATCTGTCGACTAAATACTTACTGCATTCAACTCTCCCAAATTACCCCATCGAGCAAAGTGAGCACTGAGACTGGCCTTGGAACTCCCTGCAGCTACCCCGCAAAGAGCACGGAGCATGCTTGAGCAACTGAGGATTAGCACTCTGAGAGCTTTTGGGAATATCGGAGATAGACAATCGAGAATTATTGCCGTATCATTGAACACATCGGCTGCAAGTCGATACATTTTGCACTCGGGTTCCAGGGATGTCCCTAGTTTGTGAGCAAATAAGATGGTTGCTATTCTGCCCATTGACTCTTGCAGGATGGACAAGAGAAGTGCTGCTGTTGGTGACGCTGATGCATCCCCGACGCCAACACCTATATCACCCTCCATGTCAGTGACGTGGATTGGATAACGGTGGACGAAAGGCACTGTCAATGAAATACTATTCCTCACAACTCTAACCCTGCTGTTTAATCTGAACGCTGTCGTTTAAGTCTAGTGAACGGCTGACTGAAAGCAAAGAATAAAATGTAGATGAATTGGAACACACCTTCTAGCACAGCACGCGACGAGAGGAGGCCAGCAATCGAGCTAGAAAATGCTTGTAAGGAGTCCTATGCAAACGTTAGCTCAAGAATTAATTCGCCCACGAAGCGGAGTAGCGACATAGATCTGGTATCTAATGGTCAATAAGCAGGAACCGTTAGCACATGCAGCAATATCGGAAGGCGCTGAACGTGCGCTTCAATTCCCTGGGAAGACGACGCACTCCAGGTAGTCTTCAGTCACGCTTTGCGGGTATCCAGCAGGCAGGAAAACATCGAGCAGCTGTTGCCAATAGCTTTTGGTGCGTTCAGGAAGCTAGACGTGGCCTATTGTTAGCTTCTCCGTTGCTTAACGAAAGTCCGACAGCGGTGACCCACAATGACGTCCACTCGGCTTCCTCCTGCCCGTTGCTGTGATACACGGGATTCGATGTATGTCGTCGTGAGATTGGCCGATTCGTCATATTCAGTAATTTCCATCTTCCTGGTGTCCGCGCCGTTCATATGGATGGTGAAGGGTTGAGATGGAGTGGAAGATCGCTTGGCTCGTGTTTCAGGATCACCATGTCGCACCATCACGGGCGGAAGTCAAGTCATGAAAATGCGAGCTAGTAACCGCCTGGATTAAAAAGGTCGATCCCTTGTTCATGCGTAATATTGAACCAACTATAATGCCGATTTTGCAAGCCTAACCCGAGCTAGTTCGATCACAAAGTGTCTCAACCCTGATATTAGCCGCATGCCTCGATCTTTTGTGGCGGTAGACCATATAACCTGTTCCCTATTATTCTAGAGCTAAAAAAAAAACTAAAATGATAATCAAAGATGTTGAAACACGTCTTCATTAGACAAATCTCACGCAACCAAAACGTCGCCCTATCCCCTAATGCAATCAATTGATTGAGACTAGTGAACAACACTATTGAAGAGTACTGTTCAGGAGGATTTATACATAAAGTGGCACTGGTTTGGCCAACGCTCTGTCGAACAGCAGGCACACAGACATATAGATTAGAGAGCACAGTGATATGATACAACATAAGATATGCCACCGTCATTGAACGGATTGCTCAGCACACAAATGTTCCCAACGCATTACAGGGGAGCAAATGAGTAAGGCTTGGTATATACAAAGGAAGATAATTACTCCCACTCTATTTATTAGCGGCGGACTCCGTGCCTATAACAGGACTGTGTTCCTGGGGATACTTTGAGTCTGACGCAAGAGTCTCATCTGGTTTGTCTAGTTCATACGTGAGCAACCCATTATTGATAACACTACTCTACCTAAAGAGTGACGTGGGGGGCTTACCATGTCGAGCATAAAGCTGGTACTCTTCATCCGCATACTTCCCGACCCTGCCACTCTCAACGTCCTTGCGTGTCAGAGTCAATTTACCCTTCGGCAAACCCATACTACCCAAATATGCAAGGGTATCCTTCCATTCTCTATCCTTACGCTTCGCATCCCAGTTCAGCTCATCGCCCATTAAATCGATCACGGCAGGTAGAGCTTCAAGCGCCGCCTGCGCATTGAGGAACGCCAGTCGCATCCGTCGTGCAATAACGTCGGTCGCCGTCTGTGCATATTCATGTTTTACACAATACCGGACTTCACCATCGATAAAAGGGTACAGAGGTGAGATACGCTTGCCCCGAACCGGGAAGCGCTGCTCGGTGGGAGCGGATAGTGCAACGACAGTCCAGGCTCGGTCTCCGTAGGCGGCTGTCAGATATTTAGCAACCTCAGTCTCAACGCCATAGTGCTGGATGAGATTGATGAACAAAGTCTTAGAGAATCCGTGTGCACCAATCAAACGAACGCGATGCGTCTGACAGGTTCCATCCAAAGGTGCTTCATCGTCCACAGCTGTCCCACTCACGCGAGGTGGATTCGTTAGAGACTTGGGCTGGAGGTCGAATTCTTCGATAGCTTCGTCAACAGTTTCTTCGGCCATTTGACGGTATGTTGTCCATTTCCCACCAGAGCAAGTGATGAGTCCAGATGGCGATGTTGTAACCAAGTGGTTTCGCACAAGACCCTCCGTTTTCTTAGCCTTGGGATCACGGACCAAGGGACGAATTCCAGACCAAGTAGCAAGCACATCACCGCGGCGAACATTAATTTCCGGTTGAAGATATCGTCGGATCTCTTTCAAGATCCATTCAATTTCGTTTTCGCCAGCTACAGGGTTCTGCGAGATGCTAGTCGGGGTGTCGGTAGTACCGGCGATAGTGTTGCCTTGCCAAGGGAGAAAGAAGATGACTCGACCATCAGAAGTAGATGGGTCAATCAGCCCCATATTTGCAGGACTGTAGTAACCAGGCAAGATAACATGAACACCAGAGCTGGGCGCAACAATCTCCTCGACGCTCGGGTCATCCAGCTTTCGAATTGAGTCTGTGAAAGGGCCTGTAGCGTTAATTATTCCTTTGGCCTTAATAGTGAATCCTTCGGCCTTTTTTCCATTCAGCTCCGTGATACAATCCTTCGCACGGGCACCATTGAGCCTTCCAGAAGCATCCTTTTCCAAGGCTGTAACTTCTAGATGGTTAACAACTGTAGCCCCGTATAGAGCTGCAGTCATTGCCAGAGATACATTCATTCGGGAATCGTTGTGCGCACCATCTAATATAATCAGTTTCCAAGCTCAGGTGTCATGGTTATCAATCCATACCATAGTAGACGAGGGCTCCAACTAGGCCAGTCTTCTTAAGCATCGGAAATGCATCCAAAGCCTTGCTCTTTGTGAGAAAGTACGAGCTTTCAATGTTCTCCGAACCGGCCAGGAAATCATACATTTTGGTGCCAGCCCAAAAGTATGGCGCTTTCCACCATTTATCAATCGGAATCATGATTGGAAGCCATGACGACAGATGAGGGGCCGTATCCAGAAAGTATCGTCTTTCATGAAGAGCTTCTACAACAAGCTTGTACCTATATTAACCTCTTAGTAGTGACTCGGTGATATCTTGTGGAAAGGATCTTACTGGTTATAGTCGAGGTTCCAAAACGCCTTTTCAAGATATCTTACACCGCCATGTACCAGCTTTGTGCTCTTACTGCTGGTCCCACTGCTAAAATCATCCCTCTCAACAAGTGCAACTTTTAGGCCTCTAGTAGCTGCATCAAGAGCAATGCCTGAACCTGTAGCACCTCCACCAATAATCAGAAGGTCATACGGCTCCTCCTCACCAGTATCTTGTGCTGACGTTGTACCACTCCCAAACCAATTCCCAAGATTGTTCTTTACTTTTTCGACACTACCCGCTATTGTACCGCTGCTGCGCTTCAAGTCCGCAATCTGCTCCTCTCGCGACTTCACCACTGGAAACTTTGGAGGTCGAAAGATGCCACCCTCGCCGTACGTGGGTGGTGGAACTACCGCAGCCTCCGATCCAGGAATGTCTCTTGGTCGATAATTCGCGTACAGAACTCCACCGCCAACCAAACCCGCACCCGTGGCATAGAGGAGTGGCCTTAGGATCTGGATCGAGCGACGAGCCGCCATTGTATGAAGGTAAAAGAGGCAAGCAAAGAGCGTGGTTATTAGAATAGGCGTCGCTGTCAAAGCGCACGAGGTTAAAGCTATTCGAGACTGAGGCTTGATATGCCTTTCACATGCTTTCCGTTAGCTTCAATCCATCCGGAAAAACGACCACGGTAACGGTTTTACCTCTTCAGGATATTAAAATGGCATTCTGATGTATAGAGAGCCCGAAGCAAAATTTTCCGGGGGTCAATTGTGCAAGGAAAGGCTCCGACGGGGTAACCCGAGAGTTGGGAGTTGGACTTCAGGCGGGTATGACGTTCGATGGGTTCGCGCCGAGGAAAGCTTCGGCCTGATTCAAAGTCTCGCCCGAAGTGTTTCCTTTGATGACAGTACCCCACGCCCCGTTTTCGGTTTGATTTCAACCTTTTTGAGAGGTTTGGCCAAGATACTTTACGCTACAATATATCAATTACCACTGTTGAGCTACGCCTAAAGAGATTGCATCTTGTATAAATATCGATTAGGTTACCGCTTACGTCTTAGTTTAATTGATGGCCACCAGGACCTTTGGGCCGCTGTTGTCGATCAATCTTTCGTCACGGAAGATCGCTTAAAAAAAGACTAAAAGTCTGAACGCCTTGATGATACTCCGTCATGTAATTGAATCAGAGTCTGATAACTTTGTCTTTCAATACTCCAAATTGCGTGGATTTCCCAGCTCCTCGAAAACGAGGATGAGTCGTAAAACCCAAATATTTTCCTCCCCAATAACATCCACAAGACATAGCTGCCTCACGATACTACCACAAGCATCTCGATCCCGCATATTTTTGTCGGTCGCGATTGGTTATTATTATGTAGGAGGCTAGACTCAGGCTGAGGCTGTCCAAGATTATTTTTGCCTTCTCCCTGCTTCAGCCTCCTTGAACCTCTATCTCGATTTTTGCGTTCCAAGGCCATTTGAAAGCCCCATACTCTCGAAGAAATGGTCTATTTCTCTCGTTTTTTTTATCGATAGCCCCCTTTAGGCCGATTAAACTATAGGCTAGAAACGGAGGCATTGCTGCTGTGAGTGTTAGTCATTGAGAACGATTCAGATATATTGACAACTTGAAGCATCTGGTTCGTCCATGGGCCTTGTAGAGATGCCTTTGAAACTTGGTCAAAGGGTAAGTCCGCACTCTTGAGAGAAAGTCTTTTATCACGTCTCCTTATACCCTCTATCCCATGTGCCGCTGAGGCGTCCACTCAATTTTTTGTGTCTTATTTCTGCCCTCAAAAGTAGCTTCAGATGCTCAAGAAAACTATCGGCATCGTCTATAAGTTTGATTTTGAGATGTTTCACATACATGTTTAAACCTTTATGACGTGGCAAGGGCTGAGCAAACAGCCCTTCGCGTGGACGCCTCTATCTCCATGGGACAGAGCCTGGCTAACACAGTCATCTTCCAATCTAGAATAGGTATGCTATCCTCGCGACTTCTTGAAGGATGATATTAGCAACGCTCGGATATTCACCTGGGGATATGACTCGAATGTGCTGAAAGCTACGAAGGCCACTAGCCAAACTAGCAGTTTTAGTCACGTCGAGAATCTCTTGAACGGTATTTCGTGGTTAAAGCATACAGATGCAGAGGTAGAGATCCCCCGGAGCACGTATATTTCCGCAAAGTTCATATAGCTAGGCGACCTGGCCAATTATCCTCGTCGGACATGGCCTAGGTGGTCTAGTAATGAAAGAGGTGAGTGTATAAATGGGACGGCCTAGGGTTTTTCAAGGAAAAGTAGTCAATTCCTTAAGCTGCTGAGGTATCCACTCAATTTTTGATACTCTAACCATGCCCTCGTAATGACTTTAGATACCCAGAAACTCTTAGAAGACTCTTTTCATATCTAGTTCTAAAGCACTTCAGAAGCTCGTACAAATCTCATATAAGTTGGAGGGAACTAAATCAATGGCTCTTCGAGTGGATGCCTTTTCAACAACGCATGCGATACAGTGGTTGTCATTAGTGCCTATACTAATACCGTGCCAGGCATTGATCCGCTCTTCGAAATACCATAACAATAAACAAGATCCAGTACCAGGATCTATACACGTCTGCGCTAAGGTGCATTAAGTGACTATCCTGTACGTTTCTTTCGTGAACACGCTAGGCTGATTTCAAAATTGAGGTTTTCTTAGGAAATCCACACCGAGGAGCTCTAAGACAGTGCTTGGGTAATTGGTTGCAGACGTGGCCAAACTTGCCCCACAACATCCGAACGATAAGCTCATCAAGCTTCTAGAGCGGGAATCGGAAATCCTGGAACGACAGGCGATCCTTGGCAGGAATTAGCAATGAGATGCTGCTCGCATGCGTCTCTAAGAAGTTACCAACTACTGGTGGGCTTGTAAGCATCCATGTACACTAATCTAAACCATATTAACTCCAAATCAGATCGTCCAAGAGCACTCGGCCTCGACCTATGGATTTAATGTCAAGACTAGTACCATTCTTGCAAATCACATGGATATGTGTAAATTTGATGACGCAAGAGATACTGGATATTAACACATTTCCGGTTATATTATTGCTTTTGCTCGACGGGCGGCTAAAGAAGTAGCGCAAGGTAAGCAGACTGCTAGGCCTGAAGCCTCTGTTGCCCAGGCATCAGCCCCTCACCTCTTTACTTCTTCAGAGCCCGGTCAATCTGCGGATTTTGGAGCTCACGCTATCTCCCCAGCGCATCTTGGTGAGCGGTGGGATCACCGAACATCAAGCTATGCCTATCAAGCCGGCCATTGTTAGCATTTCGTGATACCTCTGAGGCGTACCCACACATCAAACTATAGGGCCAGCTTCTGAGCAGGTGCGCTGGTCTTCTAGCGGTAGAAACCACACAATTCGAAGGCGCTATTACCAAGCATGGCCGTCCAGTATTGGGAAGGGTTAAATTACTTGCATAAAACTATTAAGGAATTCATAGCACGGCCAGAGAAGTGGAATGTTCTCCTGCTAACTGGTCTGCAACCCACATTCAGCTCCTGAGCGCATGTCTTTCCCAGTTGAAACATTGGGGGAAATCTCGCCGACTGGCCCACGTCGTCAATATATTTGTTCCTATTAAGGATGCTATATACTACGCGGCACAAGCAGAAAGCACTACGGGTCTTTCGCACACTGAACTCCTGGATAGTCTTGATTAGACGGCGTGGGAGCTGTGGCATCAGCATAAAAATACAAGCCAAGAGTACTCAGAAGGCGGTCAAGATGTCCGTTTGCGGAAGAAGAGCTACCACTGGTTCGTCTGGAAGTCACAGGAACCTAGAAGGAATTATGAGTGACACATCGACTTTATGGCGCTAGCCGTGCAAGGAAATCTGACCCTCTATATCAAAGATAGGTTTGACCACGCTAATTATGAGCTCAAATACAAGCAGGTCGACCACTGCTCAGCTGCGCAGTCGTTCCCCAGCACCTCCACGTTCTGGCAGACCTGTTGGCCGCTAACTAGGCACCAGAAGAACCGGTCCCACTGGCAACGCCAATTAGGACAATATTTAGCCTCAAGTTCCGGCTGACAAGACCACGTACGCAGTTATCGGTTTGGAAGTGATCAGGCAGATCCTAATCTGACCGAATTACTATTAACGAATGGTGCCAACCCGAATGAGGTTTATAAAAGGACTAGGAATTTGTACCTAGAGGATGAACCGAGTATGTAGGAATGCTCCCTAGCCTGGGCATTCGGTAGCTTTAGGTTTGACCTAGCGAACAGCAAAGCCCTTTCTCGTTGGTTCAGTGCAAATCCAAATGCAACAGTGGCCCTTCACAGCAGATACCACAAACATACTGGCCATCTGTATAAACTTTTATTCTGCCCTGTATGTAACGATAATTTTGAGCTAGAAGATGATCCAGTCATGAACGACTTAACGGAACTCATAGTCACAAAGGGGGCCATTCTCTTATAGGGAAAAGTATCTACTAATCGTCTAAATCAATGGCGAGGCTAGAAATGAAGCAACCCAGCCAATTCCAAGGGACATTGTGAGATCTATGCTCCAAGGATTTCAGGAGAGGCATCGCTCGACAAAGGTATCGGCTTCTTTTGGTCCTAAAAAGTTAAGACCCCATTTTCGTAATCGTAATAAAAACCAGAGTCGTAAAAGTACAGCCTGTCAAAAATTGTGTACCTCACCACTCGATCTTGGATGATCAACTTCCTTGCATACATGGATGGATTCAATTAGAATTGGATGATCTCGCTTTGGATTTTTCAAGGAATCTGTTCTGATGGATCCTCATGAATTCATTCGCATAACCGGCGCCATTGATGGATCTTACCAAACACCGATTCTGATTAGAAGATTTCTCACCCTGGAAGGAGTTCATGCCTATCATTATGCATGTCAAAAATATCTCAATATTTTGCCAATATTTTGCGTTATCTCCTGTCATAACTACTGGTACATGTTTGAAGAATCTTAGAGTGTAAAAATTCTGCCATGTATAATTTAATAAGAGTTACACTACACAGCTGTATCACACATGCCCCCCGTTAAACATAACGTCAAATCCTGCAAGAAGCGTCTAAACCTGGTAAGAATGGTATACACTAGTGTTGACTAGCGTGAAGCATCCCTGAGTACTTTATCAAATGCCCTAAATGAGAGGGGTGTGTTCGCATAGCTGTAGAGCTCTGTAAGGTCACCGAAGACCTTTACGAAAACTCCACAGAATGTCTTTCCGAAGCCGGCGTGTTATGGAGGGAAGGTAGGTGATGGGCTAGCAAAGCTTAGAGTGACAGAGAATGGAGATGGAAGCTTGGCAAGCTATCTCTCAATCTCATTTCGGTGTATTCAAGGTTAAAAAGAGTCAAAAGTTAAGTTTGGGGTTTGCTATTCCAATCAGTTCACTTTTCATTACTGCATTTAGGAACGTCACTTTTTGACTCTTTCATTCAGGAGGTCGTATCCATCGCATTTCCTCGTATGCCCTTTCCGAACCTTTAGCTGTGGTAGATTATACAGAGCAAAGTGGAGTCACAAAACTTGAAGTGACCAGGTATTTCGCCGAGGGTATGGGAGATGTATTGAAATCGACAGCTAATCCGCTGCAATGACGAGACGCCGACCAAGGCAAAATGCAAACTCAAATAGTGACAGGAGAAGTTTAGTCGAAAAGACCGAAACCCATGTCTTCGTCTGACTCCTCCTTCTCTGTAGAGCGGAAATGTTAGTGGATATGCAGCCTCGGAATCACAATTCTTCAATTAGGATGAGCGTACCCTCTTCCTTCTCCTCCACCTTCTCCTCTGCTGCGGCTTCCGTCGCGCCACCAGCAGCAGCGCCGCCGCTTGATGCAGCAGCAGCCGCACCTCCGCCAGAGCCAACGTTTAGTAGGAGGTCCTTGACATCTTTGCCCTCAAGCGCCTAGTAGCGTATCAGATTTGGATATTCTGGTCCCAATTATAGCAGCTAAGAGCGCACCTTCGCAAACAGAGTTGCCCATATCGGCTCAACATCGTCAATATTTGCGGCCTTGATGAGTGTTTGGAGCTTGTCGGCCTGCGAGGAATCAGCAATATGTCTATCTCAAAGTTTTGCGCTGTTGCGTACGGTGATATCAACGCCGTCATCGGCGAGGATGAGGGCCGCATAGGAGGTTGCGAGCTCGGAGGTAGACATCTCGACTGTATGAAGAGGGATGATGGGGTGTCGAAAACGGAATTAACTGTCGTCGAAGAGTTGAGATGGCGGCTCGTTTTTTGGCGGAGTGTTTTGTGGGAGGTCGGAATGTCGGGGCTAAATTAGGCGAGAACGTCGCTGGCACGTGAGAGCCCCGCGGACGGGGATCGACGTCAGTTCTCTCTTAGAAAGTCTCGGGACCAGGTTCAGTAGGACGCATATTCCAGCAACACACCAGCCAGATTCAAGTTTTCGACGTCCAGCTAGCTATGACTGACTCTCCTGTCGTGCGAATACCGCTAGATTCGCGGGAACAGCCGATTCTTGACAAGTTACTCGCTATCCGCACTAATTTGGAGCTATTGCAGCAGGACAAGTCAACTTATGTCAAATCGCAAGATGTAATCGACTTGTACAATCAAATTATCGAGCAAGTAGTTATACTTAATGAACTACGGACAAATAAGCGCCATGAGCAGAACAGAGGTGTGGTTTCATGATTCAACCCCTCAGAGACTCTTGCTGATAGCCTCGGTCATTGAACAGTGGATACGGTACTGGATGATTGCTTTCAGCTCATATCGCTCTCGTTCTTAACAATAGGAAAAAACCACGAGGCTCCTGCTGTGTACGCTGAAAATTATAGTTCTTTTGGTGTTCTCTCGTTTTCTAATCAGATTTGATTCCAGATATTCGGCCATATCGACGATGAAGGTGAGATATGCCCAGAACATCCTCTGAGATGGCCTGCATACTCATAGCTCCTAGCGTCTACTTGACCATCTCAAGGAGGCAGCCTTCTTTTCTCCTAAAGACCTAGAGTCGATCAGTGGCCGACTCCAGGAATGCAGAGACTATTGCGAACGGGGAAAAGACAGTTATAGCCCTCACCTCTTGACTTTGCTCGATGCACGAATTGAAGTCTGCCAGTCAATTTTATCGGAACTAGAACTATCTCTCTCCCACCTCACTCCGGAGTTACGGCCCAAGTACGACAAACTGGTTTCTATTCTTAGGTCTCTATCTGCATGTAATACCAGATCAAAGGTATGGAGCTAGAGAACTTACAGATTTCATACATTGCTAACACTGAAGGTTAGTTTCCAACCGCGGAGGTCAATGACTTCCTCGAGCAGCTTAAGGAGTTGCAAGCTAGCCTCGGTGCATACGGTATCGCTGCATATGAGAGTAGTGGCACTATGGAAGAACAAATAGCGGAGATGACGGAAAAGTTGAAGATCTCAATAAATCATCCAACTCCAGCACCTGAAGCTAAGAATCTCATTGAAACACTGCTTCAAAGATGCTTCTTATGGGTCGAAATTATAAAAAAGAAGTAAGCAACACTGTTAGATTTCTTAATACGACTACTGACACCGTTAACTTAGGCAAGGCAAGATTGACGAGAGATTCCGAGATACTTACGATAAACTTCTTGATGTTCGGAATAAGCTTGAGAAATTATTACTCACACAGGCATGGTCACTGAGAGAGACAGACCTGTACGGCTATCAACGACAACTAGATCGGATTGATGAGGCTCGAGTTGATGGAAACTTCCTTGACTCCAACGGTGCTTCCGCAGATCTTCACGCCCAGAGGGTAAGATTCGAAGCATTTCTCGACTGCCTTCGCTGATTTCATTTCAGACATTGCTGTATCTCCTGCGGAAGAGTTATGCTCTCATCTACCATCTAATAATAACGTCCGAGCCGGTCTCCGAAGCCCTACTACCAATATACAATCAGTTGACAACTTTGCGGAGGTGCCTCATAGAGGTCAAACAATCGGGAGGGGTTTCCTCTCCACGGGAGTTGTATCCATACAGCATGAAGGTTTACAGCTACACCCCCCCTCCCCCTCATTGTGAGAAATTTACGCTTACCAAAATCTAGCTAAATTCTATCGATAACATGAGGAAAGACGGAAAATTTATGATTGGAGACGATATTCCGGATGGCCAGGGTAGCATAACCCAACTTCTCGAGGAGTGTTTTGAGCTTGCCTACGATTTACGAAATGAAGCCGAGGAGAACGAATCAAACGAAAGTGAGGATGAGCATGATACGAAAGACCATGGTATTGCAGCATAATGGAAGTGGTGGGGGCAACGGCAAGGCGCCTTGGCCTCAGGTTACTCTGTATTTTCTTTTACTTCTCAAATCTTTTATGTTCCGCCTGGGGTGGCAATTTGACCAAGCATAGGTTTCTTCCTCTACCTTGGCAATTGCTTGGGTTGGGGCTTTAAGTGTTGACTTTGACGAGCATGGATTCACTTGCCGGTCAGAAAATCCCCCTTGTACTTATAAGTGGAAGCTGGCTTTTAATCAAGCTGTATTCTATTTAACTGTTCTAAACCGTCTCCTTCTGTAAGGGATTCTGCAACACCCGCATCCTTGAATGTCAAGCGAGGTCCATAAGAAATACCTAGGCAGATATACTTAGAACTAGTTATATAATTGGTAGAAGATGGGAACACTTACAGAGCTCTTCCCCGGCTGATATATCTCGGAGAGATCTATACGTGACTAGCAGGCGGTCTGTATCTCGTTCCCAGCCAACATTTTGATCCATTGCATGGTTAAACATAGACCCAAGCCCAAATATCACGGCCTGAGCCACTTTGGTGCCACCATTTTGTTCTTTTTGTGGCCAATTACTGTAATTGATGCCGTTAGTGCCGAGGAAATGATATGAACGGTGAATATGTTCGAAAGTTAAATATTACTTACTATGTGTAATGATATAAGGACGTATGCTTGATATGCTGTTCGTTCTCCTCCATGCCTAAAACTAAGACTGGGCAGACGTCTAATACCGTCCTCGCTGGGATATCTTTTGCTGCAAATACGCCACGACCTGTAAATGTGTTAGAAGAACAGAAGAGAGCTGTGTGACGTTACGAGTTGTAACACAACCCTTGGGAGTGTTGGATACTATTACCAAATCCGCACAGCGAGGTAGCAAAATGCGGCTTTCCTCATCTATAATTCCCATTTTACAGAAGTGAACAGATAATTGTAAGGGTGTTTGATCTCTTGCTTATTTCAAAACGAAATGTGGGAGACTTTGACGCACAGGCCATACAGAAATTAGGGAGTTTTTGCTTTCCCATAATGACCTGCATCTCGGGGGATTCTTGCACGCTTCAATCTGCCCGGATTGCAGATTGCTGCGATGTCCCACCAGCGAACACAGTCAGCAGGCGAGGGCTTGAAGAGCCCTCATATGGTCAGTCTGAAGGTGCTTCGGTGAGTTTGTACATCTATCATGAGGCCTAGCTTTGGTAACCGCCCTAGCTGAGATATTGTGTCGTGCGAAGCCTATCTCGACCGTCACTGGCTTATCAGTACCCTTTACCTCGCTCGACCGACCTGGGAATATCTCCTAAAGCATCTCTAAGCTATCCCTCCGACGACGTCGATGACCAGTTTATTATTAGTCCAGTCCTCAACCTTCCTGAAGCATTCGGCAGTGCTTATGTTGGAGAGAACTTCTCATGCACTCTTTGCGCTAATAATGAGCTGGAAGAAACGGACTATACACGCAGCATAAGCGGTGTAAGGATTGCTGCGGACATGCAGACTCCCTCCACACCAGCTGGTGTTGCTCTAGATTTGGCTGGACTTGAGGAGGATGAGGAGCAAGCTTCCCCGAGCCCTGGCGAATCACTGCAAAAGATCCTGCGATTTGAGCTCAAGGAGGAAGGAACTCATATACTGGCGGTTACTGTCACATATACAGAGACGCAGTTGGCTGGAGAGGGAAAAGCTGCCAGTGGGCGAGTTCGAAGTTTCAGGAAGCTGTACCAGTTTGTGGCACAGCAACTGCTGAGTGTACGAACCAAAACGGGAGACTTACCATCGCGGGTAGGACTGTCTAGATATGCCCTTGAAGCTCAGCTTGAGAATATGGGGGAGAGTGCAGTATCTTTAGAAGTACGTATGTTCGTTCTGCGTCTAACTCTATTTACTGACGGTGGCTGTTCTCTAGGCTGTAAATGTCAACCCAAAGCCACCGTTCAAGTCAAAGTCACTCAATTGGGACTTGCATGCACCTGGTGCGGAGTCTATACATTCACCTATATTGAACCCTCGCGATGTCATTCAGGTCGCATTTCTTCTTGAGCAGCAAGATGGTGTTGATGAGGCTAGTGATAATGCTGGAAGACTCCCGCCAGGCGACACGAGGAAAGTATTGGGCCAACTTTCGATCCAATGGCGAAGTGCCCTGGGTGATCGCGGGTCCTTGAGCACCGGATGGTTAACAAGTCGACGATGACCGAATATTGCAGGCGTCTCGTGCTTGTTCCCTCGATGCAACACGGCCATATCATTGATTGCTAGAGACAATCTGAAATATTCGTGTCCTTTAAATTCACATATTTCCAAACCAGCACTTTTGTCGGATCAATGGACGCCTGAATTGACCCGGTTTGATGTCGCACAAAGCCAAGAGACCCGGCACTTCGTCTGGTGTCGCACCAGAGGGCGACGGACGCAGCCCGCACCAGTAGTGTTGCTGGTCAAAATGACGGAAGATTGATTGCGTCAATAGCCCGATTAGCTTTCATCTTGCAGCACGGGCTGCAGGTACAGTAAAAACTAATTAGTACGATACGGGTTGCACGGGCAAGCGTATCGTTATTCCGATGGTATTGTTATACATAAAGTCACGTGTTGGGCTAATAGCAGGAAAAAGGAGGCTGACACGTCATCAAGTGTCCGAAAAGGGCGTAGGGTATCTCAAATAGCTTCCCTCCTATACAAATTTTCTTCTGGTTATATCGATTTTGGTAGCAGGAACTTAATGATATCATTAGAGGTCAGTTTATCGTAAAATACACCAAAAATGATTTGATTAAGAGATGTAGATCGTAATGCAGAGTGTATTGTAATTAAATATCGTACTAAAGAGTTTTTACTGTAGCCGAATGACGTCAGCCGGATCACCGTGTACCAAGGATGCGGGAACAAGTTGCTGGCTGGTTTGATATTTGGCTCAAATTCTGCGAGGATTCGAAATTTGTATACATGCAGGAGGGAGAAAGGCGGTTATGGAGAAACGGTAAAGTCGCTTCGACCACACCGCAAAAATCATTTTGAGGATAGCTCAGTTCTAAGTATATGACTGCCAAGCGTTAAAAGTCTTTTCTTGGATATCAAGTTCCTGCAGCACTAGCGCAATTGCAGGGTATTGCCCCAGGTAATTTGAGTTGTGGCTGCCGTTCCCTCACTTCCATGTCTCGTACTGTAATCTGATGGTGATATTGAAAGAGAGATGCTTGAACAGTGAATGCCAACTAGAGAGAAAATTGCTCTTCGGAGTCCACGTTTCATTTCCCGGCTAGACATGGATATTAGTGAGTATACGGTGGAGACAGGCGGCAGGGTGCCTTGTACCTGATTGTAGGACTCTGGCGATCGGATAGCAGCAGTTCTGCGAAGTTGACAGGTCGTTCGAATGCCATGCCAGCATCCCCCCCCCTTTTTTTTTTACCTGCTTCAGCTCCCGCTGCTGCGAAGACTCTATCTGCTACCCTATAAATTGAATGCACACCACCATCGTGGTCGCGTGCAAATTGATACAATTGGTGTTTAATATCCATTGGCTGGTGCGTTCGACCGCCGGTCCCTAGTATGGGTCGTGGTAGCGCTGATGGTGCTCCCCTGAGACTGAGGGAGAAAAAGATCAACGTTAGCTACGAATATCGGCCAGGTACGACACTGTTTGGGGCATAGCGGGCAACTGAAGGCGATATGGCGCACTGCTTTGGGCGCCTCCTGGGCCTAGTTTGGCAGCTGGTCGGCCAAAAAAGCGTGAGAAGCGCCCTCAAGCCCCTCAGCGCCCTGAGCGAACCTTGTTCGTAAAAGGGTGCGCTTTGGGAGGGTTCGCGCGGTATGCGACCAGCGAGGACCAGCGATGAACAGAGCGGGAAGCTGTCAAGCATCGACGTGTCCCCTGCAGAAACATGTTGCAACGGGCAATGATCTTGCAACTGTCTTGCATGATCTTGCGTGCGAAAGTGGATGCTTGCCCCAGTGTTTCGCTACGTGCAGGACTGTGATAAGGACAAGGGAGGCCGCGTTCCATTCGACCCATTCAACTCCAGGGTCCCGCGCTGTCGACGTTCCCACACCCAGGGACAGGCTCTCTACAGGCTTTTCTACTGGCTTGGGATTTTATACCTCCGAGGTAGGGCCTTTCACTTTCCCATCTGTCGAAAGCTTCTACACCTCCTCACTAATCCCCCAGCTCGCCCAGGATTATTGCGATACGGTTAGCATTGTCTGTTGCCGGCCTGTTACTGTCGCACAAGAAAGCTCCGTGCATAACCATCGTTGCAGCACAAACACCGTTGAGCGGTTTTCTAGTTCTAATGAGTTAATCTCGCAAAGAAACACGCTCAATCACATCCGTCGTGCTTTTGGCACCGCCGCTCGTTACTTTGCTTTTGCCGTATCTTATGGTTTGCCGA
>Ga0307515_10004883_pt1 | contig 27417 bp, 20 predicted proteins | sample 17_EM_MG_FD_194513 | JGI IMG/M metagenome (GOLD analysis project Ga0307515, IMG submission 194513) | Populus trichocarpa ectomycorrhiza microbial communities from riparian zone in the Pacific Northwest, United States - 17_EM | ecosystem: Host-associated > Plants > Roots > Unclassified | place... | reverse complement strand
AGCTTGTTGGAGTCATGAGAGTCAGAGTGTACGCATGTCAGAGTAGTAAATAAATAAGTAACTCTTGAATATATAGTATCATCTATAAATTGCAGTATATAATACATGTGCTACAGTTGTATTACAGAAATAATTCAGCGATGATATGGGTAAATTACAGGTGTATCACTGTGCATTACCAAAAACAGCTCTGGGGTGTTTTTGAATATGTGGTGTTATCGGTGTTACGGGAGGTCAGGGTTCCCAACCGTCCGTCCGGACTACAGTCTTTCGGGGCCCGACATCGTCGTCCCGTCTAGGGCATGAGTACGGAAGGACTAGTCCGTCCCGGGCAGAAATCTCCAGGACCACGGCCCGGTATAGATGACTGTAGTCTTAACCAGGGTCAGATATACAACATCCTGCTCGGGAATGAGAGTTCCGGGACACCGTATCTCGGAACAAATCTTCAGCCGAGGTGAACTTGTACCGAATCGGGGATTGTAAGCTTCATTAAATCGGATATCAATTTCTGAGTGGGGGCCAATCAATGGACTGTAGGGTCCTGCAGTCCTGTAGTCTTGTTATGGAGCGCCCTGGTCCGTCCAGTCCTGAAATCTTGAGCCCGGAAAACTTTAGTCCAGTCTCGGGCAAGGTTTTGGACGGACGGGACGGACTATTGGGATGCCTGCGGGAGGTTACGGTAGGCCATATAGCCTGCGGTAGATTACATGTGACAGAATATGTTTTTCCTGACGCACATGAGCAACTATATCTTTATACCACTGGATATTGACATATGCATTCTTACAATAGCTGGCAGCTGGCAGGATACCATCTTGTGGAATTAGCTCTCACCTGGTCAGAGTCTATCTGGGTATTGTAGGTCATTGCTGGCTCAGGACAATCAGGATAGACTATCTCTCCACTGGCCAGCATCATTCATGATGGGCTCACTCTGAATTAGCTGGAGGCAATCTGGGAAGATTGGTTCAACAGCCTATTTATAGTTGGATTAGGTTAACTTACAGCAGGCTGAAGATGGTCTGCTGAATGCAATGTAGTGGAAATCCAATGGCAGATGAATTTTTAACACCCAAAACATGCTGTTTATAGTCCTGAAGTATTGCACAACAAATCTGGCATTTGCCAATGCAACAAGAATGCTAGGTGTGCAACCAATACCCAGATATAATGAATATACCCAGGTGGATGGTTTTTCACTGCATGTAGATAGAATATGGAAGTTGTTGAATGACTTTTGAAAGAGTATGGCAAAACCTATCTGTCATCACAGCTGACAATGATGTTGCAGCAGAGAATTGAAGAGAGTAATGGCAAATAACTTAGCTCAAGTTATAACATTGAACTATAGAGGGGTGAAAAATTGACAGTCCATTCTAAGACTCACTAGCATAGTCTATCTACACCCACTAATCTAGTGTATCTGCATGTACCATTCCCCAACCCCTGCCCCAGTGTGAGCTGCAAATATTCATACAAAAATTAAAGATAAAACCCGCAAGCTGAGTTAAAAAATTTGAAACCTTGAGTTTAACTCCGATCATAAAGTAATGTATAGATCAATTGTATATAATTCACTGCTGTTCCACCTCCATATCCCTAATTTACCATATCTTCAAAATTGATAGAGTGGCTTTAGAAAAACACTCGAAAATCGTCTAAAAATACTCCAAATTGATATTTTTCCACAATAGTACTATTAATTTTGTGGATATGCTAAATTTGACATGGAGTGGCAAAAGAAGATGATATTCTGGAACATTTCATGTATACACTGCTTGATGATTGCAGTTGAACTCAAATACTTAATTAGGAGTGGATATTTGAGGACATTTGATGGGGTAAGCCAAGCCATCAAAAAGCTGGAAGCTGTGGGTTGTCAGCCAATAAAAACCCTTTTTAGAGATACATACCGCAAGTCAACCAATGAGAATGCTTCAAGCAGACAAACCATGTGTATAATATATTGATAGACGACTCTGATTATTTCTGGTAAGATAATTATCACGTGTGGTAATAAGCCTGAAATTAAACACTGCACACGAACTGGTAAATTCTCCTTTGCGGTAGCTTTATGTCGTATATGACGGGCTAATCAAATCGATGGTGTATGTATTATATCCGGGTGATAACGGTAGCTACTAATTATTAAGCGGGGCTCATAAAGTAACGACCTCCTCTAATATAAAAGTAACCCCACCTGCCCCTCTTTCATCTCCAAAAGCGACCAATACACCGTCTCCACCGAAACAACATACGTTGGTATCCTCCAGTGGCTTTCAGTCTCTATATCTATTCCGTATAACCTAGTGATCCATTATTTCTCAAATCTCTTGCTAAGCTGCGAGTATGTATGTGGTATTCTGTGAATAAATCATTTGTTACTTAGTGAGGGGGTTAGGTTTTACAATGACGTCGCAGGTCCCCAATCTTGCAAATGTTGCCGAGTCCTTACAGGTTATATCTCGGCATTTCTCAAACCTGTGTGATGAACTTGGTCGATTGGAGAATCTTCCATCCGTCGATATACTCACGCAGTTACGGAATTTGAACGATTCTATTGCGGCGAAAGAGGAGATGAAGAAAGTGAGCGAGCAGATGGATGGCATCCAGAAGCTGCTTGCCACTTTTGAGCAGAGGACTAATGACCGCTTAGCTGCGATGTACGTTTTCTCCAAACCATGAACTTGGGTTGGGCAAGTATGTGGCAATTGCTGATTGGCTACTTAGCGAGCACAATGTATATGCGCGACATTGGAATGGGAAACTTAATTCCAGTTGGGGTCAACAGTATATCGCTCTAAAGTCGATCAATAATCAGCCTATTCCGAACTTTCCGAAAACAAGCCACGATGTAGACAGACTTGATGGTGCGCATGACATTGTTGATGCAATGATGGATGCAAGATCATATTGACTTTATATGTTTTTAGGTACTACCGTCAATGGCATTCTGAATGCATTGGACTTGCCAACGACAGGAGATGTGCAACAGCGTAGGCAGCGATTGAAGAGCTGGATAGGATGAATGATAATGCAGCACACTGACGCGCTAAATATTAGCGGAAGGTCGCGGGTTGGGGGGAAACTCAAGGAACAGGGGTTCTATATTAATTTTCACTGATTTGAGCTTTAATGATTAATCTCATACCTTATGGCGCTTTTTAGTTCCAATCACAGTGAACAAATAACGATCTCGGCTTGGGTGGAATATATTAAAACATACTCTTCATGCATTTAATCGTACGTTGTAATCTTTCAGTCATGTTGATAGACAATAGCACGGGGGTGGTTGAAAACGTCCCCCTACCTTCAGCGCACCGGCATTCTGGCTACCACGGCGTAACCGGAATCATGGGAATTGCACACTCATTGATATCAAAACGCCTCGGTACCCATTTCAGGGAATAGTTCAAGACATGGCCTAGAGGCGTTAACCGGGTTTGTTTGTAGTGATATTGCACATCGAAATTCCGCGCCAACTGAGTCAAATTTACGACGAGTAACCTAATCTAGTCAATCTTAAAACATTGTTAGAGCTGGAACAGCTATGCCGTTGAGTGTTGGCCCACTAGTGTGCTAGACACCGTCTGTCGGTCTATATCATTTCCCACATTCAGACGACCGACATGAACAGGATGTTTATGGAACGAGCGGTGATATCGAGCATCTCACGTAGTTTAGGGCTGAAAAGATGCCAACAAGGTCAACAGTGTACAAAGCTTGAATGATGAAGTATAAAGTCTAACTCCGACGCAAAGGAAGAATTGAACCCTAAACCTAATTACGTGCATCTCACAACGTGATCCTCTTTTTTCCACTCCTCTTCTCAATTCTTCCGCTCGCCAATTGTTATCCACACCATGCTCACACTTCTACCCCACGGTCACCCCGTTAACACCACCAGGTCCGAGAAACCGAGGTTCTGATACAATACAGGTGAATTTCTGAGCTCACATGGGTCGCCGAGACACTTCTTGGCCAGGTGCTGACGTGGACATGAAAGCAGGCATCCCAATAGTCTGTCCTATCCATCAAATGCCATGCCTAGGACCGGTCGACAAATTTCGAGACTCAAGACTTAGGACTGGACGGACAAAGGCACACAATGACTAGCCTACAGGACTGCGAGCCCTACAGTCCACTAGTAGACCCCCACAGAATTGAGATAAATCAGCAATGCAACTTTACGAAGCTTAAAACCCCCTGATTCGGTACAAGTGCATGCATCGCGGCTGAAGATCTGTTCCAGAATTGATAGCTTAACCTATGCGAGTAGAATTTCTTCGTCCCAGAAGTCTCCTTCCCGAGCCGGATATACTGTATCTGATCGTAGTCATGAATATGTTTGACCCTGGCTAAGACTACGGTCATCTGTACCGGGCCCTGGTCTTGGAGTTTTCCACCTGGAACGGACCAGTCCTCTGAACTCACGCCTTAGACGGGACGATAATGTCGGGCCCCAAAAGACCGTAGTCCGGCCGACCTTTAAGACCCCTGCATGAAACTGGGCCTTGACGAGTGCGGACACGTTGAAGAGAGCAATATCGGCTTTGATGGTCATGTTGCAATGTAGTGATATCTAAGAAGCCGATGGAGGCTTTAGCAGATCACGAGTCTTACGATAGGTATTAATACCAATGACGATCCCGGTCCGGGGTAGGGCTCAGTCCAATCTGGCCTAATGGGAAGGTCAGACTGGACCAGACCACAAACTGGGAGTCTAGGACTAGATAGGCTTGGTCTAGACCATACACGATTGCAATTTCGACATTGTTTCTTAGCCAAGTACCACCGCAAACATGACTCATCCTCACTTTTTATCACTACTCACCTCCGAATACCCACTCTGGGTAAAATTATACTACTTCTGTCTGTATATGTTCCGACCGATACACGAATTTTGCCCGTTCACGAACTGGACGGACCAGTTCGCGAATTTTGACCGGTTCGCGAACTGAGGACCCTGTATGCGACCTTGCCAAGTACGAGATTTAATCCCACCAGACAAAGGGAACCATACAATAAACATAGTGTAAGACCTGTGATAAGTATACTTGGCGTCCCAACTGCTCCAAGAACTTCGATGCTCAGTCTTCTATCATCACAGACTGTCATAACTGTCAGTTTAACAACCTTAAGCGCCTCACAGTGCTGGAAATCTGCTTGACCCTGCACCTAGTAGAGAAATTTAGTCCTGACTTCATGCATATAGTGTCCAATAGATATTCATAATATAGGAACTATGACGAAGACTACATGAAGTAATGCATTGATAGTGGCAGTGACTCGACAAGGACTCGGAGATTGCATCATGCCGAATTTTGATGGAAGTTGTTGAGCCAGCTATAGTTATCTAGTATCGTGTCCATTCATGCAAATTGTACTGTCTTTAAATGGGGCTTCCCAGCACTTCAGACAATTAAATGGGTAGAATTCGCATATATCGAGCAGTTCGCAAACCTCTTGTCCGGTTTGCGAACGGGACAAAATATTGCGAACCGGTAAGTCTAGTTCGCGAACTGGAGGGTTCGCTAATAGGTCGGAACATATATTCGGTGCCATGGAGATATATTTCTCCTATTAAAAGACCGATAACCGTGAAAATATACCCTATCCCTATACACTAGTCCAGTCCAGTCCAGTCCCAGACCAACAGAATCTCGGGCCGGGCCGATCCCGGTCCAAAACTACTCGGACTGGACTGGACTGGACTTGGATAGATCCGGTCCGGTGAGATCATTGAGTAATACTCATAAAGGAGTGAAAACGAGTAATCTATCTGGGTAACCCTTCTCTCGTCATGTTACTATACCCCCAGGACTCCACTGCCTTCAAAACTTGGTAAATAGACACCCATTTCTCCGTCATTCTCTGGAATAGTTTCTTCTATGCCACATTTTACTATGCAATATTTACAAGCGGTCAGATAGGTCAGATATGACACTTGACCAGGCCAGTCTTTGCGAAAGACGGCTTTGTCATTTGAAATCCTAAACAGGTCGTTTATAGATCTATGGGTGCCCATCGAAGATACTGCCACTAAGCATTTGTAATCTATCTGGAATGCTGAAAGTCACTTAACCCAGTGTCTAACTTCCACGTCTTACTCATGACACGAGCAGGGATCTCGACAGTCCGGGTGACTGTAGTCTTTCAGAGCCCGACGTCACCGTCTCGTCCCGAGAATGGTTTCAGTGGACTAGTCCGTCTCGGGCTGATTTTGGCTGCCCTAAGGCCCCACACAGGTAATTATAGGGGGCTAGCGGCTACCGGGAGTAGACATCCGGAGGTGATGCTGGAGGAAATGCCGGTTCTGGGCCTTAAAATTAGTTGCGGTGGGTGCCGTGATGCTGTGAAATGCATAGTGGCGGGCCTTAAAACTAACAGTTTTCGGTACCGCAATCCCAGTGGAGGACTGAATATGAAATATAGTACAGAATAACACGATTTCTACCGCTTGACTTCTGTATGTCATGACGTCATAGAGACTACAGGGCTCTGTAAGTATAGTCCAAGAACCATTTGCCCTGGTCTTATGTGATCCAGAATTCTTTGCCTCGAAAATCACAGTCTAGTCCCGGGCAGAGCGTCGCCCGGACGGAACGGACTATTCAGGTGCCTGGACACGAGGTTAGATCCGTTTCCTTCACTCTTATCATCGTCGCATCTTCTACGCTGGAAATCTTGCTTGCATTAAGTAGCGCTCGCCGAGGGAGGTCCAGATGAGATACAACGTCTTTATTATCTACCTATCGCTCTTTATATTACGGCCAGTTTGCGAACTTGCTAATCCGCGAACTAATCATTGCCCAGAAACACGGCGTTGACTGCGGGCAGAGAAGAGACAACGCTTGTGCTAAAATGCAATTGGGACCTCCCAGATGGTCCAAAGCGTTCTGAGGGGCCTCCAGTTGGCTGAGCGATTGTCAAAGTCTTTATGACCAGCCCGTTCCTTTGTACCACCGCCACCACCGTCTAGGGGTCGCAAAAGCCCGTACCATCTGGACAAGACCCTTCCCTGCCCCAAACTATGATTTGCCGCCCAGGGGGTTTTTAAGCTGCGGGACTGTAGGTGTTGTGTATATAGATCGTCGCCCTTTGTAAGGCTTATGGGCTGATGGAGATCATGATATCATCGGGCTGACAGTCATTCGAAACTCAGCTGGAGATGCCAGCTGAGTGCGCATGCATGCGTACAAAGCATACTCTGAATGCCGTATATAAGATCACCAAGCTCCCACGTAGATAGGCTCGATTAAGAAACTAAGCTTCTCTCTCACTATTGTAACAGTAGGTGTTACTATATGATCTGAAGGAAAGTCGCCGATACTGAGATCGCCGAATTGACTCACAGGCTACGGACTCACAGTCGTAGACTCATCCACGAGTCTTCACTCGCCACCGCCACTGGCATTTGCAATCATGAGCTTCCATGGACTCCCATGGATTTCCAGGCTCTCATGTATATAAAGACAGAGCTTCTCCTTGGATAGTAGAATAGACTTAATCCGCTTTACATTCGTAACAGTAGGTACCGGCGATCTGCCGAGTGATGGATACGTGATTGCGAGTAACCGAATGATGATTTGCAATATGCCTCTATGATACATAATCCACATTATCTACTACACTCTTGGTTTTCTTAAATTCGGTTCCATTCGCAACAGCGAAGATCCCACCATGTTAGGGATAGTGTAGGCAACGGGTGATATCAATAGCATGTCGGTGCTGACTTCCCATCTACTTTACGTACGTAGCCTCTATGCAGCCCTTACAAAAGTGTACCACAATGTGTACATGTTTGCCCAGAGTGTGGTGCTCTGGCATACTCAATCGGAAGTCCGGCCAGCAAATCACTAGCTTTGCCACACGGTGATCTTTGCCCCAAACTAGACCCAAAAAGAAGTAGAACCAAATTTAAGGAAACCGAGCGTGCAGGGAATAGCCTACCCAGTCGATCACCCACAGATTGAAGAGCCCACATCACTGAGTCTCAATCGAAATAACTACATAGCTACAGGTGAACCAGTAACCCCGCCCTAGGTGTCACCCCCCATCGCCCTTGGTCGTGCAATATTTTGCCCAAGACTAGACGACGAAGTGCGGACCGGAAACACCGGGAGGAGAGCAAATATCGCGACCCTGCCACCGCCACTCAAACTTCTTAATAATCCTCTCGTCTTGACAAGGCAACCCTAGACCAGAGCGGCAAATTTCAACAGGAAGAATTTTAGACTGTTTAAGACTGGGGCACACTTCACTAGAACTATATACAGGGCTCCCCAGTCTTTCAGACATACAATGTGAATTGTGAAAAGCGGCGGAAACCACGTTATTTTTATGTAACTTTTCGTATTCAGTCTCATCACCGGCGTTTCGGCACTCACACAGCCCTAGTATTTAGGCCCACAATAGGAATCCGGGAGGGTTTTATGGCCCACCATCAGCGGAACAACCAGAATGCTTATTTCAGGAAGCCACTAGTCTCCCGAAATACTAGTACCGGGCCATGGTCCAATACCTCTGACTATGACGGGTTAGACCACTGAAATGATACCTAGGGCGAGACTAGTCGTCCCGTATTGTTGGGATACCTGAGAGGCATCTAGTAGGCTTCTTCCTAAGTACTATCAGGGCATGCAAGGCGTTGTCAAACAAGTCCCTAAACCTTGTCGTACCTGAGTTGAATGTGCCAATGAATCAGTGAACATAACTTTCCCAAGGCAATGATATGTGGAGTTTCAGCAACTTCAAAAATGACATGAAGAGTATGCCTTCGCCTGCAGCTGCGTATTTTGCAGTTGCAATGCTCTTTTGCAATCTTCATGCGGTAATCAAACTTCAGTCAGGCGAGAACTTGCTTGCAACCATTTTTCCCCAACTTTGTACCAAACATTGCTCGAGGTGGACAAAGACATGCTTCGAAATTGTAGGATTCACTTCTTCGTTATATGCAAGCTTGCTTCTCCTCCAACCGGGACATGTTTGTTGAAAACATGGCCTTGACCTCATCTGTTGCTTCGTTTGCTGCATGTTCTCGCTGGGCAGTTTCCGCCTCGCGTTGCTTTTTGTCTTCGCCCTATGCATTCATCAAGTGTGAGAACAGCCCATCCCTTTTCATGGACCTCCCATTTCGTTAATTCGAGAGAGAGATCATCCAAGACAAGATCAGACGGGGTAATGAAGGATAACAGACTGCGTTAGGGTTATAGGATTTCGGCAAGATTTGCAGTACTAATTAATAAATGCGGGGAGTGCTGACGCATTCAATCGAGCTGAATATCCTACCCATCATCCTTTAATGGGATTTAGCACGGTCCATATATTGAGCTAGTTCTAGATTCCCTCACTCAGTCACAGTTCTCACCCGCGTCATGAAACTATGACTCGGATAAATGCCGTAACCCATACTCCTGCTCGCCGGGCGTGAAATCAGTGAGGGTAGAGAAAGAATGTGCCCCCTTTTCTACCCCGGGTCTTCATTTCATTGAAATATATTGCGTAGTACATCATGTACCTTCTTCCATTCACTTGATTGCAAGTTTCGCATTCTAACACCTAATACTTCTTTTATTGCACTGGACTCCCGGCATCGCTGTGGTATCAGCTGACGGCTCAGTGACGTAGGCCTACCTGCATCGCAAAAAGAAGCTAGTCCATACAAGCAATACATTCAGAGCAACTTCAGTAAGTCAGCACTGTTAGTGGCAGCGTGATCAAGGCATGGCGCAGCACTATTAGCAACCAATTCGGCAGTAAAAACGTAGCCACAGGTTTTGAGCGACTGGAACACCAGCTCAGGCATTGCGGGATTTCTGGTCAGGAGTGTCTTCTTGTGCCTCGCATTTGACTGTCGGTAATGGAAATTTGGAACTGATTGGTGACATTATCATGGGTTAAAAATGCGGGGTAATCAACCCCCATGCATTAAGCAGTCTACAGGGGTACATAGACAAGAATGTATGTTATAATTGATTAATTACGATTATTGGAGAAAAAAAGCTCTAATAGACAAATTTGATGCAGGTAGTTATGTGAGAGTGTCTTATACATATTTCATAATTCACTCTCTAGATCACTGGCGTGGGGTACACCCGACTTATTCCATCATCGAGAGCCATCCAGTGCCGAACACGATTTATCCCTCAATCGCAGTTGTACTTCGCGCAACCAATCACCGACAAAATACCCCGCTTTCTTCAGCTTCACGATGGCAAAGAGAAAGAACAAGAACAAGAACAGAGGGAAAGCACCCCAGCCGCAAGCCTCTCTAGCGCCCGAGAGCAGTATGCCAGTCACACCATTTACCGCAGTCTCTTCAACCGGGGCCACTGCCACCACTACCATACCGGGGCTCGAGAATCACAACCAACAATGCGAAATCGCCAAACTGAAGACAGTTGTTGCTGAACTTCAGATGACGGTCAGTCGTCTAGAATCCAGGCTTGAAGCGGCAAACGCAGCACCACAGCTTGTAGCCAAGCCACAGCCACAGCCACAGGTCCCGATGCAGACACCGGTTCCAATACAGCCACACACGCCACGAAAGACAGGGTCACTACCACTACCTGCAGCACTTAGGATGGTAGTGGTACCGCTTGCTAAAGAAGAGTGGATGAAGGCGAAGCGAAAGGCCAGCGCAATGGAAGATGAGAGAATCGCCGATGCCCCCAGGACGACTGCGCTTCTGGGAAACCTGATGCACTCGAAACATGCAGTAGTGGGGACAATCGCGGGAGAAGGTAGAGATGGGAGAGAGAATCAAGAGACGCTAGTGGTCAAGAGAGCAAGGGAGGAAGTGGAAGCGCAGGTTTTAATTAAGCGTCGCAAGTACTACCATATAGGCCTCCGTCCGGGACTGCCGACGAGGCATCCGGATGGGCTAGGGGAGACTTTCATATGGGAGAGGGAGCACGGCAGGTATGAAAGTTGGAGACCTCTACCGCCTCGGGTTTGCAATGGGTGTATGTGCTGTGTAGGAAGGTATAGAGATACAAGGTTGAGATGGGAGAGAAGGATGTAAAGCAGGGAAGCTCTGTTGGTCTAGTAACACCTGGGTGGGGATACGGCGTATGTGTTTGTGATTACACGTCAGAAAAAACTATCATCCTGAGATGTGGGAGGTAATAACCTAGACGTCCACTAAATGTTATAACTGAACTATTTTTCATTGTTCGTATACCCATTTACTACTATAGTAGTATGGTATCGACTGTACGCTCCAATTCTAAACAAAATACAAGTCCTCAGTGGCTCATACCGTCATCATGAGTCACCACACGCTGTCCAAAGTCATCCGTTCGACCTAACGTATTGCCGGCCCGCGCCATACAAAACTATGAAAACTAAAGGGAAGGGCATATTCCTCCTCCTCCACCCAACATAGCTTCGTAATGCTGTCGCACGCACGGATATAAGTTAGAGCGCGGCTAGCATTCCTAACGGGATATCAATTTAAACGCCCGTGTGGTCCCGCCTTTTTGTTTCAAAGCCCACAGGCTGGTAGGACCTGTGGGCTTAGGTATACGACGTCATGCAAATCCAACCAAGGTAAAGCCGTCACTATGGTTGTATATGATGGTAAGTTATTCTGTCGGGGTGTAGATAGAGTCATATGGGTGGTGGGCGAGAATTTATGTGCGCAGCCAATTAAAGGATGCAGCTTCAGTAGAAGGGAGAGAGAAGCAAAGGTGATTCTGCTATAAAATAGACGAGCTTTCCCACGATCAGGACATTATTTCCCTTTCATTCTTGAGTATCTGCCTTCGTTTTATTGTCACCATAGACCCTACCAACTAAACTCAGCGTTTTCCCTCACCTGAACATATTACGATATAGAATGTGAGAACCGTCACCCGTGTACATAGACTAAGGTACAGAGAAAAGACAGAAGGAGAGAGGTGCAACATATATACAAGGTGGTTAGGTGCGTTATGCCCTACCGGCCGAGTGCCTTGCCGTCAGCTCAGCTGAACCTCGACTCGGTCAGGTCCACACGCAACAGTACATATCACTGAAAACCACTCGGCCAAATGCCTCTGCCACCCTACACAGCATCCCCACACAGCATCCCTCAGAATGGAATGTCCATGAGTAAAGGACTCAAAAGTGCCAAGTGGCAGTAAGCGGGTGAGGTGCTTTGCTATTCGTGTAATAGCTTGTTTTGTGGCCACGTGATTTTGGCCGATTTTTTCACGACTTTATTACATTGGAAATGCTCGACTGGTTATCGCGATCCATCCGGCCTGAATGGGATCTTTCGGTCAACGGTGATGGGGACACAAGTAGCTTGTTAGAGTTTAGCGAGTTTAGTAGAAGTTGGGATAGAACTAGTCAAGCCTTCGTCCTCACTATCTATGATACATCCCCTGCCAAAATATGCCAAGTTTAAGTAAAAGGAGAGCGGATAAAGTTTACAGCTCCTCCTATTGCTGAATCTGCTAAATGAATTTTATTATACAAGGATGGTGGACAAGAAATGTTCTGTAGTATGCCGTCATGTGGGGCTGCACTAGTGGGGCGGAAAATCTGTCATGTCGGCCATCTGCAGCTGGTCCCAGGTGGGGCCGATATAACTCAAACACAGCCTATAGTCTGGCATTGTAACCACATGGTTATACTCTGTACTGCAGTTTAGAGGTACAATTGCATAAGCCAACACCATGCATTCTCACGTAGTTCGACCGCGGAAAAACATATGTCGTTGTTACTCCAAATCCCAGTACAACCACGTTTCAGAGAATTTTGATGACTTTCGAGGGCGCTACTTGAGTAGTTGGTGCTTGGTGAAACAATTGCGTTCAGCTTACGTGAATTTTTCGCCCGGTGTGGCATGAAAATTGGCTGCTCCCAGTGGCAGGTCGGTTCCAGTTCGTCTAGAAAGGTATTGAGTTGGTTAAACGATGTACTAGTTAAAGCCCAGGCAATATCACAGCCGCTGCCACAATTGTAACCACCATCACCACCGGAACGACTAGGACCTGCAGACATGCACTTATTAGCATAGAGCATATAACTACTGCCCCATCCAGCAGCCAAAATATTGAAACATCTAGTCAAAGAACTATCATCCGCTTGATGACAGCAGTGAATGTATGAACTATGATTTGAAAAACAGCTGGAAAGCTGGAGAATAAAGTATGATGATATAATGTGTGCGTAATGTAAGTAACAATGTTGGCATAGAAAGTAAGTAGGAATGTGGCGGTGGTTACGGGAAAGAGTAAGCGACAGACTCATTTCTGTATGAATGAGACTTCGTCCGATTCTATGGAGCGAAAGTAAACCCACGCAGTAAGGGATGGAAGTGATCTGCAGTTGCAATGATGGGTTCAACTAAATTGACGTTGATTGGCTACATTGTTGCACATAAGGACATCTTATTGGCCAGCCAAGTTGATCGTCATTCCAAGAGGGAAATGCCAAAGAATCTGAGGAACCAGAATGTGCGCGTGGCCATCAAAGACTTCGATTGATATCCCCTACATGTCACTGGATTTACAATCTATCACAGCCGCCAACAAAATGCCCACCAGAACCCAGGAACCAACATCTGCATACCAAGCGTCATTGGTAACGCAACGTAAGTTTCCGGCCCCGCACAACTGCGACCAAACGTATCCGAAATCTGGAACTAACACGTCGGGGATATATGCGCAGAGTTTGATTTGCCATTCCAAGACTCGAGGAATGTTGGAAGTCGCCGAGGTGAGAATAGGATGGTTGGTTGTGTAGAGATGAGCCCTGTTGATAGGATCAAGAGAACGCCTGATGGAATTCCAGCGGGAGCAAGTAGCGGAATAAGTAGGAGGGATTTAGTCGCTCAACAGTTTCAAGTGAGGGTGTTCGGCCTCAGTTAGACCCTTATTGCAATCATCATTCCAACAGATGTACCAACTGTTGCAGGTAAATGATGGAGGAAGAATGAGGAACTGGCAACTGAGAGGCCACTAGGCACCACGCTTTGACATGTTTATTTTATGGAAATTAATGGTGCGCGTTAAGGGAGCATGCAAGTGAAGACATGATTTGTGAAATATAATCGTAGGCAGAATAATTCGTACTAGCGTTAAATAATGTTCTAATAGTGTAGTGAGGGAACATGCAGTAAGCAGGTGTCGGACAGGTTATATTCTTGATTACTCCAGTGTTAGTATGACAAATCAGCAGCAGACAAATCGAATTTTTCTAAGTATTTTGTTAGGCCATTGGTGGATCCTCTCTTTCGCCTAAACTGTTCAAAATCCAAGCCGTTCGTGGTTGGCTTAGACCATTCGCGAATGGCCTTACGCCAACCACGAACGGCCTAAATCTATCAATAGCCTAGAACACGTACCACAATATAGAGGAGAGTATTGCATATATATATAGAACTGACGCGAGCTGACCGCTAGCGGGGGCTGATAGCACACTTCTCTCTCGTATATAACTCGCGTCTTTCTCGTTCTCTCTTCTCTTTGTATCTAAGTCTATTCAGATGGTTCTCCTATCCACGATTGCAACAGAGAGCTGTAAGTGTGTACAGACGATAGTACAATAAGAAAGAAAATCCGAAAGACCCGAGATATATATAAGAGAGCTATGTGTCGCATGCTTCCGGGATACTCTGCCATCAGCTTATGGTCAGCTCACGTCAAATCTACGTAATATACTAATTGTGTTCACCGCCACAGGCGCGCGTTTATAGATGACAATTAATATGAGTTCATGAGCCTGTAGTATAGTTAAGGAGCGGCTTAAAGAGTTAGGCTTACTTGCTGAAAACCCTTGATTGGACTACCGGACAAAGGAGCAGGGATTGCATGATGTCAGTTAAGATGCAACCAGGATCCCATAAGTGACAGACGATCATGAAAGAGTATGGAGGATTTGTCTGACAGTAGCATGATATCAAACAGGGCAACTAACACTAAATTGAATGTAACGTATTGATGTAGATTTAAACCGCTCCAACATAAACCTGGATTTGTGGTGCGGGCGAAATCGAGGCGGAGATCTAGAGATATGATCAGTGTAATTCTCATCAAGTAGTTTCCTAGAAGCTCAAGAATTTAAAATTTCAAGGGAACCAAGCACTTCAGCCACGGTATTTATTAAGGTGAGACGTGGAGTTCCTCAGAAGCAGACTACTTCCATTGTGCTCCTCTATTCCAATTGGCGTTGCCACACTAACGCGGATATTCGTTGCAACGTTACTTTCATGGCGCTAGGCAAGGGAATGTATAACATCCCCCCGTTAATTAAACTGAGGAGAGATCAGCCAATCCAGAGCTCCTGGAGAAACACCATGACGGACCGGCAATCCAGCGTGTTTCAGACGATTAGGTGACAAAGGACTAGATCCAATAGGACCAACTTCAAACCAATGCTGGAGGATATACATGCTCTATTCTTAGATTATTACACGTATTGCAGTGCTCTAAGACCACATTGTGATGCACCATCCATCACTCGATTGGACTTGCTTTTTCTCTGTTGGTATGAAACTTCAACCTTGCGCTGACAGCGATCAAGTGGTGACGACACGAAATGCTAAGAGCAAAGCAGTTACCCCATTGCAACTTTCGATCAGTAGTAAACAAATTGTAGCCTTAACACCAACCAAACCGCCAACAAAGCTCCGGAGCATGCCGAACCCGCCCTCAGCCACTAGTCCCAACCAACTCAACGGCGAATGCGATATAAAGAATTAAGTGTGGCTGCAGCAGGTGCCGCCTAACTTCAACCAAACAGGAATACGTATCCACCCAAAAATTGGAATTGCTCCAACAATTCAATTCTACTTTCACTGGTTTGTTGCACTCAGGCAATGACAGACGCGGATAATATTTCAGCTGCGTTGGACACTCCGATTCCGGTTGACCCTGATTCTTCGCCACCCCAAGCTTCAAGCGGATTTATGAGCTAACAACAGAACAGACTGAGAAAGCATATGTCTCCCCTGCCGACTCTATATCACTCCGTCACTTCCATCTTCCTGAATCATTGTTCACTGTTAACACCACGCCACCAGATTCCCCGCCGTTTCCCACAATTAGAGGGCTTGGTTTTTGTTTCTCTCATTCGGCAGAAAATCTACTTAGTGCATTACTGTATCCGCACTATCAACTCCGCCGCCTCGGACGATTGGTTTCCTCAAAGTTGCTTCAACGTCAACCCCATCGCATCCGTTCCTTTCAACCCTCCAGGTTCATCCGTTCTACCAATAACACGGTAATAGCGACCTCGATCCTGGTCACCAGTGTAATTGTTACCATTGGAACGAGTACGGAGGGAAGGAACATTCCGTACCATCAGCATCTTTCCGATATATTACGGTCGACGTCAAGGATTATTTATCAATAACGTAAGCCTTCTTAAGCGAGGCCACGACAATCTATATCATTTATCCGCACCGACAAGATGGACCCATCTTCTTCTGCTCAATCAGCCGCCACGGGGAGTGAATGCAACACCAGAAGCAGGTCACAATTATTGATCGGTTATGCGGCAACGGAAAAAAAGAACCATCTGCATTCAGTTGGCGCACCGCCCAGACGGTCCGAACCCAAACCGAACCTATCACCAGACTTCCTCAGTGTAGTTCTACCGGACGCAGACAACCAGCTGGAACCCTCTAGCTTCGAACCATCTACCGTAGATATCAGTGATTCTGGCAATACCGCATGTGTCAAAGACAGGAATATGCAATCGGCAACCTCAGACAAAAACGATCCAGCCATGGACAACAGTCTTGTGGATGAGTGTGGAGGCCATACGCGAGTTCTCAGCTTTAATGACGAGTTTTTGGATTGTGCCTTCTTTCCCGATCCAATATTCGATGATCCAGGTATTCGTTCAATGTTTACGGACGCCGCACTGAGTAGGGGAGTGTTCTGGCATAAAGAAACCAGCCAAATCGTTGAGGAAGTGGCTGAAATCCCTGAAAGAGTGTATCAAGTGTTGAATCGTGCTGTCTCGGCTGGACTGTCTAGCCACTTGTGTTTAGGGTTGTCATCTGGCTCTTCTGTGGACGCTAATTGTTGAGCTACGGAATGGTTCTGGTTGTGATATGCACTGGATATACATGCAATTGGCATACGGTTTAGTGTTATCGCTGGTGGTGTATATGTGAGGGTGTGAAATGGGCCATGGTTATGTGCAGACTGTTGAGTGGCCTCTAGCGTTGCTTCTTTTCTGCTTTCTTAGTTTCCTGGTGCTCAGGTGCACCATTCGTTGCATTTAAAAGTTGACCAAAAATATGACTGGAGATTTATGCTACCTATTCCATATCGGGACACTTATTAGATACGCTATAGTTTAGGCTATTACTGTGCTAAGGCTTAAAACCTTACTGTATCTATATACTATGACTACAGACGGATAAGTGTACCCGTGTTTAGTTCCTTAGAAACGCAGCATATGTAGACTCTAAAAGATTGATGTTCGAATCAGAAGTATACAAAGACTTTCCTCCAGCAGTCAAAGTGTGGTTGGGAGGGTTGAAAGACCTACTGAGCGGTCGTCATCTCATGTGCGCTAGTGCTCGCTTATCGATATACATTGTTGTCGGTTCGGTCCGTTCCGCGCAAATCACACAAACGTACCTAGAGTAAACCCCTATAACTGAGACAGGGTTACCCTGGCTTGATTAAGTCCACGGATTTTGATCCGATTGCAGAGAGTTCTCTATACGGATAGTGTATGACAATGCGTACTTCACCCCGGTTTAATAAACTACACTGTCGCAGCATATGCAGTATCACGACAGAAATAGTTAGTGTTTTTAGCAAATAATCACTGCAGTGAATCAGCTACAAACTAAAGTAGCTGCTAAAGTATTATGAAGGAATCACTCCCGCAAATGTGAATGACAAAAAGCGCGGGTGCGCACAGTACGCACAGGTACGCATGTGCAGTTCCCCAGTCCCAAACAGATGAGATTAGATTAGATCAGTTTGCTTAGTAGTTACTTATCAGAGTGCAGGCTGTCAGCGAGAGCCGTACTGGTGCGAAACTTAGTGAGTTATATTTAAATTTGAAACATTGAATTGTTGAGAGGTCCCGCTTGAAAATTCGGGACTTTTCTACAATTATACTGTCCAAAGTACTGGGCGACATGTAGTGAATGTTCGAGTATCAAGCGAGATGTGACAAAGCCATGAATGGTCGTGTTGGGCTGATTCGTTCCGATCACGGGTGTCTCCGCTATATGGGAGTTTCTTAGGACCCACGAAATTTGTCTACGGCTAATGTTCCTGTCCCAAACGCTAATCTTACTAGTTGTCGAAGCGCAATCGATTATCATAGTACAACAAAAATGGTTATATAATAAATGATTCACCAGATACAATTCGAGATAGAAATAATTTAAAGAGCTTCTAATCTATATTCAAACCTCGTTTTAACATTGTCTGGTTGGCAATTGGATCTTTTTATATGTTGTAAAGTTCATGTAATTGAGCTAGCATGGTGAATTGTGGCTGATAACGAATATATCAGTGATTCATTCCGTTGAATGTAGTGTGCAGCATCATTTTCACTTATGGCTAACTAGTCCACTGCTGTTCCTTGCATTTTCAATAATTTTTATCATTTCTCCACAGGCTGCCATTATTGTGATTAGTTAGGGATAAGTACATTTGCTCTCGTATACCAGACGTTCTTTTCGTTTCGCGGCGAACCGAGCTTGCGAGTGAGGTGAAAAAGCCTGGGCACGAGAGCAAGGTACATTTGCCTTAGAACAGTATCCTGAGACTTCCTTGAGAGGATCCCGCTATACCACCCCCGGACTATTCCTAAACGCCAGGTATTCATAGCCGGGAATGTCTAACCAACCCAGAATTGCCGGTTTGTTTCGTTTTAAACATACTGCGTTCACTCTATCCAGAGTATGGCAGTGTCCGATTTCCCTCCCCCTCCGAATGGCCGGCTAGGTGCGGGAGCTCCCTTCTTTCTACCCTTCTTCCCCTTTATAATAGCTGGTAACGGAGTGAATCGGAGATGGGCGTGAAAAGGGCTCGGAGGTGGTTGATAAGCTAATACCAGTCAAGTACTGCTAGCAACTTATTGCACTCAGAAACTCTCCCAATAGCGGCATTTACAGGAACACATCAATTTGATGATGTTCTCATATTAGCGTTGATATCGGCCAAGAACTTAGGGAGTATACTGATACCACGCCGCCGCCAACGCAGTTCACCTATTGTTGAACATCCGAGTGGCGAGTGGCGACTGGAAAATGGGACACCACCATACTCGAGGATATACCCGAAGATTTTCTGTATATTTGCCGATTTCTCTCCTTCTCTCTTCTCGCTGTACCATAGTCTATGCAAATGATTCTCACCTCCATTCCGTATCCCAATATCTATATATAGTCTGATATCGAATAGAAGCTGGTGCAGATAGGGGATAGGTGCTATTTTAAACGTGTTGTACGTACACTAGATAAAATGAGACGAACGTCGAACTGTCTGATATCACTATTAAATTGAGTTTGTGGCCTTGAGAAGCTAGCGAGATGCAGCTCGAGGTCTTAAGCTACTTTGTTTTCCTGCTATCGTTTATTGAAGTCCACTATAGCTTATTAGAGCAGAATCTTTAGTTGAAAGTTCAGCCATAGGTAAATATTGACTCTGTAAGAGTGACGAATGAGTCGTGGCACGGGGTATGTGGCGGAAACGCAACACAGTAGTTTCTCACATGTTATTGCAACCGTCGATATTCAGGCCATCAGGTAGTTCTAATGCATATTTAATAAGTTGAGCTTCCATACAGCGTTAAATATAACATCAAGCATCACTCGACCACATGGCATGAATATTGTTGAAATGTACTGATTGCTAGAAGCTTGTATTCTAAAGTATAGGTACAGTCATGAACATATATATGCGGTATTCGGAGTATGTCTTGTATGTCTTGTACGCATGCATGCGCACTCAGCTGGCATCTCCAGCTGAGTCTGGCATCTCCAGCTGAGTTATGGAATGACCATTATCTTAGAGAGATTATGCATCAGCCCAACTGAAGCCATACATCAAGGAGATAAACCCTATATGCAACACTCCCCCCTCTTGCTACGCTCCGTGGAGCAAGAAAACAAACAAACAAACAAGCAAACACAGTGTAATTCCGATAGTAGCCTCCTTCACACCCTGAGTGACAAGTGAGCAGGGAAAGAGTACTACCGTAGCCTCAGGATGGCAATCCATATAAACAAAGAAATCTGTGAAAAAGAAAAACAACCTTAAATCAACCTTCAATTGATCTCCAATTACCATAAGCCCATTGCTTTGGTGAACTTCGTATGCTTATCTTTTGTATGTGCTGTCGTGAGTATATCTGCAACATTTTCGTTTGTGTTTACGTAAGAGTAGTTGACTATTCGTCGTCTCTCCAGATCTCGACTGTTGTGACACCAAACATCGATGTGTTTAGTTTGAGCTTTGATGATTCCTGTGGTGATACCAGTGAGAGCACCCTGATTGTCGCAGTGGATTGGCAGTGGTGGTGAGTCGTTCTGAGAACCGTGAATATTCTTTTGCAATTGGAGGAACCATTTCGCTTCTCCAGAGGCTTCTGAGCAGGCAATGAATTCGGCCTCGAGAGTTGACATGGCGATGAGACTTTTCTTTGGAGAATGCCACGAGATAGCACCATTATTGGCGAGCAACACATGGCCTCCATGAGACTTGCAGTCCGCGCTGTGATTACTCCAATCGGAATCCGAGTATCCTATGAGATAATTGTCGATGTTGATGCAGTTGATGTGTAGTTAAAAATTGGCTTTAGATTTGAGATACTGAAGAACTCTCTTAGCAGCAGTCATATGGCTGGTGAATGGCCGCGAATTGTAACCAGAAAGAGCAGCAATGTCATAAGGGATATCTGGTTGCCTTGTGAGTGCTGCGTACATTAGTCATCCCATGACTGCTTTATAGCCTGTGATATCTTCCAATTCATTATCCCTCGGATCCTCAGCCAAGTCCAATTATATACTGGGATTCATAGGCGTCGAGACACCATAAGTATAGTCCATCCAGAATCGTCTCAGCATTGTAGTTATATAGGCTTTCTGGCCGAGACCTATTCCAGTACCCATTTTATCGCGGTGTATTTCAATGCAGAAGAATTGACATGCGGGGCTGAGGTTGGTGATCTTATATTTCACCGAGAGTTTAGGCTTTACCTCGCTAGCAGCATTTGTGGCGGCCTGCGGATACAACTTGGAGAGATTGTCGACCTACAGAATTATCAGAATGCCATCATTGGGGAGATAGAGATTGCGATCGCCTGAGGACTGAGTGAACCCAAGAGAGAATTGAAAAGCAATGATATTGTCGTGCCATAACCGCGGAGCTTGTTTAACACCATAGAGAGCGTTTCTGAATCTCACGATCATTTTGGGAGCATTGAGACCTTCTTGCCATCTTTCTGGTAGAGTTATATACATATAGTCATCATGAATTTCAGGATTCAGAAATGCGGTAACTACATCCAAGTGGTCCATATTCCATGCATTACTCCTAATGAGAGAGATGAGATGCCGAAATGATGTCAGCTTCCCAACAGGGGCAGAAGTCTCACCGAAATCTGTCTGATTGTAGCCTTGTATAATTAGCCATGCTTTGTATAGTGTGGACCTGTCAGGATTGTGTTAAGTCTTATAAACCCACTTAGAGCCAGTTGGCTTAACTCGCAGATGCCCTGCTTCCTGGGAGTTGAGAGCAGAGAAGGTGTTATTGAGCAGCATGGATGTGCTTTCTTCTTCCAAGGCTCTTTTCAAGTGATCTTGTTGAGGGCGTTCCATAGCTTCTGCGTAGGTGTATGGAGCTTCAGTGGATGCCGTTGATGCTTCTGCGCAGGCTTTACTTTGACATCTTGTGACACGACTCCATACCATCGGAGCTGGAGCTACTTGTGGTACTTGGCTTCATTGATTGATTACGGCTGCCAAGCGCCGGGCGATCTGATCCTCTCTACGGAGGTGCCGGCTGTGGGCAATGTTTTCTCCATTTGCTACCAAATGCTGGCCAGTTGGATTCTCTCAGCGGAGTCGCCGGCAGTGGGCAATTTCTGCTTCCTCGTCAGGAGCTTCATACATGAAGGATTTGGATTTCTTACCTATCTGCGTAGGTTGACTGTCTGGAAGAGGCTCATCTCCGGTATCTGTCTCGTCGACATATTCCTCATCTTCAGGTAATCCAATCAAGTTGATCTCATTGCTTCCATACGGACGCGATATGTGTGCGTTCCTCTCCTCGTCGAAGACGACTTCTGATTGGGATTTCACCCTCTGGAATGCGGGATCCTATATCCTCCACGAAGTCTTAGGGTCCTGTGTGTAGCCTACCCTCATGCAAGGATTTGATCCTGGGCCAAACATTCCTTGGTGGCGTTGAACGTCAGGAATGAGTCTACTTGCATTGCATCTGAATAGGCCTAGGTTATGGAGATATGACTGATACAATATTTCGTTACTGTCAGCATCGTGTGTAGGTTCCCTGAATCCATGCAGCATTTTGTATGGCGTTGTGTACGGTGCTTTACAGCCATTGTGGTCATTGTTTCTTTTCGGGCCATCATTGGGTGATCTCTGATGGATATTGACTGCAGTCTGAACTGCTTCTCCCCAGAACTGAACTGGAGCCTGGGAGTCAATCATCATCTCCCAGGCCTTTTCAGTGAGTGTACCGATCACGCGTTCGGCAATACGATTCTGATGGTGAGCATAGGGAGGGCATGGCTTATATGTCGTACCATGGGCCGCAAGGACATATCGGAAGGTGTTATTGTCGTATTATCCAAGTCCAGGATCACGCCATAATCACTTGATATCATATACCATTGAGTCTACTCGGGCGTGAAATGACTGGTTGGCAGAGGTGCAGGTCTCGGCTTTCTCATTTGGGAGCAGCCATATGAATGTGTATCTGTGGGCAAATAGCCTCTGTGTACGTATAGAAGTGAATGTTATTGATGATCGAACTAACATCTCGCAAGAACTAACTAATACGCGAATCTCCCGCAGAGCCACACTAATGCCACAGTGCTTCACGCAATGCAACAGAGCCGCACCTAATGCAACAGACCCGCACCTTAATATCACCAGAGTCGTCCACCTACTTCACAACCTTCTCCAATCATCTTCGGGAAACCTCTTGAAGAAACAAAACACCCTGATCAATAACAACCATACCTCTCACGCCTTTTTCTGTGTCACTTTTCTCTTAGCCTTTGGCCGTCCGCCTATCTCCTTCCAATAATGCTTCACCGTCTCTTTTGCTTTCGCCATATTCTCCTCTGGCTACCATGTATTCTCCATCTCGTCCCAACCTTCCCATTGCACTTTGTAGTCCCAACTAGTTTCATTAGAGCTGGGCCGGTGGTTTGCGATTGATTCGACAACGTAACTTGTGCCGGCGCGGCTGGTCTATACCGGCGGAGGCGGCAGCCACCAGGCAACCCTAGAATCAGCCTTGCGGTCATCTTTGAGCCTGCTGACATTAACTGTGTGGTGGATCGTCATACAGTTTTGGAGGTCTGGTTGAACGGCATTTCCGTGTATTCATATGATCTTGTATGGGCCAATGTAACTGTGTTCTAGTTTGCCTAGTGTGGGGTTGACATTGGCATATGTGATTGGCAAATCCTGGGTATTTACAAAATCTTTTGCACCGGCGGTGATAGTGGGGTCAATTGGGTGTTGTGACTTGATAGCTTCGCCCATCTGTTTATCCTGAGCATCGCGCAGCTCATACCTGGCAACTAACAAAATGCACTGCAATCATTCAACAGATTCGCAGCCTTGTAAGGTTTTCGCTCATTCAGTGGCCTGCAGTCGTTGGAGATCTGCCATCAAGTCTCACAGCAAAGGCAGCTCAGAACAAAGATCGAGTTCAAACGGTGTCTGCTTCTTCGAACGGTGTACTGAAGAATTGTAAGCATACTCTTGTAATGGCAAGTAGTCATCCCAATTGGCTTTATTGTGAGTTGTGAAGCCACGCAAATATCGTACACCCGTCTTGTTTGAGTTTTTAGATCGACCATCTGTTTCTGGATGGAATGCCATAGACATAAGCAGCTTTGTCTGCAGGATCCTTGCAACTTCTCTCCAATAGACTGCAGTGAAGCGTACATCGCGGTCCGATACAACCTCTGGAGGCACTCCTAGTAGGCGGCCAATGTTGTCGATGAATATGCGCACGAAGGCTGGGGCATCGACAGTTTTCTTGCAGGCTCACCAATGCGCTCTGTTCGTCATGTGGTCGACAAATGTTACAATCCTGTCGTGGCCATTTCCCGAGATCGGCAGGTCGGTTATGAAGTCAATGTCAATTCTTTGCCAACGGCCTTTGGCTAATGGAAGTGGTTGTAGGAGGCCCATGGGTTTCCCACTCCGGTGGTTAGTTCGATAGCACAAGTCACAGCCTGCAATATATCACTGCATATTGCACCACATATGCCTCCAGAAATTCCTGTCTTTCATACATAAGTATGTTCGGTCAGCACTGAAGTGACCCTGCTGCAGTGTTGTGGGCTTCATAGAGGATTGGTAGTTGCATCCTGCTGGGAATACACAACCATCCACTCATATCTGCCTTTCTGTCTTCCTCCTTGTCTGTTTTGTTTACCTGTGTCTTTTCCAAATCTCCTGTAACGGCGTTGTCAAGCGTGCGTGGGTAGGGTTGCCGGACGGTCACGTGAGGTGTCCAGTGCCGGGTAACCGCCAACCTTATATTGACATCGCGACAGAGACTTAGCTCCGTACCGAATATCTTACAACTTACTTCTACACTCAATCTCACTCGCGCCCGTGTGCAACCGTATACCATATCAAATCCCTATACTGGCGAGCGCCGGTGTACGCGCCCTTACACTATATTCGGTCTTTTCAGAAATCGGATACATTTCGCTCACGAGATCACACGAATTTACCCCTTTAATTGACGCGTCGCGACAGACACGAAATCAACAGTTACAGCCAATTACCCTCAATGCCTCCAAAGAGAATACAGAGAAGCCAATTGCGCATGCCTAACATGCGTGCGAGCATTGAATCCCTTCGAGCATCGCTCAGCCGAATCACGCCTATTCGTACGGGCCGCGTCCCGGTACTACCAGAAGACGAAATCAATGATGACGATCCGGCCGAGACTCAAGTTCACGAAGAAGCCCGCGATCCAGACGATGAAGATGAAGACGAAGACAAAGATGATTCAACCATACCAGAGGGCGAGGATAATCGAGGCAGAGACGACATTTTGTCAAAGATCACCGAAGACGACCAAAAGGAGACGCTTGAACAGCACTGGATGCTACTTAAAGTCGTATTTGAACAACACGCCGAATGGAAGGAGGAGAGAACCCGAATGCTCACCGAACTCGACCGCAGCCGAACCATCGACAGACCGGAGAATCCCGGAAATCAGTCCAAGATCTTTAAAATGGTAGACCCCTGACGGTACTGCGGCTGGGCGAAAGAGCTGGATAAGTTCCTCGAAACATTACGATCAAACTTTGCATCCCATAACCACCTATTCCCAAGAGGCGATCCCGATCACGTCAAGTATGCAGTGTCTTTTCTCGACACCTGGAATAACCACCCAGATACGACTCAGCGACAGCCGGACAATATGGACCCATCCGAGTGGGCTAGCGACCTACGAGAGGCCAAGGACCCGTGTTTAGAGAAGTTCGAACTCTTCGCGAACGAGCATCAAAAGATGTACTGAGTTAAAGACAGACGTCTCAATTCGGCGACAAAAGCCATGCAGGAGTACCAGCAATTACCCAACGAATCAGTCCGAATTTACGCCAACCGCCTAAAAGCAAATTGGAGAAGAGCCGGCTGGAGCCTTATAACGCACAAAGTGGTCCTGTACGACATGGCATGGGCGGGCCTGCGGCACCCACTTAAGACGAAAGTCAGACCTTGGATCTCCAGTGGCAAAGACAGGTTCGACATGCTCGACCAACTCTTCGACTGTGCGGCGGCCTCGGAGTTCAAACCGGACGACAAGAAGCCCGGAGGACAACAGCAGCAACAAAGGCAAGCCGGGGAGTGCCAGAAAGGCGGCGATAAGAAACGTAATTTCCGACCATCCATCTCTGAACCTGCGGAAAACAGTTCCGGCAATTCCAATAACTCCGGCGGTAATTGAAAATCGGGCAAGTCCAATAAGTCCAGCGGAGGCAGCCGGGCCAACTTATCACCAGCGCCGTGGCTTTCAAAGGAAGCCTACGAAAGCGGAAAGGCAAACCGGCAATGCACCCGCTGCGGCAGCGGAGACCACATAACCTACCTTTGTACCAAATACGGCAAGACAAACCCACCTGAACAGAACTCCAGCAATAGCGGCGGCGGCTATGACGGCAAACAAATTAAACGCCAAAAGTCATTTCAAACGCAGCAGCAAACAAACTAGTCTACCTCTCTCGATATCTAATTCGATGGGAGAGGCTGGACAATACGGAGTTAGGATTGGAAAACTTGGGAAACCGAGCCTTATTTGCAACCTTGGACGAGATACAACCGCTCCGAATCGCCTTAAAATCAAGAGTCATTCTGGAAGGTCGGGCTCTGATGTCAAGCCAATACTTAGGTGGCACAGAGAGACCGGATTCGGCGCATATCGTCCATGAAGTCCTTGTACGAAACATACACGGCAACATGCAGCGAGTCAAAGCACTAATCGACTGCGGTGCAACGATGTCACGGCGCAGAAAGATACGAAGATACTTAGGGATAATGGAGGAAGATTCCGGGTGGTGTTGAAGGAATTGTGTTACGGAAAGGCGGAGACTTTGGGAGACGCGGAGGCAGCGGCGAAGAGGGTGGCGGTATAATTTAGTAAGATAACGAAGTGGTAGGAAGTGTTGCGACGTCGAACAATATGGCGTGGTTGTTACGATAAGGAATAATGGAGTGGTGTGTAACATCATGAGATGAGATTCGGATGGTACATCGGAGCATGAGGAATGGTTCGAGGGTGGCAGACGAATTGTAGATAAAGAGAGTGTTGATGGCGTTGGAGGATTTCCTTTTCTTCTCTCTTTACTCGTTCTCTTGTATAGCAAAGCAAGTTACGACTTTGGAACAGCTTCGACCCTTGTCTTGTCTTGATCTTCTCGAAACGAATCTCGAGCGCCTTGTCTTGTTTTCCGATATCACATTTGTGTTACCAATATCACTTACGCCTAGTGTTAGCAACGGTTCCGGACCGTCAGTTCGGGTCCGGGTCCGGGTCCAACCCGAACCGTTGCCAAATTGGCGGACTGGGTCGTCAATAAACCCGAACCGTCAATTCGGGTACGATTCGATGGCAAACTCTCAACCCGTCCGAATTGGGCGGGTTATCAGCGGGTCGCCCAGCGGGTCCATCTATAGATTCATATAAAGCTCTTGTTTTTGGAGTTTGTTATTAATAT
>Ga0307515_10004882_pt1 | contig 27418 bp, 28 predicted proteins | sample 17_EM_MG_FD_194513 | JGI IMG/M metagenome (GOLD analysis project Ga0307515, IMG submission 194513) | Populus trichocarpa ectomycorrhiza microbial communities from riparian zone in the Pacific Northwest, United States - 17_EM | ecosystem: Host-associated > Plants > Roots > Unclassified | place... | reverse complement strand
AATATTACGATAATCTGACTTTTGGTAATATCGTTAAGCACCTACCACCAATATCGGTATAACCAGTAGAGAATTTGTATGGGAGAGGGCCCTATTTAGCCCGCGAGGTAGACATCCTAAGCCTTTTTAGGTATTAAGCTCCTCTTTTTCCTACTTTTTACCCAACACGTGACTCTTAATATAACAATACCATTGGTATTACGATACGCTTGGCCGAACAAACGGTATCGTACTAAAGAGATTTTACTGTAGAGCGGAGAGGGCTTCTAGGCCTTCCTTTACGAGGACATTGCACGAGCTTCCAAGCCTCCCTCAATTGTCTGAGATAATACAAGGGGGTAGCACGTACGGGACAGACGCCCCCTGCTAGTAAGTTTTTAAAATACGCGAGCCATCTGCAAAATACACGGGCTGTGTTATTCTGCAAGCGTACTAGCAGGGGGGCGTCCATCCCGTGCGTGTTACCCCCTTGTACTTTTTGTTGGCAGCCACATCAAAGCGCCGATGCCCTCTAACCAAAAAGAACAAAGAAATGTGTACTGATAGGCGTCAGAGTCTACTTTAAGCTTACCGACCTCACAAATAGAAAATATTAGTTGGCGAGGCTGGTAAATAAAACGCTCCAAATCCCAAAGTTGGTGGTTTTCCGTGATCGACAAAAAGCGGTCAGCAATGCCGCGATGTAATTAGCCGTAAGGTCGTTAGCTCCTCGGAGGTTCGTCCGATTATTTCACGTGATGTTCCAGTTAAGGCTAGACCCGCCACCCAAGATTTCTCAGCAGCAGTTCCTTGGCTGTGACGTGCCTTCGCTGGAATTTCCTCGACCGAAACGCCCATCGACATCATCGCCAGCGCCTCGACAGTCATCAGCGCGCTCTCTCACAGCGGCCGACAGGGCTTAGTCTTGAGCCTCAATCAGTGTGCACCACATTACCACCCAGGGCAACCCGTCTTTATCTGTGAATTGCATCGTTTGCGCGCCTTCGTAGCCATCAGGGGGCAGACGAGCATTGCGTCATCACAGCACAACACTCTCAACGCAAACCCTCGGAAGCAGCTCGAGGGACCTGCGCTGCTGCATCCCAGGACGCTGCGTGCGGTGATATCTGTCACTCAAGCAAATATCCGATCGAACTCTGCAACCCCGCACCGAATTCCTGTAGGTCAAACTCTCCCCGTCTCTCGTTCCTCGCCACGCCCTGGACAGCCAGGAAGTACTCGTCGTCTCACCTTCACCCTCCATCATCCTCCAACGCCTTTCAATATTCTTCGCGTTTAGTTGCCGTGTCGCTAACGTGCTTGCGCGCGATAGAAATAAGAAAAGTTCCGAAATTCCAACGTTGGCGCCACCAGTCCGAGAACAAAAGGAAGGGGTAGGGAGTTGTGAGCAGGTGGGAAGCGAATACAGCACGAAGCGAATACAGCACGAAGCGATCGACCCTTGAGACTTTCCGTGGAAGCAACATCTACGTCACCACCCAAAATGGCTGCCACTGCCACAAGGGCATCCAACAATTCTCCCTCAACCAATTCGAGGATGTCCTCGCCGAAGGACTCGAAGAAAACAACTGTTGGCAAGATTGAAGGTTAGTGTGTCCTGTTTCCTCTTTGCGCCCGTTGTATTGCCACCTCATCTCTGCTCCATCGGGCATCTTCTTACCTCCATTTGATACCATTTGCCCTGTCGCATCATCGCATGCAGTAGAATGGATGGATGATCGAGGGCTGATCATGGCCTTCGAAGTAGACACTGCAAAGCGAGATAATGCGACTCAGTATTCACGTCAGTTATCATCCCCGCAAGTAGGTGCGTCGCATACGGACACGCCTATTCCCGAAAGTATTATACGTATTGATACTAACTTTTACCAGAACAATCCGCAGACGATACTTCGCAAGACGCAAAACAGAACACCGCAGTAAATTCGAATACTCAGCCACTCGCGCCTCCACCCCGACCATCGCAAAACAGCACCTCAGATACACCCGACTACTTCAACACTGTTCACAATCCATTCAGCCTGGAGCCGAATGTATTTGAGCAGTCGTTTGGTAACCCTTCAATAGAAACGCCAGGGAGGACTATCCTTCCACCCGTCGCAAACATAACTTCTCCTTCACCATTACCTGGCATAACACCAGGTTGGAATTCTCTAAGATCGGGGCCGTTGAGCCCTGCAATGCTGCCGGGTCCCACCGGTAGTAGCGACTATTTTGCGGATCCCGGATTTAGGGGCTTTCCAACGCCTAACGAGTCTTCTCTTCGTACTGGTCTGACGCCTGGAGGAGGTGGGTCTATGTTCCCTGCTCCTAGTCCAAACTCGCAAGCCATTTTCAACCTGCAGAGTGGTGGCGTAACGCCAAGTACAGCCGATTTTCAGCAGTCTGCAATGAGAGCAGCCGCTCAAGCGAACCAAAATAAATTCTCTTCGAGTAGTGGTCCCACCTCACAGCCCCAAGACCCAGTTCAGTCTGGAATGGATCGACATAACTTTCAGCAGCAGCCGCAGCAACAACAACAGCGAGGCCAACAAGATCTTTTCGGCCAGCACGACGTGAGCAGTGCTGCTAACGACCTTCTATCATTCGCTTCTCAAGCCAACGGAAATCGTAATAATGGACAATTTGCAGTCCCCAGTCAACCGACACATATGAATAATAACATGGGCCATATGCCTGTACAGATGGCTCAAGACACAACGCCAGCTCGACGAAACACAAAAGAATCTATTAATAGTATTTCGGGCTCTGCTGATACTGGAGACTTCTCAGACAGCGGTCACAGTGAGCAAGCTAAGCCATCGACAAGATCTCGCGGGAAAAAAGGTGGCAACACTAAGTCGCAAGCAGGTGGGCGAAGAAAGGCGGATGAAACTCCCGCCAAGCAAGGTGCGAACAAGAAACAAAAGGCCAACAACGGTTCTGCTCGTTCCCAGACTGCCGAAGAAGAAGATTCGGATGAGGACGGTAGTCCCAAACCAGAGTTAAACGAAAATGGAAAGAAGATGACGGATGAGGAAAAAAGGAAGAACTTCTTGGAGAGGAACAGGTATGGATTTGCACCGATCGACACTGCCGAACCTACGGAGTTAGTTCCGATATACTTACTAACGGTGTCACAGAGTTGCTGCATTGAAGTGCCGTCAGCGCAAAAAGCAATGGCTCGCTAACCTCCAAGCGAAAGTTGAACTCTTCAGCACAGAGAATGATGCACTCTCTGCGCAAGTCACACAGCTGCGCGAAGAGATTGTCAACCTGAAGACATTACTGCTAGCACACAAGGATTGCCCCGTTTCGCAGGCCCAAGGTCTCGGCGGCATGGCCATGAATTCCTTCCTTGGTAGTGATATGGGTCATCATCAGAACCCTTACGGCATGGCAGGCATGCAACCTAACGGTGTTCAGATGGGCATGCCTATGCAACCGCAAGGCCAGATGCAGAGGAGGTGAGTGCTGGAACATAAAACTGGAGCCGAATCGCGGGCCGGAACTCACGCACGATCACAGTTGATTATTATTATCCCACACCGTGTGATTGATGCGTGGCGTTAGTGTCTTGAATAGTGATTCGAACGCGCGTTGGACGGGACAGACTGAACATCCCTACAATCCGCGGTCAATCAGTATGACGAACACTTCACAACACCAGATAATCAACATGAGATATGTGTCACCGCTGTTGTCTACGGATTATCTCCCACTTGTGCAAGACAGAGTCTGTAGACGTCCACTTGGAGCAAGACATAAAGTATTAATAACGACATACCTGAGGACAAACCAAACAATTAATTTGTTGCAACTCTTATACGACCCCTCCATCTCTATTAGCAATCCGCTGTCTTAATCATCTACTCAGTGCCATCACCAATAATTCCGGAACTGCAAACTACGGGAGTTACCGAGTTTTCGGGCAATGACACTATTCAAGCGTCTTGCCAGCTACTCCTCATCTGTACAACATACGACCACTTCTTCAACCCGACCTCTTATGTTCTTTCTGCCAACATCTTCCCTTACGTAACATGTAGATACATATTGGGTCATTTAGTCTCTTCGCGGTGGCTTTCCGCGTGCTATCATCATTTTACCGACAACTTTATTGCTGTGTTATTTCCGGCGTTTTTACACGAACATATACACAAAGGGTCTCGGAAATGTCCCACAGTTCTCCCCTTCGGCTCCTGGGTCTGGTGATCGGCGATTTACTGGACGGGGATCTCGGACTGGGAAAGCGGACTGGGGCGGACCTGGCTGGCCGGGGTGGGGGGCGTACAGGTTTTTGTCCTTTGTTTCCTCCTTTCTCCTTTTTTCCACTGCGGCAGTTTTTGAATCGATTCGAGCTGTGCTTGCTTTAGCGACTTTGTGTATTTCGGCGACTGATATGGGTGGCTCCGGGGTTGTGGAATCGGGGTGGCGGGTGTCCTGTTTTCGCTGGTGTATAAGGAGCGGGTGTGCGCTTTGAGCAAAATGTGCGCTAGAAAGTGCGGTAGGTTAAGGAAAAATATGGATAGTGGGCTGAATGGGGAGTCGGCAACCCGGCGGAGGGTAAGGGTTGTAGGCATAACACGCAATACAAAGTCTTTCAAGATTTCTTCAATCTATCATATGATAGTTCGTGATATCTTCTTAGTTATCACGTTTGAAGGGGAATGTGGGATGGGAAATGGGCTGATGAGGTACGTTGTGATCGGAGCTAGATCCTTTGCTACCTGAACCTTTCTCCGTCTTATTGCTCTCGTCGAGTCCTGCACTTCTCTTACTTATTTCGCATCGTTTACGTTAGGACTTCGGTCGTGAGACATGCCATTTTTTAACGATCGGCCTCATGGAGCACCATATGAAGGCGAGTTGGTTAGGTAGTTTCTCTGAAGTTATGGAGCATGCCTACGATATCGCGACTTTTTACATTCTACAGCAGCCCAGAAGGCTCTGTGCAGCTGGGGGGTGTGTCGGCCTGGCGTCGATCACTATTATATATCAAGCTTAGATCAGGGGTGCCATTGACTCACCCACTTCGTGTATTCAATGAGGCTCCAGAGCCTCTCGCAATAAACCAGAGTCCTCATTCTTGATCGTCCTGTTCGACATATCAAACTCGAATTTAAGTCCGGGAGGCAGCTTCTTATACCATACAGGGAGTTGCTCACTCAGCACTTCGGTGATTTAGGACTATACATGAGGTGTGATTCTACTCCTACGTCTCCGACGCAATGAGTGAAGATACACCGCAAAGCATTTCAGCCAAAAAACCAGTAGACACCTCGCTCCTGATCGTGGCTTAGTAGAAGAGGAACAGTTTCATGAATTAACTGTAGTAATAGGGGATTGTACGAAACGAGAGGTTTCACCTCGTGCTCGAGAAGGAAGCATGTCTAGTAGGCGCAATGGCACGATTCTTGCAGGTGAGGATTTCGAGGCGGCTATGGAGGTCGGAAAGGGATAGGATAGAACGGGCAGCCGAGAAAACGGCCTCGGAGGCTTGCAGTGGGCGAACTGATAAGAGAAGGTAGAGTCCAAAGGCCGTTCAGTATTAACCACTAAGTATATGGAGAGACGCACGCCTTCAGGATGTAATATTGGGCTTCAAAGAGAGTGTAGCGGGAATCATTATCTGTATCTAAAATGTCATTCGCGGCACAGAAATAGTCCAGTCCGGAAAGTGTGGCGGGATTATCGTTTGGGACGTGATTGGCTTTTCGACAGTGCCTCAAGAGCGAGGATGAACAAGGCCAGCCACCTCTCGATCTCGGGTTGACTTAAAGCGAGGCTCATGTAATTTGTAGACTAGTTCAGCGCATCTGTCCGGGTTGATTAACGGGAATCATGCTAGAATTCTCTCCGAGAAGGATTTCTGTAGCACCCAGCAGATGGAGAAAACCTAAATCATCACGGCTACGAGCCTGATAAAGACGGTTCCCTCGCCCCATCTCATACTCGAGGAAAATCTCACTCTCTTCATTCTGGAACACCTTAAGAGCCTATGGGGCTTCATGGTCGTTGAGCTGAGACATGGCATACATGGAAAGCCCTATACGCCTTATCCTGGTGTTTCGGGCTGACGTTGGTTGAGCAGTGGCTACTGCTAACTACTGTGCCGGGAGGAGGATAGGAACTGAGAGGAAACAGCGTAGCTCGTAGCGAGGCCCGGACGGTCCAGAATGAGGGCTTCGATCCGGCCTAGGCGGGAAGCCAACGAGCTTAGGAAATCTTCGGTAGCGGCCTGCTCTGGTCTTCACGTGGTTAGCTGTGCCGCAGGGAAATCAGTAGGGCAAGATATAAGCGGGGTAAGTGAGAGGAATGAGAGTCTGGATTGACGAGCCTAGTTTAGCCACAAATACACAGACGCGATGGCTGCAGAGGTGAAAGGAATACTCCGGGTATCGGATGATTCCAGCAACCCGGTCGTCAAGGTGCGAGGCCCACCCAATTTAGTCGTGGCCTCGCAAACAAGGTCAGGTTAAAAAAATAAGTTTAAGAATTTACGGTAAACCATTTATATACTGCTGTCGCTTGGACGTTGCGTCCGGTTCCTGCCCGCTGGAACGCTCACGCTTGGCCGGGTAGCCGGTGACGTGCGTCTCCATGGTCGCCCAAGCTCCCGGTAAGGAGTGGAGAAGATGCTCTGAAAACTGAGCAATAATATATACCCGATGCGCAGCGAAATCGAGCTTTTCCACCGTTGCGTGCATTGCGGGTTGCCCCAGATATTCTATTCAGCCCCCGCCCCCAGCTGCCACTCGAGTAATGCCAGGGGAGAGCGTTGCATCCAGGAGATCGCTATTAAATACACCAGTTTCCGATGCCCAGGCTCGTTTACGAGTGTTTACTGTTTCGAGCCCTCTTCCGGACCCTGTGGATTGCCGCACCGAGCTCATCTGGAAGGGCACTCCTATCTCTGCGGCTTTTGTCGTACTCGCGCACAGCAGATATCAAACTCTGTCTACGCCTCCTTTGCCCTGTTCGGCATGTCCCCAAACCCAAATATCTTGCGTCCCCTCGGGATGTGAGACATCCCCAACTCCGACCAGAACATGTGGAATGCCTGCAAGGTGTAATAGAAAAAGGTCCATACACCAATGGTCAACCGCGATGGACTTGTGGTGCGGAGCAGCAGCCACTCGACTAGCTGCCTCCTAGCTAGCAGGGAACATGAGTTGTGCCGCACATGGTTTGTGCGCGGAAGAGCGGGCAACTTACCTACCTGAAGGGCAACGTGCAGGAGGCTTGCATCCCAAGAAATCTTGTCGACTCGACTCCGCCAATTCTTGACAGGCGGTCTAACATGGCCGGTGTTGATCCCTCGAACATATATTCCCGGTCTCACCTTGCCCCGATGGCCTCGATATCTCCCTTGCAGCGCAGAGTCTTCAAAACCAACCTTCGTCATCAATTTCCCTTTCCAACTTTTCCACCTCGTGGACGCTTTGAGGCTGCTTCAACATGGGCTTCCAGCCAAACTGGAATGAGGTGCAGCCTGAGCACAAATGGAATATCTTATTGAAGCAGAAGAGGTTCCTTCTATGGGCCATTTACACCTCCGTTGGTGGTATGATGTTAGGTACGTTTTTGCCTTCTAATGCCTTTAGCTCAACATATAATCTGACTTGGCAAGGTTATGATTTTAGCGTTGCGGGAACGGCCACGGCTATGCCGGCTTTCCAGCGGCAGATGGGGGAGGTCTTTCCAAGCCAGCCTTCAGGCTATCTTATCCCCGCCAGAATTCAGTCAGGCTGGTTCGCCGCCTCTGCAGCCGGAGACGCCATTGGTTCCATCCTTGCAGGTTTATTACTCGGCTGGCTCGGGCGGAAGCATGTAATTGGCATAGGTTCCGTTATTACAGCTGTTGGTGTGGCAATGCAAGTCGCGTCCAAAAACTGGCACCTCTTTTTGGCTGCTCGATTCGTAAATGGTATATTTGGCTTAAGCTCTCTGCTTCAATAATTGCGGACATTGACACTTCTCAAGCTATTGGATATGGATCGGTATATATCGTATCCCCAGTTTGGATGGGAGAGAACAGTCGACCAGAGCTCCGCGGCTTTTTCCTTTGCCTTATGAATGGATCAATCGTCTTCGGACAATTTCTACTTTCGTAGGTACTGCCACTAGCATTGAGGATCCTCTCTAATTTTTTCTAAGCTGTATATCACGCGGTAGCTCCACTATCATTGGTGAATGGTCCTACCAGACAATCCTAGTCCTTCAGTTCCTTTATGTCGGTTAGGCTACCCCGGCTTTCCAATTCGACAGTTTGTCCCATCTAACTGACTACTGTAGTCGTTCTCCTAGCGCTATACCCGTTCTTCCCTGAGTCACCGTACTACTTGCTGCAAAAGGGAGATACAAAGCGGGCACGCGAATCTCTCGTCCGAATACACGGGTCCGATCATCAAGTCTTAATCGATGCAGAGGTGATACGTATCCAAAACAATGTTATTAATAGCGAGGAAGTCAAGCGAGCCGCTCAAAACAACGGACCCCTAGTCCTGCAATGCTTCCAGGGAACTAATAAGGTATGATTAGGCTGCTTAATACGCGGAAAAGTGCTAACATAAGAAAGAAACGCACAGTGATTGCCATTCTCCTAGCTGCCGGTCAACAATTGATTGGAGCAGCCTTTGTTCTTGGTTAGTCTAGTGCAATTGGGCGCCGCTTGTTCTGTTGGAAGACGTTAATGTACGATTAGGTTATGTTACGTACTTCCTTTCCCTCATTGGGGTGACGGATTACTTTACAGTGTCTGTGATTCTTTACATAGTCATGCTTCTATCAAGTCTGTCTGCATTCGTCTTGATTGAATTCGTCGGACGCAGAACCCTACTGGTATTTTAACACCCAACCCTCTTCTAATCCTATGTGCCGCTAACTGGATTCCCAAAGGTCTATGGCGTGTTCGGTTTGACTTTTGTACTCTTACTTATGGGGATTATGGGCTGTATAAATACTACTGGCGCCATGTGGTTCAGTGTCGTTTGCATTTTCCTCTGGTACCATTTCACCTAAGAAAGCTCCTAGCTATGACAGCGCTAACATTATCATTCAAGGTCACTAATATACGAGGCTACTATCGGTGCTATCGGATTTGCGGTTGCTTCTGAAATCTCTTCCCTACCGCTCAGGGCTACTGTGCAGTCTATCATTGGCATAACGTCAATTGTAGTGTGAGTTAATGCTACTTTATAGGCTTCCTGACCGTAACTAACCTAATATTAGCGGCTGGGTTGTCGGCTTTGTTACGCCGTACATGATTAATCCTGATGCTGGAAATCTCGGACCAAAAGTTGGTTTTGTATTCTTTGGACTCGGCGTCCCGCTCTCGATCGCTCTTTTCTTCCTCATCCCGGAGACTAAGGGTCTAAGCTTTGATGAGGTACGGTTTTCTACAATTTCCATTCCATAACTTGCTCACTCAAAGCATTTTGGTTGGAAAACCAGGCACATTGGCTAACCTTTCCCCCTTCATAGATCGACTGGCTTTTTAACAATAAAGTTAACATCCGACACTTCCAACAAGCCGTCAGGGCGCATCGCGAGCGGAGTGAGGGAACTGTTGAAAGCAGGGAGGAGCCTCTCAAGGCAGATACCACCGTTAGGGCACAAGAACTACCGTCGAAGGAGGTAGCTTAGGCCCAGCATGTAGTGATTCTGAGCTGGTTAGGCTAGCCTTGAGAATGTGGCTTGTGGATTCAATGAAATTTTATTTTGCATCATAACCTGTGGAGATTCGTGGCTGCTTATTATGTGCACAAAAGTGAAAGTCACCCAATCACACGTTTTTGCTGCCTATTACTACACCATCTCGTCAATTCCGGTGGTTAGCGTGTTTTATTAACCTTCCCTTAAACAGCAAAAATACCAAAACTTCCCCTACAAAAAGGCCGTGCAGACGTGGCTGCGCTAACCACCGGAATTGACGAGATGGTGTATATCTATTCGTCCAACACTGAGATTGAAGCAGCCTAGCGCTAATATCTCTGCGGTTTGTGGCTCAAGTGGGTATTTCGGGATATTCAAGAATCCAGTGGACTCATCATCACTGCAGTAATTCAATTGGATTGGCTCTCGTAAACCCACATGATCTCCTCGAAGCAATCTCACCGACCCAGCCCTACCGTAAGCATCCTCGGCAGTATTGTCGCTAATTCAGCTACAAGAACGAGAGGGGCCAGCTCCGCTCCAAACGACGTTGAACGCTAATGCACGAGCATTCAAAGTCGATCGTCCTACCCACCAAATGGGTTCGCCCTGCGTGTTCCCGGGACGGCTGGTTTGCACTACCGAATCCTCACAGATACCGAGTCCACGGTCTAGCGGGGGTCCGTGCGGAACAACGAATCACACCAAGAGCGCGCCCCCTTCGTTCGCCACAACGTGCACCTCGCCCCTCATTTGCGTCTGCCGAAGCCTAGCAACTGCTGGGCGGGCGAAATCGGCTGGAATCGCCTCGTTTGGTCGACGGGCTCGCGCCGGACAGCCGCGGATGAGGTTTAGCATCTCCATAACGTAATGGCCATCCATAATGTACGAGTCAGCCACCCACATGAACCACCCGTTGATTGCGATCGAATCGCCCCTTTTTTTACTATAGCCTCTACCGACCCCAAATCTCAACCCGTTTCCTTTTCTGTTTCTGCATCCGAACGTCTTGACCCATCACGCAGTCGGATGTACGATAGCATGAGCGAATAACTAGCAATTAAGCTTACCCCAAATTGTGTCCGTGACAGCCACTATATAAGGGGTCGCTAATTAAGTAAAATATATTACTAAAAGCTCTAAAAGCTCTTAGTTACTAAGGAGTCTTTAATTAAATAGATTAACTAGATAGGGGCTTAGAGGTAGCTACTAAAGATCTAATACTTTATCTCTATCCCATGCAACGATAGCGTCATAGCAAAATAACAATTGGGCATCCAACTTAATCCGATTGGTTCTATTGGGCTGGATCTTATCGATAACATAGGACGAATTGTACGGTTGCAATGGATAGCTACAAGTATTCTTATTGCAAATAATTATCCTCCCCCCGGCTAGAATTAGTATCGGATAATATAACTATATCTCCTACCATTGGCAAAAGGATTAACAATCTAGTTAAGTCACTATTATAAGGTATGCTGCCCCTATATAAAGCGTCAAACACTACGCCGGGGATACTTCACGTAAACCTGGTCCGTACGTAACAGTAACACGTCGTAAGATTTGGTTTAGTATGAATGGAGTTAAGGAAAGATAAATATGACTCGTCCGTAATGTCGTTTGGCCAATAACTACCAGAGAGCTAGTTATTACTTTGAGTTAACCACGAGGGTTCTATCTAGGTGAGCGAATGTGTGTCCTTAAATACATCCCTAACGCCATACAAATGGAAACCTCCGTAGCCTCCCGCACCCAGTAGGTTCGGCCCGCTCAGTTCTGATCCATTCCTCACACAGATCGGATCGCTCAGCCCTGATCAAACTGATCCAACCCTATTGGCTCGTCTTCCCAGTAAGCAATGGCTTGTTCCGTCAAGTCTCTTTCCAAATTCTTCGTTCTGCTTCCTCGAGTTTTCGCAGTGCCTTTGTTAGCCCGATTTCTTCCTGCTGTAACTCTAGGATTCGTTTCAAGGTTCTAGCCTCTTTGGTAAGCTGACGCTTTCTTGGTGTGTTGTAACATAAAGTCTTTACTTAATCTTTGGTAACTTACTATTAGTATAGTTAATAATAATATAATCCTCTACTGTATAAATAAGGCGCTTCTTAGGAAGTAGAAGCAATGGCGTTATAAAAATACAAAGAAGGCATATCCCTTAACCCGTCAGGGTCGTAGATATGGTCTGATCAAGACCACGCGTGCTCTACATAGAATTCAACCATTGACTCAATTTGGCTGTAGTATCTGCAAGATACCGGTCTGCAGGAACGATGCCTGCCGGCAGCCTCATATTGAGCGGCTTAACCCTCAAGTATGGGCTTACATAGAGATTTTGTATAAGAATTAAACAATATCAAAGGCTTCAAATATCTGAGCACGGCTATCGAATCTAGTTAATCTAATTGGCTGGCGCTTATCGATAAGCTACGGACCCAAATCGACGGGTGAAGGGATAGCACGGCACGGTTTTACCGGTGGCAAAGGCACGGGAAAAGACTGTGCCAGACATAGGAATTAGCTATCTAAGAGGAGCGCAATGCAGCTCTGCAATGTGTCATTACTTTCGCAAAAAAGGGTTAGAAGGAGCTTCCAGTGGATTATGAAGTATTTACATAGATAAGGTAGACCCTCTGAATCATTAAATCCGATCAATTCAACGCCACTGACTCGTATGGGTGGCAATTACATTACCACCGGGGGAGTGGGGCATTCTTGTCCTCGGTTGAGTTCCAGCTAGCCGCGGTAGGGCTCTCCATCACCAATTGCCCTACCGACCCAGTCCACATCGTTGCTGCGGGGGTCTTGCCTCTAAAAGCCGTCTCAGGATCCACAAATATACATAAAGGGTGGCAGGTGTTCACAGGGTGAGCGCGACCTCTCAGTTCAATACATCTACTTCTCCAGGCATTGCACTCTTAGACTCTCCTTTTGTTGACTTATCATATTTCCTTTCTCGCCGCAGTATTACTCAGTAATGCCTGCAGCAAGAATGTCACTAACTTTCCAGGACTTAGTGATAATTCAATTGTCAGATCAGGAACGTAACTCCCAAACCATCACGCTGGAAAATGTCGGCAAGGCCATTTCTGCTATGCATCGCGACGGGATCGTGGTTCTCGAGAACGCCGTTAATCCTGACCATATTGACAAGTTGAACTCAGTGTTATCTGCTGATGCCGAAATTCTAGCGAAGCTCCCAACGACACACTTTAACAATATTGAGGTACATATCATCTCCTCGTCATCAATTTAATTACACATACTAGAATTATACTAACCAGCTTTCCAGGATTACGGAGACCTTCCCTGCGGCAATATGACCCAGGGGCCGTCGTTAGATCCAGAACTTATGTTCGCAGATGTCTGGGCCAACGGCCCAGCCGCTGCTGTTCTCAATTCCATGCTGGGCCCCAAGCCTTGTGTCAACTACGCGAACGGCAATACGGCCGTTGGCGGCTTCACTGGTGGCCGGCAGCGCGTCCACGCTGACATCACCTTCAACCACAGCATGTTCCCGACCGCCATCGTAACCAACTACTACCTCATCGACACAAGTCCAGCAAACGGCAGCACCGAGCTCTGGATCGGCTCACACCGCGACACCACCTTCGCGGATCAGCGTAACTGCCGCGACACACCGTCACCTCCAGGCGAAGTCGAGTTCGGGATCCGCAAAGAGCTGGTGGAGGCGCGCCGTGCATTCGCGCCACCAATCCAGCCGACGGTCAAGCGCGGCTCCGTGGTCCTGCGCGATCTTCGACTCTGGCATGCAGGCCGCTCGAATCCGTCGCCAGACCCGCGCATTATGCTTGCCTTCGTCCACACCCCTGCATGGTACAACTGCCCGGCGAGGATAGAGCTGCCAGAGGCTGCACGGCCGCTCGTAGAGCAGTGGGCACGCCAGGAACATCCGGTGCAGTACATGGCTGAGTTTATTTCTTCGACGTTGGACCAGAAAACGATCAAGTTCAACCCGGACTTCAGTAGTACGAATAAGGGTTATTTGTCCCTGTTGCCGGACTTGCCGGCGGGGTTTATCTATAACACTGATACGGTTTCCAATATTAAGATTAACTATAGATAGGAAATTAGGGGTTTTGCTGCGGTTATATAATGTTGTTGGGACTGTTATGGTGTATCGGCTTTCCCAATGCCCGGAAATGCTTGTAAGAGCGTCTTTGTCGCTCCCGAATGGTAGAATTATCAGACGTGCGTAGGAATTGGTTCTCAAGAAACTTCTGGGGAATGCTGATGGACTATTAGCGCAGTCTCCTTTCTCCAGTGAAGGAGTTGATATATTATGTTGTATGAAGCTTTATGACCACCACATTTTATGCGGAAGCGTTTGAATTGTTCCAAAGGCAAGATGTCATAGATTTGCCCGTAACGCTCGTTGGATGCTTCTCTCTCAACAATTAACAGGCGTATAATGAGTCATGATTGAAGTACATTTGAACATATGTGGTCGCTGCTGAATACTGGCGTGTCTTTGGCAGTCTTCTCTTTAAGTACCTCGCATTTAAGGAAGACACAATGATGGCAAAGGTTGATGAGGTCTGGGACCATCAAACCATCTAATTTAAGGGTTCCTTTGGCGTCACTATTCCGTTCACCTGAAAGCATCCAGCGGTAGATAAATAGAAGAGTGTTCTTGTCGCCGAAGTGGATATTGAGACATTGACTGGATTTATCGGCAAGCTTCTTCCGACAGTACGATGAAAGGTGAGAGAGTAGAGTAGCGTAGGCGGACTTGATAGCAGTATAGTCGTTACCAGGTTCGCCGATAAAGATATTAACCATAGGCCCAATTGTTAGCGTGTTTAAAATTAGTCTTGTACTACGGAGTAATTTTAAAGCCCACTTCAAAAGCTCCGCTGGTGATGTTGGCTTCATCTTATGACCCTTCTCCATGTGTTCAGTATAATTATGGATAATTAGCGGCGGTCTTGGTTTCTGTATTCATTCTATAAACCTCTTAGCAATGCTCCAGTGGTCTTTCGTGAAAAATCGGCAAGTTCTCACATGCTTAGGAAGCGCCGCGGGTTTAATGTCAAGTTGAAGAACACCAGAAGCAGGAGTAAAAGCGTGCCACGTCGAGCTTTCGGGTTTCGGCCCCAAGACCAGCTGTTGTCGGCGTTTTCCTTTGGATTTGTGGCAAATACGGCGTCCTGGAGCAACTGTGGATGGGTCCCCGCTGGAGCAGGTTAGTGAGAAATGTAGATCTTGAAAGGACCACGTACTAATGGAGAAGGAACACGGCTGGCTTTCGCACCGTTATCTTGCCCCAGGGCTAACGTTGTCTGATAAAAAGTCAAAAGGTTGGAAAGGAGGACAAGCCAGAGACAACAAGCAACGTTTGAAAGAAGAAATATAGATGAAGAGTGGTCTATGATGAAGCCAAGTAGCCAAATAAATGTAGATGAAATGCAATCTGCGCAGGTTTCGGAAGTGAAGTAGCAGCGGAAGTAAGAAGAGTGGGTTGGAGAGCATATTCTTTTTAGTTGGTTAAGAGCGGCGTATTTAGTATTAAGAAAATGGAATTTCTTAAGATTTAACTCTAGACGGATTTTCTATTAAATCTAGAATGGGCAATAAGCCTCAAGTAAAATAAGAGAATCTTATTGAAGGCTTCCGAGTGGATTCACTACCTCCCTGGGCTTAGTTGACAAATAAATGAAGAGGCTTGGGTGGCTTAGAGCGAACGGGAGGAAGAGAATTACAAGACAGTTGGAGGAGTTTGAGAAAACATTCCATGCAAAGCATGGAAGGGGTATTGAGTAAGTGGACTATGTCCTTTCTTTGAGGTATGGTGGTGAGGCACGATGGAAGCCGTTTGACTCATCTGGCAGCAGACTCGTAAATGCAGGTCGAGCGAAGAAAGAAAATCCGAAGCGCTTCTACAGGTTCGCCCTCATCGATCCCATTGATCAGCCTTTCGCTACTTTCAAGTACTACTATCGCACTCAGAGTAAGTATTCGGGCTAATTGGGGCAGTTCTAATATTTTGGTAACTAAAGTTCTGCAGAGAAGCTTGAAGAACTTGGCATTCTCGGCAGACAGAACGACTACGATAGTCCGACGCTGTCAGGATTATTAGGCACCGCAACAGACTGCTCCATTAGCCAGGAGCAGAAACACGAGAACGTTGATGCTATCGGCGAAGACGATACCCCCCAATGGGAGTGCGAGGGAGACAACGGCTATTCAGTTCCTTTCCCAGTCCTAGAAACACATTTGGGCCATTGCGACTCTCCTTACGAACGTGGTATAACAGAGACGCCTAAGCATTTCTACAGACTCTCAATTCCACCGTCCTTGAAGCTCGCGCCGTCGGCAGCCTCGTCTCAGCCAGCGTGTCCTAAGAAGCTCACCCCCAATTCATCTATGGCATCCTTAGTCGAACTACCCCCAGAGGCAGAATGGCTCCAGAGAACCCCAAGCCCAGCCGTGAGGACCGAGCTTCAGTCACCTCCAGTTCGATTGCAGCGCTGAAGCATGTGATTACCAGTGTGTTACAACGCAGGGATACGTCCAGTCCTGAGTCAACTGCCTTTTCAAGCAGCCGGAGTGCTTTTGACGCAGTGTAAAGGGGGGTTTAATGAGCAAGTTGAAGGGATCCTGAAGTAATGTGTTTCAGAGTGTATACGAGAAACAGCGCTTTCTAGCAGGCCGATTTGCAGTGCGAGTATTATCTTGTCTGTAATGAATATGTAGATAGCTTATTAGAACATGTATTTCAGTAATTGATGCTCCAGGCAAAATTGAGCATTGCAGAGTTGCCGCCACCAGACTTGTTGCCAAGGCAAAAGGAACAGCGTCGTGGTTGGCCGTCAAGCTTTCCCGCAGGTCCCACGACCCGACCACCTGACAGCTCTTGAATCGCGCTGCGGACCTCCATTGCTGCAGCAAACCTTAATATACCTCATGGTCGCATTATTGATCTCTCCTTTTCAGATTACATCTTGCTTAGATCGACCTTTTTACCCACTGTCCATACACAATGCGCCCGCTCGCCGCTGTAGTTGTGGCTTCTTCGGCGCTTCTGGTAGGCGTTGTTGAAGCTTCAACACTCACTCCCCCAGTTCTTCCACTTATTGTTAGGAATCCATACCTGAGCACTTGGTTAGGGAACGCGAGGGATGTCCCGTGGAAGAAATGGCCCATGTTTTGGACTGGGCAAGAGGTAAGCGTCAGCCTTCTATCCAAGACTCTCCGCAACCACGGCTTCAATTCAGTGATACTCGAAGATTTAGGGCTTTAGTCGAAGTGTATGATGCTAATAAACGTTTGTCCGGTAGATTGGCTTCTCTATCCTAGCTTCCCTACCCGACACCAATACCGTATATCCGCTACTCGGTAGACCACAGGATTCACTAAGCTCCAATGCCAAAGGGCACGTACACAGTTTCCAAAACCTACCAAATTTTATGCTAAAATAGAACACAGCTACAACATCTCCTATCCTACTTATAAGGGTGCCAAATACGATGCCTCTGTTACAAATCTGACTTACGCAATTTCATCACCCAGCAGCACATCCGACGCCAGTGACTTAGAGCTGATCCTGTCTTTCCTCTCTCCGATAACACCTTCCTCGACATTGCGTCAATCGATACCTGCAGCGTATCTCACTGTCTATGTGACGGGTAATTTCAACATAGATGTGTACATTGATGTCAACGGCCAATGGGTTAGTGGCGACCGGGGCAACAAGATCGAGTGGAAAATGTCACAAGGCGACCCTGAAGGGAACGGAAAACCGTTGAAGACCTGGATAGTAAAGAGACAGGTGGAGCAGGAGCTGACTGAGTTTCGTGATCAGGCGGAGTGGGGTCAGCTGCACTTTACTGCGCCAGCGGATGCCCGCCATGAATGTGGTACTTCTGCAGTGCTTCGCCAGCGATTCTCTCGCACTGGAACTTTGCAGAATGAAGTTGACGAGTCATTCCGAGGGATTATGGACGAAGAGCCCGTCTTCGCTTTTTCCAAGTCTTTCAAGCTTAAGAGTGAGGAGGCATTTGATGTGAGCAAGAGCGAGAGTGTCATGTTCACTATCGCACACATTCAGGATCCCGTAGTGCAGTACGCCTCATCCCGTGGCCCAACATATATGCGCCCATTGTGGAAGTCTTGGTTCCTCGAAGAAGAAAAGCTCGTCGCTTACCATTACGGCGACTTTGCAAACGCGGAGAGCCTCGCACGAAACTACTCTGAACAACTTCGGATCGACGCCTACGAGTCTGGTTCTGATAATTACGTTGATATTGTAGCTTTGTCTGCCCGACAGGCCATGGGTGCGACGAGTTTCTCCGGGACTCCTGAAAATCCGCTTTTGTTCCTTAAGGAGATCTCTTCAAACGGCAACTCACAAACTGTGGACGTCATATTCCCTGCCTTCCCGTTCTTTCTCTACACGAGTCCTCGTTGGGGCGCCTACTTGTTGGAGCCGTTGATTGAGCACCAGCTCAGCGGCCAATATCCGAATAACTACTCTATGCACGACCTTGGGTACCACTTCCCCAATTTAACAGGCCATGCCGATGGAAGGGACGAATACATGCCTGTAGAGGAATGCGGCGATATGCTTATCATGGGACTTGCGCTAGTAAACTCCATGAGCTATTCCTCAGATGCAGAATCGCAGTCCATTTGGTCAACTGTGGGGAACGAAGAATATCATGCAGAGTCTGATAGCCCATTCTCGCTCACTTCATTGAGTACGTATGATGGCATTGATAACATTGATGATACATGGGGTGGTGGCGCCAAGGGAGCCAAGCAGGCTCAGAGATGGCTCAAGCAGAGCTACAGTCTCTGGAAGCAGTGGACCGGATATTTAGTCGAATTTAGTCTGGAGCCGCATAACCAGCGTGAGTGAGTGCAACAAAGTTGGCTTCATGAAGACTAATAGCGATAGTTTCAACGGATGATTTTGCCGGCTGGCTCGCCCTCCAAACTAATCTCGCTCTCAAAGGTATCATTGGTATCAAGGCTATGAGCGAACTGGCAGATGTTTTAGACATGACTGGTGATGCCAAAGAATTCAGGGTATGTTCTCCACCTTCGGCACCGCAACCTTAGACCCTACCTTGTGCTTACTGAGGTTCCTTAGAATATCTCCGACACATACATTTCTAAGTGGATGGACTTTGGCATCTCGCGTGATGGCTCGCACGCCAAACTCGCCTACGATTGGTACGGTAGCTGGACAACTCTATACAGTCTTTACGCCGACGCGGTCCTCTGCTTCCACCCCTCCATCTCCAAGCCAGCCCTAGCAACCAACTATCATAGCCCCAACGACGTCCAACAGCCGATCAACTCCAGCCCGAAACCCACCACCGGTCGGACGCCGATCACTAAAAACTTCATCCCATCACATGTCTATGATATCCAGAGCAAATGGTATGCAACAGTGATGCAGAAATACGGCCTTCCGCTCGACTCTCGCCATCTTTATACCAAGTCCGACTGGGAATTCGAGGCTGCAGCTGTAGCCTCCCGTAGTGTACGATCGGACATCCTAGATCGCGTGGCGAAATGGCTGAATGAGACAAACACCGATCGCCCTTTAACGGACTTGTATAACACTGAAGGCGAAGGTGGCTTTCCCGGGCCAAACTTCTTTGCCAGACCGGTTGTCGGCGGGCATTTTGCTTTCTTGACACTGGAGAGAGCATGTGGAGGACAGGGAACCAAGGGACTGGCCTTTTTGGATGATTGAGCTATGTTTAGGTAGCCGAGTACGGTGCAAAGCGTTAAGATATAAGTTAAATGGCCTGGATGCATGATATATTTGATGCAAGGATGAATTATGGGTATATGTATTATTTCTGCGGCATTTGCAGCACGTGGGTGATATGTATGCTATGCATTTACAAATTTGGCTCTTTTTCCTGAAGCGTGCCGTTTAAAGTTCGTTTACTGTACCGCGCGGGGGTGGGCACAGCTGACCATATATCATGAATTTCGAGCTCTTTTCCCTCCTCATACACGACAGCCCTTCCATATTCCCCTCAGCTGAACTAAATGCTAGATTGAAAAGAACAATGATGTGTAGGTATCCAGATGACTTCTACCTTCACCCCATCTTTGAAACATCACCAACAGCACCAGCCAACCCTTCAATTTACTGTTCGTCAAAAGCAGTAAGTGTAATGGCGATGTACTCTTGCTTGGCTTCATCTAATTAGTAAAAATATTTTATGCAAGTTATCCCTGCCGTAATATTTCAACACTTCTGCAGGAAATTTCCTAAATCCAGAATCAATGGGCCTGACCCTGCCAAGTTCAAGGTCCTAATCAAATTCATCAGCATAATTTTAGAGGAGCTAAACCAAAGATTGGGTGTTACCAGTGAGCAGCTCGATTCTGTAATGAAGGACGTGGCAACTATGAGAGGATTGATTGTATCATAAATTCCTTGCAGAAGCGAAGGATAGGGTATTACTAGTCATGATAGCTTCCTTTATTGTAGCTCGTAAGAAATAGTCTACATCCTACTCCAAACCGTAGCAAACAGCCGCCTTCTGCTACATACACACAAGTTTAGGTCGGCCCACTTAATGCGTTACCGAGAAGTCGTATCTCCGAATAACACGAGCTGTGCGATCCATTTCGGGTCAGTCGCCGTTCGTAGTGATCCCAAATGTCGATAAATTGCCAGGACCAGCTCATCAAAATCACCATCTTCTCCTTTGACCCTTTTGCGATACAAATAAAAACGCGTATCGCAAACACGGTTGGGACATTTATGAGCCCGAGCAGAGAACAGGCTCTCCCACGGCCGGTAGCGCCCATGAGATTCTACAGGCAACTTTGCGGTGTCAGTGTAGCGCTGTTGCAGACATTTCGGGTCATCTATACGGAGATGCACACATATCGGTTCGTGGACTCGCGCCATTGCTAGCGCGACCTCATCCTGAGCTATTGGCACATTGGCGGGTACCCGCAGCAAGATAAGTCCGGAATTCACCACGACCTCGTTTCTAGGCGTATCTCTGTAGACAGATAGGCTGTGGCACTTGCCGGGAGAGACGCTGTAGTGCCGCCTGTTACAGACGAAGTTGATGGGAGAGATAGTCAGACCGGAGTAGTTGACCCGGATGTGTCGGCATACTTCGATGACTCCCTGTGTGCCGAGACAGACGCGTTGCTCTGGAACTTTTGCATATTCGGAGGGTGAGAAGAAGCGCTCTGAATGGCTGGCCATACAGATACTGCATACCAAATGCGAGGCGCGCAATTGACCATCCCGTTCTCTCTGACAGATTCCCGACACCGACCACGACGAACCACTTCGTTGAATTTCCTCCTGTCAAAGTAACTTGCTTTGGGGGCCTCAAATGTATGCAAGAATTTCCGAGAAGCAGCACGTAAGGCCATGATTTCCGGGTTCGAAAGACATTCTTGGATCAGGAAGAGGAGCTCTGGAGGCAGTTGATACAGTCTACTCTGAGTAGCGTTATCTCTCTCCGATAAAAGGTTGAGTCGGGGGCTGCTGCGGCCGAGCATTCTCTGGCATGCTCGAAGGAGAATGAGAAAACGGTGATATAGCGAGGACGTTGCGTTAAGTCCACTTAAATTTTTGGTAGACATAGTGTTTATTTGAGGATTTGAATGGACCTGTCACTTGCAGTGGAAATGCAGTCTTCCAATTGACAGTAATGTTGGAGACCACGTAATGCTCAGGCATAGATTCCCGAACCCAAAGTTCAGCAGGAGTTATATTGTCGTTTAATGCTAGAAGCTTAATCACGGGTTTTGCATTGTACGATGCCTACTCCCGAGTTCTCAACCTGAAAGTAAATCTGTTAGATCTGAAGGTGAAGGTATGAATAATTCACTTTATAAGGGTTAGTGAAGCATAGTTAACATCATGAATATTTCCGACGAGGTAAAAGTGGGACGGACCTCGATGTTGGATAAATTGATGCCTAGTACTAGAGTTGGAGGAAAGAATTCAGAAAGATAGACTTCTAGCTATGCTGTAATGAAATTAAGTTTTCAGTAACAGCTAGCCCGGCATATTGTTTTAAATAAAAATGTGATAGAGATTGAATCGGTTTTCAAGATATGATCTACTCGGGAGCCTGAGAGCTGATGGACGCGCGGAAATAATGCCAGGCCCCTGAAGCGCGCGTCCCATTGCATCACGTGCATAATACATCACTGGAAATATCTGATCTACTAATCAGATTCAAGATAACTGGAAAGAGCACATATTCCTTTGGAATTCAACCATTCCAAGCCAGGAATTTATATATTTGGGGATTGAGAACCCCCACCCGTCGTACCGTGCTGATGGACGATATTATCTTGGCTTCAGCCTCATGTCCCGGAAGCACAGTGAACCTGTCGATTCAGGCTATTACCCTATCCTTGTTCCTATTCCGGTTGTACTACTACCCCCTGTTCCTGTTACGTACCCCCCTTGGCTTCCCCTCTATTCTGGACACTTCCCTCGTGTATATATAGTTTCTTTCTTCGTAGTTTGAAGAGACAGAGTCCTCATTCTTTTCTTACAATCGGTGCAGGGACTACCGATTGACAGAACCTTAGCTCGGTATTGGCAAACAAAATTTTCCAAAATAAAAATAATAGGAACCCAGGTGTTGCTAATTCTCGTTCGGCACTTAGTCCTATCTAATCTACTATTCTGAAAAGACCCTTGAAGACCTCCGAAGTAACATTATCATTGCAAAACGACTCACTAAGATAAACATCTGGGCTGCTATTGAGCTACAGTTCCTAGTAATGTATTCGCGTAAGATGCAGGTGGGTGGAGTAAATATGCTTCCTTCTATGCTAATAAACTCTCTAAGTTCTGGGGAACCAAACCCATGCATTCCCTCTTCCTTATCAACCACCAGATCCATGATGAGATTACCAACCAGTTGTACCACGCCACAAGCTTCTCCTTCTCCGTCTCAAACCATCAGCAAATTGAGCAATAGACAAGGAAACTCAGCAAAAGAGCAAGCACCATGAGCAGTTATGCCTGCTGATCTGGAAAAACAATGGTTAGTTTCCAATACGAGGCAGCATGCGAGATCCTTCGGCTGGAGTTACTAGGACTACGAACCGCTCATATCTACTTAGGGCTGAGCAGGCCGCGTGATTGGCTTAAAGCATCCTTAGTTTATATTAGCAACAATCCATATTCCCTCGAGATTGAGGAAGAGCACGAGGAGAAAATCAAGAAAATCGCTAGGATATTTCGTGGCTTGAAAGAGGGTTTGATTTTGAGGGGCTGGAGACTGGATGAGTGGAATACAAGGGGGGATCCAGCTTCTGATCGCTTTATCCCTTTTGATCATCGCAATACTTCTGTGGCGAATGCCTTTGGACTAGAATGGAGCCCGGTCGTCTTGATTGCAGTACATGCTACAGCATTATTTATAGGTGCATGTCGCGGGTGGCGGAGAAGCAATGGGAAGAGTATTTTTAGTTGAGAGATGCTACATATTCATGAGCGCACCTTAGGAGATATGTGGGGGGGACCGTGCGTAACCCAAGGTTATGCCAAGCTTAACCCGGACCTCCGATACCTACTGATCGATGTCAGATTGAAAAAGCTCCAGATTGCAACCGAACACGTCACCTACCAGCCTGCTAACGGAGTCCAAAAAGTTGGAGAAAATTCTCCGGGCTCGAATAACCCCGGGTAGACTTCAATCAATTTATGGCCTCATCATTCTATTTTGACCCAAACCTGACTCGGTGTGATCACCTTGTTCTCCAAAATATTGTTCGAGACATTGAGCTAGCGAGACGCAATCCGACTGTACCGCTTCGATATGAGAAACAAAATGAACATAGTATGGAAAATGGCCCCGGTGGTTTTCGCGATGCGTTAGCTGTGAACACATGTAAGTCTTCCAAGAGATCAACTCAAAAATGCCCTAGAGCTCATTTCTACTCTCACACCAGTTATATTTCGTGAATTTTTGTCGCCTCCCTCTTCCTCTACTCAAAATTTTTACCTCTTCCTACAGACGGAATTTATTTATCTCATCCATATGCACTCTTCCGTGGCTTAGTCGTTGCATCCACTCATACATCTATAGGCGATGGTTTCCTATATCAGGCTACCTGCGAATCGGACCCTTCAACCGTGGAAAAGCTCCAAGCTCTAAATGATCCACTACACAACGACTTTGAGCCCACTGTTTTTGTATCCTGGGATATGTGGCAGATCAAGCTTCATCCCTTGCTAAATCGATACTTCCTCCAGCCATATGTTGAATGGGCTCGAAAAGTCGTTCGAGTGGATACAGATGTTGTAATGGTCACTCACTTGATACTATACTTTACTACATCTGTTCCCAGCGCTGTCTTTCTATTCCTCCACTTTAGTTGGATTCACGGCCTCCTGCATTGGCTAATGCAGTCATACTACGTCGGGACGTACACTCTCATGATGCATCAACACATTCATATGCGTGGTATCTTGTCTCGGAAGTATACATGGCTTGACCGGTCATTTCCGTACGTTACCGACCCTCTAATGGGCCACACTTGGAATTCCTACTATTACCACCATGTCAAACATCATCATGTGGAAGGCAATGGGCCGGACGATCTTTCATCTACCATACGATACCAACGAGATGATTTTATTCATTTTGCCCAATATGTGGGCAGGTTTTTCTTTCTCGTTTGGTTAGATCTTCCTCGATATTTTTTCAGAAAAGGAAGATACATAGATGGGCTAAAAATTGCAACATCAGAACTAGCCAACTACACCGCCATTTATCTATTGGCGGTCTATGTCAATCTACAGGCTACCATATTCGTTTTTATTCTGCCCTTTATTCTACTTCGGATGGGCTTGATGGTCGGGAACTGGGGCCAACACGCATTTGTGGATGAAACGGAACCGGAATCGGACTTTCGAAGTAGCATAACTCTAATCGATGTTGCCGTAAGTAAAACCTTTCTCCTGCGCCTACTATGTCCACTCAGTTCAACAAACTAACTGGGACTTTACAACAGAGCAATCGATACGGTTATAACGATGGATATCACACATCCCACCATTTGAATCCACGCAGGCATTGGCGTGAACACCCCGCTGCTTTCATTAGACAGAAAAAAACGTACGCACAGGAGAGAGCGCTTGTCTTCCACAATATCGACTATATCATGATGACAGTTAATTTACTACGGAAAGACTATGCGCATCTTGCGAGGTGTCTAGTTCCTATCGGCGACCAGATCCACATGAGTTTGGAGGAGAGGGCAATGATGCTAAGGAGGAAGACAAGAAGGTTCACAGAAGAGGAGATAGTGAAGAATTTTCGCAAGAACCGCTCTAGATGATTGCGAATCTTTATTTGACCTGTAATCTATGTCCAGGTGTGCTACCTCTTTGGGTTTAGCGGGGCCCTGACGCTCGTTTTTTGGTATCGTTCTCTCGCTTAGTTGACCGCCGCTTTTAATAACTAAGTACCGTCTTTCTTGATTTTGTACGTCTCATCGAATGTCTCATTACCTGTTTCCGTTAACTATTACCGACTGAATCACGACATCGTCGTCATTCTATTTGCCACCTATCTGATGTATATAGTGAGGCTCTAGAGCCTCTTGCAATAAGACAGAGTTCTCATTCCTAATCGTCCGTTCAACACTATCCCTTATACCCTACACTTACTCATTAACGCTAACCTTCTAATTATAATTAATACTAAGATATGCACTCTCTTAACTCACTTATAAAATGTTTAATTCTTATTTCTAGCCCTAGAGCATATATACTACCGTCCTATTAAATTAAAAAAAAACCCAATACTGTATACCCTTTAAGCCCTCTCTTCTCTTTATCTTACTAGTTTATTTATTTAAAGGTATAATTTAATTATTTTTATTTTTATTTCTACTTTAATTTATAGTATTTTAAGTTTTAAATCTTAACCTTTTCTCTTTTTTGACAAGTCTTTTACGCTCTGCGATTCCTTTTTGCGTGTATAATATATTTACTATACAAAGAAATTAGTTATTAGCTATTAATCTTATATAGCCGTTAAACTTTATATTAAACTTTAATATTAAGATTAACGCTTACTTAGGGCTTCTTCCAAAAAAGGACTACCTTATAGCAAAGCACGCTAAAATAGCGTTAATATCAAGTTATTTTCTACTGTAAGCCCTTTATAATACTTCTTGAAAACTCTACGGCTTACCTTATAGCTTACCTTAAATAAAGTTAATTAGCCTAGCCTATTGCCATCTACGAATTGTTACTAGTAATTTAGGTTAGGGATGGCAGTTTTCTTTTATATTTTAAGAGCTTCTTAAACTAGGAGCGGATCAGAATTATCCCATAAATCAAGAAAAGATCTAATGTGGTCACAATACCCAAAAAAGCAGGTAGCATATATAAGATGGGTATTAAACCAATTTATACTAGTGGTAGTGGCAGAGGGATATAATATAATATTAAAGTAGCCGATAAGAGGAGGCAATGTTAATGCTATTTATTCACCAGGGAAATTTTTGCTCGAGAGCCACCATTGTAGGCAGTATTATATATGTGGAACCCAAAGACGGCTAAGCTTTTATTGTAGGATAGTATAGATCCGAAAGTTCCTAATTATAAAGGCGAAACTTGGTTTTAACCTGCGGAGCATGATGGTTTCATGAGAACCTTGAGTTTCTGACGTGCTAAAAAAAGCTGCCTTACCTGTACTGAGCTCTGATTATATCTATAAAGGATATCCATAGGCGTTGGGTAGAAAATCGAGCACAGCTTTACAAAGGCCAACATACCTATTAACCTCTCACCACGATCCGCTTCCGTTTGAAGATAGTTAGATCATGAGAGTTGCGTGAGACGAAGGGGTCTAGAATCAGAATAGCACTATAGGCGCTAGGTAATTTATTGAATAACGGAGCCGGGCTGGATAAGACGGTGAGCAGGTGTAGAAATAATGGACAGACGAATAGATAGAATGTGATGGTGGAAAAAATCCAGTATTCCTAGTTCCACAACTGCCTGAAACCCTACCTTGATCACGTTCTTTCAAGATATCTTCTAAAGGAATATTACCTGCAATAATAATCTCTATTGTTACAGCAAGTTTTAGTACAAAATCTCCAACGACAAGCTCACTCATCCCATGACCTCCATCCCTTTCAAGATCTCCTTGAACTCTCCTCCGAGTGCTTTAACGACAACGCTTACGTCTGGCACCTCAGGAACATCTCCCTTTTCCTTGTCCTTGCCCTTGACTACACTACTATCGCCCTGTTCTTTCACCTCTTTCCCCGTCCTAAACCGACCTCTTGCTGTTGCTGGAGTGATCAGAGTGGAATCTAGCAACGCGTGCCATCGCGCGAGATACATACCGGGACCATAGGCAGTCTCAGCATTATTCGCAAGGATCGATTTCATGCGCGCAGTTGAGGATGCTTTGAGAGCGGAGAGATAAGCGGAGTGCGCATCAAGAGCTTTCAAGACAGCTTTCTGGTCGGCCTCGGAAAGACTCCTGAAAAGTGCCGTAAGAGGCGCCGTCATAGCGCCCGCACCCTCAGTAGAATCTGCCGATTCCTGAAGCACTTCGGATGCGTCGCTATTGGCTTTAGATATGAGAGGAGGCATCGGATCCCTGAACTCTGCAGCAGCCTCTTTAGCGTATGCCCGGAACTGCTCAGTTACCTCACGCCCGTTTTTGGCGACTTGGTGGAGGAAGCGGTGGGAAGAGGGGATGTGTTTTCGAAGAAGATTGACGTAGTCCTCCACAGACGGGAGAGTAGTTTCAGCTTCGTTTTTCGTACTCCC
>Ga0307515_10004881_pt1 | contig 27420 bp, 15 predicted proteins | sample 17_EM_MG_FD_194513 | JGI IMG/M metagenome (GOLD analysis project Ga0307515, IMG submission 194513) | Populus trichocarpa ectomycorrhiza microbial communities from riparian zone in the Pacific Northwest, United States - 17_EM | ecosystem: Host-associated > Plants > Roots > Unclassified | place... | reverse complement strand
ATCCTGTTATTTTCTTTTTTTTTTTTTTTTGATTCCTTCTTGTATTGAAAAATTTTGTTTTTGTTTTGAGATATTTTATTTTTTTATGTTATTAACTTCTTTATTCATATTATCTATCCTTCTTATTTTATTTAGATCATTTATTTATTATAATGTTGTTGATTTTTTTTATTAGATTTTAATATAATTAAAATTTTCCATCTAGGGTGGTATTATATTTTTGGAATTTGCGATGGCAATATTACATTTAATTATAGTTTAAAATAGCATCTAGATTCATCAAAAATTGATAACAATTCTCTCATTTAATTAAAAATTATTTCTTCAATTTCCATTTTTTTTTTATCTCTCCTCCTTTGTATGTATATCTTATTATCTTTTATTTATTTGGTAGTGACACTCCTGTCCTACTATTGAAAAAGAAATTTATCATTCATGAGCAGCAGGCCTCGTGTAATGATTTGTAATCCCGTTATTGGGACCTCCACTTCGAATGCCAACCCAGTCATCTATTACCCGGTAAAAAAGATAAATAGCCGATGAGCCTCTGACGTGTCTGACCTGATTAGTTTGGTAAGTGTTCTAAAAAAGGTGTTCGTGATTTATTTTTTCTTAGTTTGTTTTGGATACTGCTAAATCTGCATGCTGATGTGTCATTAGAGAGGAGCAACAGAAGAAACCAAAAGTAAGAACCGTTTTTCCTAACCGTTTTTCCCGCGCTTTTATGAAAGACAGGTAACGAAAAACACCCAAAGTTAGATGGCTCTGCCTTTCTGGATATTTGGCCTGGAAAATAGGCTATCTACTGGTTTTGATTGACAGAGGACGGGAAAGGAAAACGCGTCCTTGAAACAAAGATGATGTGTTAGACTACAAAATTTGGAGATTTTCCAGTTCATAGTATCCCTCTTCTCTTCTTGATTGGAGACAAAGCCAACAACCAAGAACTTACATCCATTAGGGTTGAGGAATGGCATCTAGTTCATGGAACCAAACTGTGTGTTCCTGGTCAGAGATTGTTTGATGTGCAATCACTGACATTGCAAGATCATGGCATTGTCTTGACTTCTTCGTTTTGTTTCTCCAAGGTGCGGTTTTCTCTATAGAATTTGCACATCCTTTGTTTCGATGGGAGTTTTCTTAATGTTTGTTCTTACTACGTTGATTGCTCCAAGTTGTCATGAGTTTGTTTTGTGATCCTTGGTGAGTTAATGGATTTGAATTTTCCATTAGTGATGATAATTGTTTTAGAATATATTAAATTATGGAAACAAATTTTACAGTGTTCAAAGAAAGTTTTTTGAGATGTACATAATTTATTTTCGATTAGCAAGGATATTTTTCTTAAATTTTGGTGCATTTTGATGGAATATACTGGATATTGTGACAGGATAAGCGGAAAGATTTAAGAATTTTCTTCTGTCAGCTTTGCTGATACACACACACACTTGCTTTACTCCATTTTTCAAGTGCAGAAGCACCAATTCAACAAACGCATCAACTTTGCAGGCGCGGCCAAATTAATTGCTTGGTTCGGCCAAAATGACAACCAAAGTGAAAGGTCTTTTGAGAGGTCTAAGATACATTTCACAAATATTTGGTACGTCTACTTTTTCACTCATAAAGAATATGTTATTTCAGAACAAAAAATATTGTAGCTCAACGTTGCATTAATACTAATCAAGTATTCCAACAATAAACTTGGCGGATATAAGCAGTAGTAGTACTGTACTATGCCTGTGGACGTCATCAATCTTTTCTCCAATTTTGCAGATGAAAAGGAACAAGAAATGCAAATTGGATTTCCTACAGATGTAAAGCATGTTGCTCACATTGGATGCGATGGTCCATCTGCAACAAACGCACCAAGCTGGGTATGCCAAAAAGTTTCCTTTCCTTTGCCTCTGAAGATCGTAGTTATCCATGAAAACGATTTAGGTTGCTTATGCTCCTATAGATAGGCAGCCCCATTTCATGCTTCCTTTGGCTACACGCTGCCTAACATTATCAGCTTATGTCCCTTTTCCTCCAGTCATCTGTGAGTTTGAGAACAAAATATGCGAAAGAAAAAGAAATGAAAACCTTAAATTTTACATAGGTATTGTTCCTTGTCACTGCTCTAATAGACTTTCTGATGAGAAATAATTCCTTGCGTGTGCAGATGAATGAGTTTAACTCTCCTCCAGAACTTTTATGTGTGACTTCAAATTCTAAAGAAGAAGAGAAGAGCCTTTCAACAGATCCACCCGCAGAAGGTTTGCCTTTTTCTAATGATCATGGATCGGTGTTTTTATGGATTAAAATGTGTGCAGGGTTTTACCGGATCATCTATTCAGTTGGGAAAAAATGTAGTTTGCTGATGTTGCTTTGCTTTAATAGACACAATTCAGACTGAAAAGCCGAGGCATAGGTCAAGGCGCTCATCAGGCAGTGCGAGCTCACTTTTAAATTCCCCAGACCGAAGGAGCACCGACTCATCTAGGAATTCCAGGCACCAAGCATCTAGCGGTACGGGTTCACCTTTAAATTCCCCCCGCAGCACTGATGCGCCGAAGAGTTATAGGCGTCACCGCTCTTCGAACAAGTCAATGGACTCTCCAAAAGGAGAATCATCAGGGACCAACCGAATCTCAAGACGGCAAAAGAACTCAAGTCTTGGAGCTGAATCGCCTACTCATGACCAGCCCTCCATCCCAAAACATTCTCGTGGAAGAAAGTCCAAAGGATCACCAGGCAGTGGGTCATCAAAATCAAAAGAAAAGAAGTCTTCAAAAGAAGCGGTTCCTTTCTCAGATCCTGGATCTGGGGGTTGTGAATCTATAAATGGAAGGAAGAACATTGCAAGCCAACTAAGCTCTGTTTTGGAAGCCTATGAAGAAGAGGGATGAAAGCAATGCAGTGATTTGTGTGTTAGAGATTTAATGTAATGTGTATGAAAGTGTTAACTATAATTCAATTTGTCTTTAATTTGCTTTTTAGTTCTCTTCATGTCGTACATGTTTATCTTGCATAGCCAAAAGTCAAAAGCTTGTGCTTCAGCTTTTTGGTAGCCTTTTTTACCCCATATTTTATTGGCGGATATGATGACCAGTCCAGAGCGGATTGACAACAGGAGTTTCTCCAGCATTGTTTTAAAATGTTCAAAAATATGACTGCTCCATCAATTTATCAAACAAATAATTAAATAACATGACTCTTTCTTTTCTTTTTTCTTTCTTACAAAAGTGGAAGGGTTTTCCTTGCAGTATTAGACTCAGTGATTTATGGCATCATGTTACTACTGATACATACAAGACTCAGTGCAGTTCTTTTGTTTGTATAGCTTACACTTGTATATAATAATGGCAATGTCAAAATTATGACTACTAAATAAGATTAGAAAGAAACTGATTTTTGTGAGAGAATTGCTTGCACTTACAGTATAAGAAGCGCAAGGATATTTAACGGGGTGTTTGGGAGTACGATAGCGGTTGCTTTTCGCTTAGAAATTGTATCAAAATATTTTTAAAAAAATAAATTACTTTTTATATTAACACATTAAAACGATATGAAAACACCAAAAATATTAATTTAAAACAAATAAAAAAATAAAAATTTAATTTTTTTTTAAATCACTTTTGAAACATGGAAACAAAACTCAATTATGGACATGGGGTTCTAGCAATACAAGAAGGTGGTTGTTACTTCAAATTTCACTTTACAATAATTTTAATTTCGTCATCCACTTTAAAGAGTTGGTTCCCTTGTCATTTGCAGGGAACTTGGGTGCATCTGCATTGTCAAATTTGCAGATTAAATGGAACTGGATAAGCAGAGGACCCTCTCTATGCAGAGATTATCAACCGTGCCTTGACCGCGTTGGAACAATCAGATTTGAAGATACAAATATTATGAAGAGACAAAAACGAAAGCAGCATAAACAAAGAAGAGGAATGATTAACCAAACATACCCAGACAGATTGCCAAATTCATTTATCGACAGCAAATTCACATTTAAAATCCAGAAAGAGTACATACGCATATATACTCAATGCATCAGATACACACCACCATGACAGCTAGCGCCTTCGAAGAGTGATGAAGGGAGTAGAGTTCAGGTGTGCAGCTAGTTTGGGAGATAAGTCAACAGCTTGTTGTGACAAGCAAGGCATTGGGGTCAGTGGTAGTTTATTTTCCACCGGCGTCAATGGAAGAGGGGTTGCTGGGAGATGATTCGAACCTTGGGTTCCCTTGGCTGGTCGCAAGCAAGCCAAGTAGCCGTAGGACTGGTTGTTGCAAATGGGGAGTTTGATGGCCTGTACCGTCGACTCTTTCTCTCTTGGAACTGGTGCTCCACCAGGATCCTGCACATGTAAATTTATAGCGTTTCCATAAAAAAAACAGCAGCAAGCAAGCAAACTCAAAGAGATTGGTTATCTATCTTGTTTTAAGGACTAGCTAAAGGAAGATAAAACCTTACCCCAAGCACAAGAAAAGTGAATGCTTGATTGTCTGCAGCAAGATAGATTTCAATCAGCTTCCGCAGGTCAGCAAGTGTCGCATCCTTCAAAACCTTAAGTGTAGTGATGAACTTCCCATTGTTTCCTTTAGAAGCTTCCCATTTCACATGCACTTCAATCTGTGAATCATTACTTCCTATTAAAGGGTTGTAATTCTCCTTTGAATCTATCAAATCAGAAAGATTTTTCCTACATTCCATCACAGGCACATTTTTCTGTAGCGGTGGTGAGTTTTCCTTGTTTGAACTCTTGAGAGCATAATCCTCGCCATCAGTCAAAATTGGAGGTGTTTGGGAATCAGTATCTGCAACCCTCTTTTTTGCAGGTGGAGGAGTTCTGAATTGTTGACAAAGCTCTCTGTTGTTCCCACAAAGTGTAAATATGTTCTGGATTCTTAATAGTCTCGAAGAGGCTGGATCTTTCGAATTCTCATGCTCATTTACTGGCCCTGAAACTGAGTGCCTATCCTCTGACCCATCATTGAGTGCCTCAAACTTCAGAGGAGAAGACATCAAGGAGCCAGCACCAAAATTGATCACCGGACTGGACACATCAACAATCCTCTTCACCTCTATTACTTCTTTCTCCACTTCTTCATCTTCCACTTTGTGTTCCTCCTCTTCTACCTCTTCTTCCTCAAACACAGTGCTAAGACACACTTTATCACCATATGTTGGTGCAAATACTCCATGATCAACCACCTGATTCAAAGTACTTAAATGAGGATAACCAGACAAGCTTTGGATTCCAATGTTGCTAGATTGGTGAGCAGATGTGCCAACCAATTTCACATCACGAACAAACACATCTTGATCACCCATGTCTAAATCCATCGATTTCACCATCCCAGGGTCCTCATCAGCATAAACCCCCATCAATCTTCTGGCAAAGCCACTGCCATCAATGTCCCTAGGACCATTCACACCACTGTTTTCACCCTTTGAGTGACATAGCTCAAACTCAATTTCTTCCAAGCGCCTTCTCAGCATCTCAACTTCCTGCTGCTGTTGAAGTATCTTTTCTTCCATCCTCCTCCTCTCCAACTCAACAAACTCTTCAGCCATTCTTTGACACTCATCCAGCTTCTTTTCCAACTGAAGTTTCAGTTCTTCTGTACGCTCACTCACTTTTATGTTTATCTCCTCCTCACTTGCTGAAGACCCCTTCTCTTCAATAAGTGCTCTCAGTGCAGCAACTTCTTCTTCTTTCTTCATTAGCTGTTTGTGAGCTTCATTTCTCTCCTTTTCTCTAAGCTTGCTCTCCATTTGTAGTTTATAGATAAACTGGTCCATGGCTGCTATCCTTGATCCTAAGATGACAGCAGAAGAATCTCCAGCACCAACTTTATCCTTTATCGGTGTATGAGGGCCACGGACAATACATTTTGCTTTTGCTCCATATTCAAGCGTGCAGATTGTCTTGTGTATTTCTTTCGGGTCTGGACTTGCACACAGAATCATCAAAATTTTTGACTTGTCATCTTCAAAAGAATCCTGAAAAATAAGGAACAGGAAAACCTGATAAAGCAGAGTCCAAACAAGCTACACAAACTAACCTAGTTGTAATCAACATGAGTAGAGATTACTTGGAGCAGCATAGTCAACTTGCTATCTCTGAAAGGTACGTGAGAATCTCCATTAGCAATAGATTCAACCACTCTCTTCAATGCTATATTCCCTTGGTTGATCTTTGCTGTCTGTCATTTCAACAGAAGCACAAAATCAGTTTTCCTTTTCAATGCCAGCACGCAGAAAAGGGGGGCAAAATGGATCCCAAAATTTTACCTGCATTTTAGCTTCAAAACCACTTTGGCCTGCTTGGTCAATATTTTCTGACCCTGCCATATCCACAAGCATAAGCCGGCCACCTACTGTGGGAACATCAAGGATTATCTGTGCAAACAAGCCATTGAAAAGGCAGATCAATCTCAGTCAACAACAATAATTGCCGTAGTTTCACTTTTTGATCTAAGTCTGTTCTCAATGAGTCATACCATGCAATGACTCCTTGAACTTCGCTCATTGCAAAGCGTGCTCTTAATTATCCTTCGCTTCTCAACTTTCTGGATCTCTTTTGAAATCTTCCCGGCTTCATTTCCAGAAATAAAAGTCGCGTTTTTTGCCTTCTTTCCCATTACTTCAAGTCTTACCTGCAAATTATGATGACAACCTCATAATCCACTATAACATCTTGTCCACCGAGAACTGAGATGGCATGGCGAACCCATAAAATGTCCTCATGGGAAATAAAAAAAAATGCATCCAGGCAAATCATCAACGGAGAGATAAGCTAAGAAAATTGTTCAAATTAAAATTTCATAAACAACAAAAAATACAAGCACAAGAGAAGATTATATAACAGTTTAGCTGTCACAGGTACATATGCATTACTAGAACTAACAACTCCTGACTTATTCTGGTACCATAACAGAAAGAACAATTTCAGATATCTAGTTCTAGCACTCCCAACCCACTTCTTCATTAAAGAAAGTTGCTTGAGTTTCACTTTGTTCACACACCAATTTCAGGAAAGGCACAATCAGAGAGGTGGTATGGGTACAACAACAGAAAGAAGAAATTTAGTTATTCTTGATTTCTTATTATAAATAAAAAATGAATCATAAAATTGAACAAAATTTTCATAAAAAAAACAAAGAGCAATAGTTAACAAGGAACAAATTCTAAAAAAAGACAGCGTGATATCATAATGCCCTAATCATAACATAAAGAGCAATATCTACTAAAAAATAAGCAAATCAAAACCGAATTTTAATCAAACTTTTCGAATTTTAAACTTGTCGAAAAGTTTACCTTGGATCCACTGCCGCCCTTAGGCCACCCGATTCCAAGTCCACCCCCACTATTAGTTGACAAAAGATCATAAATTTCTTCATTATAAATCTCTAGAACTGTAACTTGCACAAAAGTGCCAATTCGTATCTCCTCCCCATCACCCCCTTCACTTCCCTCTTCTCCTCCTCCTAAAATATCCTTCAAAGATCGATAAACAATGCCTGGCTGCTTCGAGCAGCCAAACATTGTATGACTTTTCCCAGAACCAGTAGGACCATACATCATTATCGTGCATTTTGCACCCAATTTAACCCCAGTAATCCTCGACTCCACGAACTTCTTGTAAAAGGAATCGAGGTCTTCTTCTTCAGAAAAAGAGACCCCATCAAGGCTAAAGTCTCGGTACCCAATGTCTGCACGGACACGAAGAGTTTGATTGTCGGGGTTTATTTGCAAGATGGAATTGGGTTTCTCTTTTTTGTCAGGATAATCTCGTATTCTGCTAATTACTTCGATCGGGTGGTCTTGAGGGGTTTCTTTGACGGTGGAGTTAGGGTTTGGAGATGGATTAAGACTTGGGGTTCTTGTGGAAGAGAAATTTAACCTATGTTTTGATTGCGGTGTCTTTAAGAGGTGTGGATGATTCGATTTAGAAGAAGAAGAAGAGGGTGTAGGGGCCATTGTGTTTGCTTTCAGAATTTTCAAGACTCTGTTTTTGAAGGATATGGATTTTTGAGTTGTTTTTTGTAGGGGTTAGTGAAAGAATTCAAGAATGACTGAATTATTGCGAGATTTAAGGGACTTTCTCAAGGGAAAGACAAGAAATATAAGGTCTGTTGATGGTTTTTCACGGGTCTTTTCTTTCTTTCCTTGTAGAGTTCAAGACTGCAACTGTGAAAAAAAAAACTCAGTTTTCAGAGAGAGAAAGATTGATTTTTGATCTGGAAGATAGAGAGATGGGAGAGAAAGGGAGCTAAAGAAGAGTTGGAAAGAGAGAAAATAGCAGTAGAAATTGGAAATTGAAATTAGGGTTTTTCAAGTTTGAAATTGAATATAGCCGTTATGGTTTCTAACGTCTATTTCTGCGGTGGGAGGGACGCTTCTCTTCTCTTCTCTGTGATGATTTGATGGTGGTCCTGGTGGTATTATTTATTTATTTATTTATTTATAGTAAGGACTTTAAAATTAAAAATAAATAAAAAAGCCAATGGAGAGGCATGATGAGCCCATGTAAAAAAACAAATAGGAAATCACATTTTTATTCCCGTGTTTGTTTGTGGCTATTGGTCCCTATCTCTTAAACTTGATCAATTTGCACCAGCATAAACTAAATGTTTGTCAATTGACACCCCAATCAATGGCTGATTTGCATTTATTTTTTTGAGTAGGGATCGAATTAGATTTTTTTATAAAAACTCCCTCCTTTTTGCATTGATATTGTTCACCATCGGCTCGCCATCAATCCAGCCACCAGATTATCCCAAGTAACCACACAAATCCTTCAAAAAAACATGAAAATAGTTTTTTAATTAGAAACTATAATTCAGATTTAGGAATTGTTGTTGATTGGGGCCAATTGATCAACATGTTGTTGCTTTTTGGGAAAATAAATAAATATTTTTCAGTTTAGGATTTTTATTTTTCTATTCAATATTATTAAGATTTTCCAGTTTTCATATTTGAAGGGAATACTTTTTCTTTTTTATTTAGTATTAATATGGTTTTCTGATTTTTTTTTTTCTATATAAATAGTTGTAATAGCTTTTTTCAAGTAAAATTTTAATAAAAAATAAATAAATATTTAGAGTATCTCCTCGTAATTATATTATTAGTAATATTTGAAGATTTTAACTGGTAACAATCTCGAGCGAGGCTTTGGTGTAATGTTGTTGAAGCACACCACCACCACCACACGCCAGACCTGTATCGGTCATCTAGCATGAATTTTAGACCCGTTGGAATGCAGTGATCACGGAGAGCATTCTGTCGACAGTTCTAAATTTACAAGAGAAAATTTTACAATTATACAATGATTCGAGTGTGTAACCACCAAAAGATATCATTTTCAAAATAACAGAGAGCAGTAACATGTGGAAGACACTTCACATATACAGAAAACCTTGAATGGATTTCATGGAATGTTGAAAACCTTGAGTACTGCACGAGAAAGAATTCACGATAGTACAAAAACTCGAAGCTCGCTTCTATCTCCTCTTGTGACACGAGTGTCAGCATCAAGGTAGGTAACTTCAAATTCACCACTTCCAGTATTAGATGGGGGCCGTAATGCATCTGGAATTCGAGGTACTTCTAAGGGTGGAAGTTGTGATAAATTCCCGGTTGTCTTAACAGTTGTTTTCTCGAATGTTATTTTAATCTTCGCCGATCCTGTTCTCCACACAAGCAGAAGCATCCATCTTATTTTCTAGTTCACTGGAAAAGAATATCACGAAATAATAGCAGTAAAGCGAGTAACAACCAAATACAGAAGGGAGAAGTGAGCGAGAGGCCAACCTATGAGTTCGAATTTGTGGGCCAATGTGGCAGTCACTTCAACAGGTTGTAGGGGCCATGGAGCTCCTAGTTCAAGTTCTACGATGTTGTCAAAATCTTTGCTTAGGACATCGATTCTTTGGAAGACCTGATTAAGAAGCCAAAACAAATTTAGGGCAGATTATATCTTGTAAGCGTAGCTTGCACATCCAAGAAACCACGAGTCCAAATGATTTTCACACGTCTAGCTTGCCCATGACACACGGTATCACAATATTGTTACTTTAGACCAAACAATTGTAGACGAGGCCTTCACACAAAAAAAAATCATTTTGATGGGCGTTCACAACATGCAAGAAAGCCTGTCATGTGGCAAGAGATCTACAAACTACTCCAGTTAAGGTGCTTGAAGGACTGCACCTTGATCTAGGTTTCACAGAATGGTAACATCAAACATTGACCTGCGAACCGAGGTGAAAAGCAGATCAATAGGTAGTGGTCAAAATACACACCTGACCAAGAGTTATGGGGAGCAGCCTTCCAGTGGGTGGTCCAGGACGACTTCCACCTAGGGTGCGAGATGAGAATGCACTGCTATAAATAAGCTTCCATCTCCCTTGCAGCTTATCGATATCCTTTGAGAGATCAACTAGTCCTCCTGCAGCTTCAAGATCCTTGGCGGCAGCATCTGCCTTCTGTTGATCATCTTCGCTAGCAGCAAGACCTCTGTTCAGGCCAGAAACAACACTCTGCATTCAATCAAACATAAGTGCCAAGGTAAGAATATTCATGAAAAATTGAATATGCACCCTAGAAGGAAGAAAATAAGCTTGGTGTGTCTGTATTGGCATTCATGTACCAAAAGAAAGGGATCCAAGATTTTGCCCATGTTTCTGGTGTTTTGAAATGAGTCCATGAATTAAAATTAATGTCACATGAACTTATTCAAAAAAATGCATTCAAATCATAAAGAGTGAAAACTAATGTAAGAGATTCTAGGAATTAAACATCACATCAATTATTCCTCCACGTGACCATAAGAAAAATATTATGGAAATCCTCCAATATTATAACAGACTCTCTTAGAAGCTCCTAACAGAACACAAAGAGGCCTCATTTCCCTGTCAAGCGTCTCTTACTGCACTCATCTAGTCAAAAGCACCATCATTCTTCCCCTAGAACCGTCCAATTGCAAGAGAAACATGCTGATGCACATGCTTTGTGGAAGACCTACTGTTAAAACTTCCATTCTATAGCATTTGCATCACAAATGACAAAAGCGTAGATACTTTACATTTCAATCTAGAGAGAACAGAGGTAAGCTCTATTATATTATATAGAAAAATGAACATTGCCAGTTTTCCTGGTGGTTTCTCTATTATATAACAAAGCATGTCATTGATGGTTAATCATTCTATTACGATTTACTGATACTGTTACTATCATAAAAATTACATCAATTTTCACCTCCCAAAAACAATATTTAATGAAATTTTTATGCCAAGAATACACAGATTAAGTACCCAACAGATGAAGCAAGGAATGATAGCCATATTTACACCCACTTTTCCAAACACAGCCACCCCATAGTTGAACAAAAGATCAGCATTTACTAATTGCCTAACACAGTTTATAACCAAGTTTTGCTTTAACCACGTCTCAATTAACCATTATGAGAGTTATGCACTAATGTTTTTCGATCAAAACCTAAATAACATACCTTTTACTACACAAACAATACATTCATAGGGAATGCATCCGAAATTGAAACTAGTGAACCTAATTAAGTGGAACAATACAAAAGAAAGGTGATGAAAAAAATTGCAACTGAACAAACATATGCATCTAAATTTACAGCTGTGAGAATTAAGGTGGAAGTTTTAAGAATTAATCAGTTATATTAATATTTATCGATCCATGTTTTCCCTTGACGCCACCTCCTAGGAAAATATTTTTGACATCATTTTATACTAGAAATATTACTTTAGATTTTAATAAAAAAAAAAACAGGCATTCCTCATACTATGTTCCCTGTTTAGCATTTCTAACCCACACTCTTCCATGAAAGCACTGTCATCATTCTCTAAGAATCAAATCTGCAAATGTGAAATTTCCCGTTTTTGTGATGCTTTTAACTTCAGAAGAGACTTGTTTAAGAACTTTTCTTTTTCTAACTCATTTTTGCAGTGGAAAAGAACTAGGCCACTCATTTGTGTACTTGTATTCTTAATTTATAGAGAACAGCGATAGCAATTTCCATTCAGAAAGGAAGCGAGCATTAACAGTTATCCAGGAGGTAGAAAGTTTGATTATATCATATGCTATAGATTGTGAGGTGTGACTGCCTACTAAATACAACACAATAATATGACCTTCCACTACCAGAAACAGAAGGATTGATAAATGCCAAGAATACTTTATGTTATCCAATATACAGAAGAAGCAGGCATGAATCCACATATTTGTTGCCACTTCCCTCGACACAACCATCTATACAACTAAAACCCATAATAAGCGTTCACCCACATTTCAGTCAGAAAGAAATTACAATTCCTGTTCTATCTCATTTACACCATGAAAGTACAAGTGAAGTTATGCTTGTATGTTCTAGATTCCTGAGAGAACAAAGGTAGCAAAACACATACATGGTGGATGTAATTGTTACTGGTTCTTGTGGTAGGAAGTCAATTTAATCAAACACCATTGGCTGTGATGTGGTGCTAACTACAGAATTTTACACAATCCTATCGATTTAAACCACCAAGAACGCATTATACACCGATCAATAAGCATCGCCCCCACTTCCCTCGTCACAGTTACTTATACAACTAAACACAATACTAACCATATTAAACACGCATCCATGATTTGATTAGTGTGACTGAAGAATCGGCCTTGCTCTTAAGGAGGTTTGTTCCTTTCATTGACTTTCTGGTTTCAAGTCTCAGGGCAGCACATAGACCAATATGAAGGGTGCATTTTTAAAATGTCCTTGAAGCGTGACTTAGTCTCGGTCAAAGCGTAAGATGCTAAAAAGATAGCCATTATCGATCGAACAAAAAAAGCGAGAGAATTTAACTTATGTTCCCCAAGAAAACAAAACCAATCAACAGCAAGCTTTCACTCACCCCAGGACCAGTACAGAGCATCTGAATCTAAAAATTAAAGAACCCAATTAAGTATAAAGCCATAGATACCGAAAAGCAAGTAATTGAACCATAATCAAGATCACTAACATCGAGATTGGCCGTTAACTATTAATCACATAAGATTGAAACCACGAAAACAAGAAGCACCCAGTTGGCAGAATTGAGTTATTAACTAGATAAAAAAAAAAAAAAAAAAAGTAAATTACAATTACCAGCAATTTGAGTTTCAGTGAAGCAATGGGTTCAGTTTTTCCCTCTTCATATGGTGAAGATGGAGGTGGGTCCAGAACATAAATTTCATCAAGAGCTGACCTCAACACAACACTTCTCTGTCGATGGTGTGTATAAGAACTGTCACGTCCTGTTCGAGTTTCATGTGGACTTGGTGAAGTTCTTTGTACAGTGTGAACTTTGCTGGGAAGTTTACATTTTGCAGCAGGAGGAGGAGGAGAGAGAGAAAATACTGGAGGGTGAAGTGGAGAGCTTACAGATGCCATGGTTTTTTTCTCTATTGGATGTTGTGAGGCTTTCTTCTTAAAGAGCTCTAAATAAATAAGTGGGAATTTTTGTGGCCAGGGGAAGGAGATTTTGTTTTTCTTTTTTCTTTTTTCTTTTTTCTTTTTTCTTTTTTTTTCTTGTGCTTTTTCATACTTTTGTAGAAGTAAATTTGGTGCTTTTATATGCACGATTTTTCTAGCCTAGTGTCTATATTTTTATTTTTTCTATTTTAGTGCCTACACTCTATTTTTTAATTAAATGTCTCTGTATTTATTTTTCTATTTAAGAATCCATTATATTGCTATTAATGTGGTTATTGTGAAGATATGTGTTATCTTTATTATGGATCCTGCTATTTATGAAATTAAAAAATTAAAATTAAATTTTGAGAATAAAACAAAATGAGAAGGGATAAAGATGTAAACTTGTTTTAGGAGGAAAATTTCTCACCCAGCTTCTCCTCCTAAAACATGACATCAATTTATTTCATCCTTTTATTTTATTTATTTATTTATCGTGTTTTATGATTATGGAATAACCCATGAAAAGAAGAAAGGTGTGGAATTTTCCTACTATGGGAAGATTTACTTCTTTATTGTTAGATATTTCTTTTCTTTTCTTTTCAAATTTTAATTCCCGTTTTTTTCTCTTTGTTTTTCTTGTTTATGAATAATGAATTCCATACAAGGATAATTTGTTTATTTAATGGACACGTCATCAACAGTTTAACAAGTTCTATAAAAGACAACTGAAAAAAATAGAGAGATAATTGCTTGAAGAGAAAACTAAAAATTAAGACATTTAATAAAAAAAAAGATAATTATAAAATCCGTCAATCATTGGTCTGAATTTCACTTTTCCTTTGTATTTTTATAAAATACATTTCTCATTGTGTAATTTACATGTTTAATAATAGTTTGTATCATCAATATTGTATTTTATTTAAATCTTTTGCTTGGCCTGTGATGTAATGCTTAATTAATGAAAGTATAACGAGAAAATGAAATTTAACTAAAATATAAAAGGGTTTTTGTAATTATCCCTATAAAATAAAAATACAGATAAAAAATATAAAATTTAGAGATGTGGAATTATTTTGGTAGAATTTTGTTTTAAGAAAACATCAAAAAAACAAATTATGCATTATAGTTACAAGATTCAATTTGAAAGTCTATAGTTTAACTAAATTGATTAAGGTCAATGAAATTGACTAAGAACAACTTAATATTTAAAAAGATTCGTGAAATGATATTATTTAAAAAAAATAGGATTTTTCAATAACTCATTCCATATTAAATTTTGAGTTGATGAATGAGGAGTTCACAATTTATTTTTAAAATAACATGATTTGATAAAAAAACATTTGGAAAATAGCATGTGTTGAAAAAAGTACTTTGAAAATAACATAATCTAAACAGAACAACGTTTATGAATATCGGTTTATCACTATTCTCCATGATAGTGGTTTGATCAACACTAAAATACATGTTTTGTGCAAATTAATTACCATGATTAAAAGTCAACCCATAATTTTATAAAGATCCAATGAGCAAAGGATGATATTCAATATCCAATAGCTAAGAAAAATAAAAGAGATAAGTTGACGTGGTAAGAGAGAAATGAAAAAAAAACAAAAAGGAAAAGAAATAATGAATAACCGGGGATGCACCAAAACTTTGTTTTTAACACGGTTAGTACTGTTACAAAAATTTTGATTAGAAGATTATAACTACAATTTAAAAGATAACCAAACAATGTTGTAATTAACTCGAACAAAACTCATAATTAATTATGACCTTATTTAGCGATATTCCAATGTGTGACTAAAATCTTTTCATCGAGATATTTCTAACTGTAACATCTTACATCGAAAGAAGAGTGTCCAGAGCCAGAGCATATTAAAGTAGTTGGTACCTAACCTTACAGGACGAATTTTGGGGCCTATGGGCTATTAGGAATAAAACCGTAAGGCGTGGAAACCGGGTTAGGCTGAGCCATAACGGATAATATTTTGCAAGGGAGAGTGGGTCGGGCCTTACATTAACGATACCGAGTGTGTTGAAAACAGAGCCCTAATAATCCATTAATTCTTTTTTATTTTTTTCTTCTCTCGTTTTCTCTTATACTACACCAACTTGTCTCATTTCTCTTTCATGACTATTAGATTTTAAATCTTATAATTTGATTACTGAATTTTTATAAAATTTCAAATGGATTTTTATATAATTAATTTGGATGAGATATGAAGTTTATAACAACCACAAATATGTATAAACTGTAATATTTTTTTAACAAATTGTAATTTTTATTGAAAAATAAATTTAAATCACGTTAGAATAGTAAAAGATTTTGATTTCATCTACTAGGAAAATGTTTAAAAATGTGGTGAGCCGCATATTTTTAAAAGTTTAGAATTTTTTTATTTCAGTTTTTAAATTAATTTTATATATTAATATAAAAATTAATTTTAAAAAAATAAAAAAATATTATTTAAATAAATTTACAAATAAAAATATCTTTTTAAAAAAATAACCATTACTACTGCGCTATCAAATCCACATCAGATAGATAGCAGTGACTTTGTAGTTAACAGGGACACCTGGGATCCTGAGCGGCAAGGGATAGATTGCGTTGGACCCACCAATGAAGACTTCTATGATCTATACCATTAATTTACCTTTGGTATAACTACAAATTAGTCCCTAAAACTTATATATTTATTAATAGATCAATTCCAACCTTGACTTTATTTGTTTTCCCCCAGCTTTCCCTGGCAACCTATCAGGAAATTGTTAAATGAAGAGGGTGATTGACAGTGTGATAGCGGTTGTTTTTTAAATAATTTTTTGTGCTGAAATACATGTTAATGATGTTTTTTTATTTTTTAAAAATTATTTTTGACATCAGCACATCAAAACGATCCAAAACGTACAAAGCATATTAAATTTTAGCAAAAACAAAAAAAAAATTAAATTTTTTGGAAACACGGTTTGCACCGCGTTCCCAAACATGTTCGTGTATTCTATATAATTTTAAAGTCGATAAATACACGATATATAAACAAAATCATCTAAAATTCATATATTATCGAATATAGATCACTGTATTTTATTCACGTTTATTGTGTTTATTAACTTCATTGGTAAATAACGTGGTTGACTAATTCAATGTAATTACTAGATTTGTAGCTAGAAATATGTTCCGGATTGAATTCTTTTTTTAATTGAGAAAAAAATATAAAGATAATGTTAAGGTGTTTTATGGGAAAAATAATCAATTATGAATCTAAAATTTAATATGTATTGGACGATATACTTTTTAAATACTGAGATTATGATATTTTCAGCGATATTTTTTTTTAATATATTAAAATAATAATATATTAGATTAATTCAAATCAATTATATAAAATTTGTGTCTTGAGTAAAAAAAAATCATGATAATAAATTAAAATATATTTTATCAATAAAATTTTATCATATTTCCTTTTCAATCAAATGAATCGGAAGAAAGTATAAAGTAGACATTTCATTTTGTTGATCGATGAAGGCAAAATTTTACAAGTTTTCTCTCCTAACTATATAAAAAGCAGAAATATACGACTCTTTTTTTGTACTATCGGTAAAAATATCATTAGTCTTTGGACTAAAAACTTCGCACCAATGATCTTTGGAAAATTGTTTGATGTATTTCAGTTCTTTATATTTGTTTGACTTTGTAATAAAAATCTAAAAATATTTAAAAATAATTTAAAATATATAAAAAATTCAAAATTTTATAAAAACACCTTTTAACAGCAAAACTCCACTCTTTTTTTCCTCGCCTCCTTGTTCTTTCGTGAGTCAGCCGCCAGCACACCACTAGCAACCTCTTTTATGCCATCAGCCACCGGCAACACCTCCGAGAACCTCCACTGCATCATGAAACATGAGTAGTGACTTCCAATGTCCCATCATCTACCACCATGCCATGATACTTACACTGCAACCTACACATACCATTACCGCCACCATCAAAAGCTTCGTTACTTCAGCAACAATCAACGATTTTGTTAGGTTTGATTAAAATTTTGAAACTAATCGACTTTGATAAATTGAAACATCTCATGTATGGTTAATTAACATGTGATTGATAGATAAACGATAACGGTGTCCAGTGACATATGTTACATAGAGAATTTGTAATTGCTTTTAAAAATAATTTTTATTTGAAAGTATATTGAGATAATATTTTATTTATTTTTTTTAAATTTATTTTGATAATAATACATCAAAACGATATGAAAACACAACAAAAATTAATTTAAAACAAATAAAAAAATAAAAAAAAATTCAAGTTTTTTCAAAAATATTTTTAAAATGCAAAACTAAGCATAATCTACTACCCCATTTGGGAGAGCGGGAGAGCGGCCCAAACGAAGGTTTGTGAAAAAAATTTTTGTTTTAATTTTTATTTTAAATTATTTTTATGTGCTGATATCAAAAATAATTTTTTAAAAGTAAAAAAAATATTATTCTAATATATTTTTAAGTAAAAAAATACTTTAAAAAACAATCACAACCACCTTAAATATCGTGTAAATGTATTTATTAGACTATGTTTGTTGTCAATATTAAATTGAAAAAAAGGGAACAAAGATCAATGATGTTAATCAACATCATGTTTGATTTCATGTTTTAAATACATTTTTGAAAAACAATTATTTTTTAAAGTTTTTTCATATTATTTTGAAGTGCTGATGTCAAAATTAATTTTTTTTAAAATAAAAAAAATATTATTTTGAAGTATTTTAAAGTGAAAAAATATTTTAAAAACCAATCGCTATCACACTTCTAAGTACCCCTAAAAACATTAAATACATGCTATTTTATACACAATATTTTAAATGGGAAAGTTTTTATGGTGCTACAACAGAAAATTTATTAGTTATTTCTTGAGGTTCACACAAAGAGAAGAGAAAATACTTAGAATTTATTTTCTATAGTTGTATTTTTTTTTTTAAGTGGATGTCATGAAGAAACTAACATGATAACATTACTATTCTCAAAACACCGTAAAGTTACTTTTTTAAAATGTTCACCATGTCATTATGTTTTTTTTTTTAAATAAAGTTAATTCTTGACTTAATTATTGATGGACGTATCACGTCGATCAAGTTAATTTTTGATTGATTTAGATTTTGTTTGTTTGCTGGAAAGTAGTTTTTTTTTGGAAAGTGAATTCCAGAAAAGTAAATTATTTTCTGATGTTTGATAGTGTAATGAAAAATATGTTGGAAAACACTTTCCAGTGTTTAGTTATGTCATGGAAAATGAGCTGGAAAATAACTTATTAATGTTTTATTTTTCTCAAGTTTATTAAAATAATGAGGAACAAATCTTACAAATTAAAAAGTTGAATGAGAATGAAATTGAAAAAAAAATATAATTTCATAAATTATCTCAAATAAAATAAATAATAATCAAAATAGTAGAGATCAAATCTAAAAAATAAAAAAAATAAAAGATGAAGAAATTAAAATAATAATAATTAATATTTTATAAATTATTTCAAATAAAATAAGTAACAATCAAAAGAATGAGGACCAAATTTGATAGATAAAAAATTTCAATAAAACAATAATAAGGGAAAATCAAATAACAATTATAAAAATAAGGATCAGAGTTAATATAAAAATTAAATTTTAAAAGATGAAATTGAAAAATAAATATTCAAAACAAAATATATACAACAATCAAAAGTTTGAGGACCAAATTTGATATAATCAACAAATAATATGATATTTTTAAATTTTTCACAACTTTCGGAAAGTGTATTCCGTTCAAATTTTACAGGAAAACACTTTCCTGGAAATCAAGCCAAATTTTTCTTTGACTGGAAAGTATTTTTCGTTAACCAACTTTTCTAATAGCAAACAAATACAAAAAAATTTAAAAAATAATTTTTCAAAAAATAAATTTCAAAAAACAAACATAATCTTAATTTACATCCAATCCAAAATAAAAAAAGAAGCAAGTTAACTGGATCCTAAATTAACCAGCCTGCGGGCTTAACAACAATAAAAAAAAATATAAAAAAAACTTAGTATCAAATAAAATAAAGGGCACAATCCTCCAAAAACATTTGAAAACTCAAAATGGGATACATTTCCCGCTCAAAATAACCTTTCCCTTTCAAAAGAAGTGACAGTGATGATAGCGTCCTAGTATTACAGATCTGTACTACTAGATCCGTTTATTCTCTCCCATTTCTGTCCAGTACACAAATCAATTCGACAACCTTAAACATCAATAATTTATTGATTTATCAAATCTCTTTAATCCATGTCAACCTCCTCAGCTCGTCGGCTAAGAGATCGAAATGGCGTCGCCGCCGCCACAGCTGCCCAAAAACCCACCAAAACCGTAACCATCAACTCAACCTTCTATAATAACCGCAATTCAGCCATAAAAGGGTCGCTCCCCGGCAAAGAGAATCCCACCAGGCCCAACTCTCGGGTCCAGAAACCCTCAATCCTGCCAGTGCCCCGTGTTGACAAGGCCGCTGTAGGAGATGGTAGCGAAGGGCGTATGCGGTGGTCGGCGTCATCGGCGCCAAGAGGTAGGAGTCCAAGCCCATCTGAATTTATTAGGGTATTTAGGGATTCTAGGGTTTCTAAAGGGGAGAGTGATCAACGAGTGGTGTCGAGTGCAGGGAAGAAGAATGGGATTAGGGGTTTGAAAGAGAATGGTGGATTTAGTGTGGAATTGAAGAAAAGGAATGGACTTTGTGAAGGAAATGATTTGAAAATATTAGAAAGTAAAAAGCAACTTTGCGGGCTTAAAGCTTTGAATGATAACTGTAATAAACAAGTTAATTTAAGAAAATCAAGTGAGCTTGATTCAAATTTAGATTCAAAAGCTGCAAATGTTTGTAAATTCGATAAGTTATATGCAGAGAAATCCGAGCCTGAGTTTAAATCTGATAGCTTTAGAGAGTCTAGTGAGAAATCCTCTGCGAAAGGTAAGGTTTTGGAGAACCTGAAAGATAAGGGGTTGAGTGATGAAGGAAGTGGAAGCAAGGTTGGTGTCAAATATCCAAGCAAGCTTCACGATAAGCTCGCTTTTTTAGAAGGAAAAGTGAAGAGGATTGCGTCGGACATTAAGAAGACAAAGGAACTGTTGGATATGAATAACCCTGATGCGTCCAAGGTGATACTGTCAGATATTCAAGATAAAATTTCAGGGATTGAGAAGGCAATGGGAAATGTTGCGGTTACTGGTACATCAAGAAGTGGCGGGAATGATACTGGAACAGCTATGGTCGTGGAGAAGAGTGAAAGTGAGAAGGTAGAGGATGTGAAGAGTTCGGTTAAAGGGTTGAATACCGAGGAACTTGAAGAAAGACTCTTTCCTCATCATAAGTTGCTTCGAAACCGAACATCACTGAAGGCACCTATAGCAAGTTGTCAAAGTCACGAGTCTGGATGTGAGTTAAAGGTGGGGGAGAAGTTTTCTGGTCCTATTGAAGAGAATCCAAAAGCATTCGAGCTTTTGTATTCGCTTGGTAAAGAGGATAAAAAAGTAACCATGAGAGATGCAAAGGTGGGTCTTGAGTCTTTTGAGGTCCAAGAAATGGGTGATGGTTCAGTTTCAGGCAAGCAAGACTCTTCAAACATGTTCAATCTCAAGTGCGAGGACCTTGTTCTTACAACTGACGAAACACTCGATGAGTTTGATGACCAGGAGAATGGAAATACAATCATGATTGGCGAGGAAACTGAAGATACTTGTGTCTATGAGGTGAAAGAAATAGGCACCAAAAATTCTACAGGAGGATGGTTTGTGTCAGAGGGAGAGTCAATTCTTCTTACTCATGATGATGGGTCCTGCTCTTTTTATGATATTGCAAATTGTGAGGTATGTACTAGAACTATAATTTTCTGCTTGGCATTGAACTTCCATTTTGCTTGGAGCTTTTACTGATCAGCATCCCAGGTCTTCCCTGACATGCTTCTTGTTTATTTTCTGAATTTTCAATGAGAGACTTCTAAAGAATGTAAAAACAACATTTTTAACTATCCCGAATATCTCATGCATGTTTCCTTCCCTTTCCCTAAAGAATTGAATCCATTTGTTTCTGATTTTCTTTTCGGATAAAACAGAGATGCACTTTTGACAATTTATTGAGCTTTCTGATTTTACCGATTGCTGCTTATTTCATTTAATCTCTCTCTGCCACTCTTTTCATTCAAACATGTTTGTGTAAACAAAGTAACATGCAGATTATGTTTATTATCATAAACTTCATGAGCAGATTGATGCATACAATGACATAATCAAACCAGCAGCATTTTCTTCAAGACTTAATTGTACACTGATGATTAATAATTATTTCAGGAGAAGGCTGTATACAAGCCCCCAGGAGGAGTCTCACCTAATATATGGAGAGATTGCTGGATGATTCGTGCACCTGGTGCTGATGGCTGCTCAGGGAGATATGTCGTGGCCGCATCTGCTGGGAATACTCTTGATTCAGGCTTTTGTTCATGGGATTTCTATGCCAAAGATGTGCGAGCTTTTCACATTGAGGATGGAGGAACAACTGCCTCAAGAACAGTACTTGGTCCCTTACCCAACAATACTGCATCTCGGAGAAATGCTTTGTCTAGCATATTGTTACCTGAAACTCGACAATGGTGGTATAAACCTTGTGGACCTCTTATGATCTCTGCTGCCAGTTCTCAAAAAGTAGTCAAAGTACATGATATTCGAGATGGAGAACAAATAATGAAATGGGAGGTGCAGAAACCTGTGCTAGCAATGGATTATTCAAGCCCTTTGCAGTGGAGAAACAGAGGAAAAGTGGTTGTGGCTGAGGCAGAAACAATTTCTGTGTGGGATGTGAACTCTGTTAATCCTCAATCCTTGTTGTCTGTTTCTTTGGCTGGTCGAAAAATCTCAGCTCTTCATGTGATCAACACTGATGCTGAACTGGGTGGTGGGGTTAGGCAAAGGTAAAACCTCTGATAACTTCAAAATCATTTCTATTTGTCATTATACTGTGTGTGTGTAACTACACATATCACAAATGCGAAAACATCTAAAAAGAAGCCACATCAAGATTTCATCAACATCTTAAGACATGATTTATAAATTGTTAAGTTCGTTCCTAAAGCTGGAGAAAGAGATGACAATATCTGCAACATTGATTCTCAAATCAAATGGTGCTTAATTTTGTAATGTTTAGACAGACCATTTTTATGTTTTTCTTCACCGAAATGTTTAGAGCCATATTGCTTCTGAGATGACGAAGAGATATTTTTTTTATCAGAGTAATCCTTTCTTTACAATTCACTTCATGTTATCTGTGGTTTATCTTTTTCCCTTTTCATTATTTGTACTTGAAAGGAGTAGCTCTTTGTAGCTGTGACACATTTGAAGAGCTATCTTGCTTATGACCAAATTAACAATTTGTCAAACATCATCATGGTTTCATTGTTTATGGCATATCCTTAATGTATTTTAACCCCTGATTCTGAAATTTATCATTGCTTGTCTTCTGATCATTCTCTTACTTCTCTTTCGCACACATGGAATCACTAGCAGCAATGGGTTGTTTGAATAGGTCAGTAACTGTTGAGTTTAATTAACAAATGCGTGAAGATGCTCTAGAAAAGTTCTCTACCATTTTGAAAGTATGTGATAATGTATGAAATGGTCACCTTTCTAGGAGCTGAAGGAAATAATGCCATGTGATGCTCTCTGATTATATGATTTGTCTACCACTGATCATTTTTCTCCTTTAATGATTCCATGTATCTCTCATTGAACTGTTTTATTTACTACTCCTCAATTGTATCGTGTATAAAGATAGTTGCACTACCATATATGTAATAATATGCTTGCTCTGCTTTTTTTTTTTGACGTGCCGATATACATTAGGGGTTAGTGTTAGAAGGGGGAAACCACGCTTAATATCATATATGTAATAATATACTTATTCTGGTTATTAACTCTGTATAAAGAGGCTATGGAACATTTCTCTTACCAGTCCTCATGTTGGTTTTTGAACGCAGAGCAACTTCTGCAGAAGCTGAAGGAAATGATGGTGTGTTTTGCACCCATGATTCTATAAATGTCTTAGACTTTCGCAATCCATCTGGTATAGGCCTTAAGATACCGAAAATAGGTGCCAGTGTGCAATCGGTTTTCAGTCGTGGAGATTCGATTTACATTGGCTGTGCCAATACGAGGTTTGCAGGGAAGAAACATCCTTGTTCCCAGGTGCAACATTTCTCAATGCGCAAGCAAAGGCTAGTCAACACTTACTCTCTGCCAGAATCTAATGCTCACCCACATTACTCAGCTATAACACAGGTTTGGGGGAACTCAAACGTTGTAATGGGAGTTTGTGGATTGGGGCTATTTGCATTTGATGCCTTAAAAGATGACGCACCACAGTCTCTCACTGGTGATATTGGCAGTACTCAAAAGGTCAAGGATGTTATTGGGCCAGATGACTTAGATTCCCCTTCTTTTGATTACTTGGCATCCTGTGCTCTCCTTGTATCAAGAGATCGTCCAGCACTGTGGAAGCGGTTATTGTAGGTGCTGTTCCTGCCTGCCGCTGATGTAATATGTTTAGAAAAGATGACTGTGAGTGTGACAACGCCCTGTTGTTTATGTTTTGTTGTCTATTACATGACATGCTTGATATTTATTTGGAATTCTATTCTATAAATACCGTTGGGACATATCTCATTCATATATCTTTGTTCAAGCATATTGGAAAAGGGAGCATTATCACCCCAGCCTGAGAGAGAGTAAACAAGGAGTGGGTTGATGCAACTGGATAAGCTTGGTGATTGTTAGAGTACATTTTGTTAGGATATTGTCATTTTGTGGCAATACCCCACCACTAAGCTTAGTGGAAGCAACATTAGTGCCACAATTAGTGGCATGTTCTATGGCTTTATTGTCCCCTCCATGTTGACAAATGTGCTGGAGGAGCTCACCATATTTGCCTATAAAAGAAGCATGATTTTGTGAGAGCAAATGAGAGTGAGAGAACGTGAGTGTGTGAAGAGAATAAGAGAGAAAGAAAGAAGAGCTGCAACAGAAGTGTGTGAGAGCTGGGAGTTGAGTAGAGTGGATGTAATCCTCCTCCTCCATGTATTTATTGTATTCTTTCTCTATCTCTAATAATATGGACCTCTCCCGTGGGTGTAGGCTATTTGCCGAACCACGTTAAATATTGTCTCAGTGTGCTTAGCCTCTAATGAGCAAATATCAGAACATCACCGGTTGGAATCCCCAACACATTTTATGGTTGATGTGTGGTAATTGGATTAACACTCTGTTGCTTTCAGACAAGCACTAGACATGGTTTGCCTACAAGATTATCCTTTTATAGTACATTTGAGTTTGGAATAAATTTTTTTGTGAAAGATTTAATCTCATTTTGTTGCTGTGCTTGCAGATGCTGATCCTGGTTTTAATAATCAATTATACCCTCGTGGCTCACGAACAATGCCCAAGTCGCAGATGTCAAAAGATCCCATACGTGAATTTGTGGTTAATGTGTAGTGGTTATGAAAATTAAATACAGTTGTGGCTCCTTTGATCTATTGGTAATCAGGTTCCACCCCGTAATCTGAGTAGATAAGTTGAGATTTGAGAGTTCTCTTCAGAAACACATGGAGATTGCTCTTGTAGTTTCCTGGCAAAATCTCCAAACTCTTCAATTCAATTGCAGACTGTTAACAATTTTCACGTTTTGAGATCATATCGCTGTGCAGTCAGATAATAAAGAAAAAGAAAGAAGCCATGCTTAAAGCACTCAGTTGCCATGTTTTTCTATCTTCCACAATTAACCGAAAACGTTCAAAAAAAAATTGAAACTAACAAATGTTGTGTAATCGGGAACGTTTCATATAAACCAAAGTATGTGGACCCATAGAACATCTATCCGTTGTAGTCTAGTTGGTCAGGATACTCGGCTCTCACCCGAGAGACCCGGGTTCAAGTCCCGGCAACGGAATATAACCTTTTTATTATCCAAATGTAAATCAGTAATCACATGATTATCCTAGCGAGTGGCGCAAATTAACGCTTGAAAATTCACATGATTATTCTTCTAGTTCTGGGTGGTGCATGCTACGGTTTTTAAGGCGTCCAGAGGGGCTGCTTGTTCCTAAGTAGCATCACTTGTCTTTTACGGCGTCCAGAGGGGCTGTTTGTTCTTAAGTAGCATCACTTGTCCTGTCTGCAGGTACAAGAAGAATACACTGAAGGACCACTCTTGTGCAGCACATTTATATCGACTCTACTTCCCTCTCTACTTTCTGGTGTGTTTGTTTTTGTTTTTTTTTTTTTTTTTAGTTGAGATTGAGATTTGTGCATGGAATTTATAAATTAAAAAAATAAAAAATTAGTTTTTACAGTTAAGTTTTATATATAATTAAATTGTTCCTAACAAAAGCATTAAAAACAAACAAGTTTTAATTAATGTCCGGATGATCTGTACAGGAACTTGAGATCCTTTTTTTCTTGTGTCCGGAAAGGTGAATTAAAGGCATCATGTTATTATTATAAATAAAGTTAAAAAGGTTTGGTGAAAAACACGGTTTCTTTAGTCATACTGTGGAGTGTGGACCAGTAATCTATTGTGTTTTTTTTTTAGTTTTTTTTTGTTATTGATTTTTTAATTTAATCTTTATAGAATATGTTTATGGGGATTTAAAATAAATAATTTGTTTTAATTTATTTTTATATAGTTATTGCATAATAAAAAAAAAACATCAGTATCAAGCTGGTATAAAAAAAATATCTTAACTTCATGGTATGATCTATTTAAAAAAAACATTAGTTAAATAAAAAATATATATTTTAAAAAAACTAGGTTATTAAATTTTTGTGGAGTCAATAACCCGGTTTGCGAGTTTGGCGAGATAACCCTGGTTGTTTCTATTTGCGGGTTTAGAGGGGTACCTCTTTTTCTTTTTCTTCTTCTTCTTTTTCTTTTTCTAACTGAACTCAATTGTGTGATTGTCTAATTTTTTTTTATCATATAGTTAAAAAAATAGTTTTGAAAAAAAAACATCTTATTAAATTTTAGAAAGTCCATGGATCTGTTGACGTGTATGATGGGTTTACCTTTTTTTTTATATAAATTTATTTTTTTGAATTTCATCATTTGATATTAGCTTTTTTTTCTGTTTTATATAGGGTTATCACGATTTCAAATAAATATCTTTTTTAGAGTTGATGCTTGATTTTGAAAGTATTTAATGTTATCATAAAATTAAATAAAAATAATTTACAAAAATAACAAAGTTATTAAGCCAAATGAAGTTCATGACATAGGTTGCAGGGTGACCGAGGTCGATCCAATCCGACATCATTTCAATATAAAAAAATATTATTATTTTAAAGTTTTTTTAAAAGTTATGTCATGTTTTTATCGGTCATCCAAGTTGTCTTTGGACTTATTAAATTGATTAATTCACTTTGGATCAGCTCCCACGTTGTTTAATTCAAAACTCGAGCTAGGCAAAGAACCGGGTTGATAGATTTCAAGATCGAATTGCTTGATTGAATTTAAAAATATTATCAAAAAAATCTTCATACTCAACATTTTTTTAAAATTAAAAAAAAATAGTCCAACTCGCAGCGGAGCACCGAAAAATATACTAGTATTATATTATGTGTATTTTGCAAGCAGGAAATGTTTACCTGAAATTCTCCATCATGGATAAATAATAAAGCGAGAATATTGTGAATAAAAAACTAATGAAAAATATTAAATGGAATAGAAAGTGATGATTAAATTACAAATCACACTAACTTAAATTCCTTACTTGATAGCAAAACCGTTAGCACCTTTTATATATATATATATATTATAACATTAAATAAATTACCACTACACAAACAATTAATTTGTTAGATGATTGACTAATTAATCTTATCTTATTATCTAAGTATCAACGTCTTTTCACTTGTCTTG
>Ga0307515_10004880_pt1 | contig 27423 bp, 22 predicted proteins | sample 17_EM_MG_FD_194513 | JGI IMG/M metagenome (GOLD analysis project Ga0307515, IMG submission 194513) | Populus trichocarpa ectomycorrhiza microbial communities from riparian zone in the Pacific Northwest, United States - 17_EM | ecosystem: Host-associated > Plants > Roots > Unclassified | place... | reverse complement strand
TACCATTATTTAATCTATAAATAATCTATCACATTATAAATGATTTTCAACTTCATCCCTTAGATTTTTTAATCTTTCAAGTTTGGTTCTAATTCATTTAATTGCAATCTATTTTGTTTGGTATCTTTTTTTTTTTTTCAAGTTTCATCATCATTGAGTTTTTTCTGTCAAGTTTTATGCCCATTCTTTGTTTTTTTGCCTTTTTCTTTATTTTGCAAGTTTTTTATTAATATATTTTTTTAATTTCATCATTCAAAAATAAATCTATCAGATTTAAGCTTCTTGAATGAACCTGGATTCAAGTTTTAAAAAGTTGCAAGTTTTAGAGATTAGATCAGTTTTAAAAGGTTTACCTAAGTTTTTTTGGTTTTTTTTTAAGCTGATATTTTCTGCCATTTTTATTGTTAAAGTTTTACTCTCTCTTTTTTTTTTTTTTTTGCAATTTCCCTTCTTTTTTTCTTGTTTGTTAAAGATTTAGAGATGTGGTTTTTTTAATTTTTTTTTGTCAGTTTATTTTTTATTATTTTTTAATATTTTTTAAATTACTATTTAAACCAATAACTCGATTCTTAAATTGTTTTTAGCCTAGCATTTTTTTTATTTTAAAAAAATTAACTCTACCCACGACAAAACATGATGTATATGGGAATATACGAGGTCTCTTGTCCATATTTATGTACTCTTGCATCCGAAGTACACATACTGTACCTTCTCTCTTTGCTTCACAGGGAGCACAATATTGGGGTATGTGACTGGTGAAATATTTTATTTTATTTTCAGGTTAAGATATGATCACTTGTGAGATTCTTACTATAAAGTAGTTTACAGATAGTAATTGAAAAATCAAAATAATTCGTATAACAAGAATGACCCATTTAATATTTTGGTCATCCTCATTAGTCATGCATTATTTTCATGGGAAATATTTGATATAGGGCATCAAGCAATTGATGGAACGTGGCAGGTGGAGCAAACAACGGAGAAGAAATCGGCTGTTTTATTTATTTATTTATTATTTTATCTTTTTATTCCTAGAATCATGGCCCTCAAAGTTACTGTTTTTTGTATTTTTTGACTTCTTCTTTTCCATGATATCAGTGTTTATGTTTAATACTTGAGGAGCTGGAACTAGAATAATAAGAAAGTCCATTGGAACGCAAGCATTGTTTAATGAAACGACGTGTATAAAATAAACAGTAAAGACCACCAAGTTCATATGCTTGCATCAATTAACGTGCTAATCCTGAAGAAAGATCATACACCTAAAAATAAATTAGATGAGGTCAAAGTAGGATCATGGCATATCAGCGGCATGCTCTTGCTATGATTCCCCCCCCCCCCCCCTCACAAACCATTGGCCTGGAGGGGATAATTATTGGAAGACTAAACTGAATTAGACTAGTTTAATGATCTCCCACAAATTAAATCTCATTGCAGATTATACTGATAAACAATAATTAGTTCCATCTTGACCTTGAGTGAGGATGTATTTAATATTATTTAATGATAAGCATTGCAGTACCTTGCTATAATCCAATTATATATTGCTTCTCAACCAACAGCATCTTGGATTACAAGAGCAATGACCCTTTTGTTTCGTTATCATTGTAGCTGATATCAATGGTTGCCTGTCTTCATCCTTGGAAGTTGATCATAGCAGAAGGAATCAGACTTTTCTGGTTATGAATAACTCTATGCAGAGCTGTACTCCTCTCTAGCATTTAATGCTGTTAGGCTCACTGTCAAATGTTCGAGGACAGGACAGCTCATACATGTTGTTAGAAAACCTAAATTCTTACAAACACACCCACGTTTAGTTTGATGACGTTCTTGCTTGCTATAGTGCGAATATGGTATGATGGTCACCTCTTAAGTATGCCCTTTACTGTACATGGTAAGAGGGCCACCATTGTTTATTTATTCACCATTGAAATATTCTTTGGCAGAATCTGACCCCATGTTACTTGCTACGATGCCAGGTTACTTGCGAGTCAATTTTCTTAAAAGAAAGCAATAATGCAGTGGTTAAGAAATAGGTAGCTGGGCACATTCGCAAAAGCAATGCACCGTTGGATTTGGAATTGGCATCCAATTGTCAACCATTTTTCACTAAAGTTAACATAGCATTTTCTGCAACAGGGATTGATTAAGACTGGTGAATTTAGTTACAATCATAGGGTACGAGACATTGCACATTTATAAGACAACTATCTGATCCAGCACAACAACCAGGAAATCTGGCCCCTTGCACCCTGCTGCGGGTTTCTCAAACCGTGCGGTGCATTTTGCTAGTTTTTGTCATTTTTTTAGTGCCAGATTGCATAGTTGATAAACAATATATACCAGCACAATCTTTTGCTTTTCTGTAGGAATATAAGCAGTGTCCGTCACTCTCAGCATAAAACACATGATGAAAGAATGTTGGGAATACTTGACAATCGCACCAAAACTCGAAAGATGAAGTGGGGGATATTGTCAGGCTGAAAGAATCTAGAAAAGTATATTGACCATATGGAAAAGAACCAACTAACATTCTTTTGAAAAATCTTACAAATGAAAATTTCTAACCAAATTTTCACAGAATAGATACAAGAAAAAACTCTTGAAGATGAGAAGCAAACTCACAGCAGTAACCGTGACAAACAGCTGCTTCTAGAGGGGCCAAAGAGTAAATTATGAGCTAAAACCAGAAATGCATCATATCTACAAAACTTCAACACAGTCAGAATGGGGCTGATGCTGTTCTGCGAAGCTGATACTTGGGTTCGGGGAGAGGGACACATGGCAACATATTCTCAAGCTCCTGCAAGTTAAAGTACAACAGATCAAAAAAGTAATTAACAATGAGAAAGAGGGGAGAGTGTGTTCAACTCACTAATATCTCACATTCAGGGACAAGTTCTACAATCATCATATAGGCTATCTAACACCAAAGAGATGATATTCTTACACTCAATGAAGTGATTGTGTACATACAAAGTGATGCCAACAAACATTATTATCACCACGAGCAAAAGAAGCATAGCCTTTTGCTCCACAATAATATCAACAGTAAGAAAGCACCTCCATCTTTTTTCTGAAATATCGTATTCGACTTATTGATTCATTTATTCTGTTTCCATGAGATATGTATAATTAAGAATTTGATTTGGTTGATTACTGGAAATTGTGGGAGAAGGAAACTGACTTAGGGCGTCTTTAAGGTGAAAATACATGGTATGCTAGTCCTGTGAGTTTTGGATGAAGATTTTGCTAAAATTGATCTCTCAACAATAACAAGGGAGTAATCACAGATCTCCCAACAACAAGGGCCAACATGCAAGTTGTGGATTGCCTAGGGAATACAATAACAAGAAGGTAGATATTTCACAAAATAAACAAGGAGCTCATTCATCAAGAATCCTTTTATTTATTGTGTAAGTTTTCTGTCAAAAATAAGGAAAAGGGGAGACTAGAAGTTTTCTACCACCTACTTGAATCTAAAGTTTTACATGGTGATTAATACTCATTGTCTATTTTTCTTTCCCAGCCACCTATGAGGAGACAATCTTCAAAATGTCTTATCATGTCTAGGACTGTGATTTGGTTTTCAAGGAAAAGGCTATCAAGAAACTAAATAGATTGATCTTCATTTCTCCATGACATATAGCTATCTGATAATTATCAAACTGATCTAAATTCCATTTACATGATTATTGGAAATCATTGGAGAAGGAAAACAAACTAGGTTTTATTTAAACTATCACGTCTCTGATTCAATTAGAGAGATGTGCAGGTTTTATTTAAACTATTAGTCAATAGGACAGGAAAGAAAGAAACTAAAACAGACAGTTCAACACATGTTATCAGTATATCCAATAGGAAGATTGTACTAGAGGGGTAACTGAAAACAAATCCTCACCCTTCGTTTCCTTAGCCTTTCATTTTCCTCTTCCAGCCGAGAAACTTTGTTCTCCAGCTCATTTGTGTAAGCCTGCTTCCGTGCTCGTGAACGGGCTGCAGATTCGCGGTTCTTTATCATCCTCTTCTGCCTCCTCTCAACTGTTTTCCCAATCATATCCTCTGGCACACCTCTTTTTCTTGCTGGTGTCTGTGTATCTGATAAAGTCCCCATCAAGGGTGGAGGTAATGTCACCTGGTTCTCTGGGTATGAAACATCCATCATAGAACCAGCCCCCATGTGAAGTGGCTGTGGCATAGGCTGGCCTGGCATATAAACCCCCATCATGCTTTGTTGTGGATGGTGATACTGTGGATGTGGTGGGTATTGCACCCATTGACTTTGTTGCAGAAACTGTTGTGCTGCATGTGTATCAACCGCAACAACAGAACCGCCATCTTTCTTGTCCACAGATGCTTCAGCTACAACTCCTGCTTTTACCAAGAAATCCTCCAAAGTCATCTCTCCCAGAGTAGGCTGCCGCTCCCTAGACTTCATCTCCCCATCATGTTTGCTTTGTTGGATGTCTTTCCAGACCTCATCGACTGTCTTCTTGCTCAGAGCACTAGTTAATGATATGCTTGCCTGATGTTGCAGAGCAGTTTGATTGGCGAATGGTATGCCCTCCACTTCCAAACCCATAGTCCGGTTAGCCTCCACTGTCCACACGTTTTTGAGAAGTTCATCAAGATTCATGCTGCTTAGGGGTTTTCCCAAGTCACCCAACTGATTTTGAACCTCATCAAGAGTAAGACTGTACATTGAGTTTTGCCGCACCAATGGCTGGAACTGAGATTGCTTATGATGACTACTACCATCACCTTGAGATCCCATTGTCTGCATTCCCATTCAACAACCTTCACCTAAACATTCCAAATTTAAAACTAAAAATCCTTAACACAAACTCTCTAAACCCTAATCTTGTCTATGAACCACAATGATCCAATCCTCAAACTCGCCCCAAATCAGAACCTGGAAAGCAGAGTCAACAATTCAGAAAAGTAAACCTAGAAATGAATCCTGTTCTGCACGAGGTTGTTAGATTACACTCTTCAAACTGCTAAAGAAACTCTGATTGAAGGAAAAATGAATAGAGTTTCAATGTTCTTATACATGCGATGCAAGACCAGAACTAAAAAATCCAAAATTAATTATCTCAAAAACCTAAACCAATAACCTTCATTCATCATGTTTAACAAAATAAAAGTAATTGAACATACAATCAAATTGCAAAAAAGCCCAACAAACAAAAACGCATCTTAAGTCCCTTGATTAGGAGAATTTTTTTTTTAAATAAAATAAAATGGAAGAAGGTCACTATTGGAAGAGAAAATAACAAGAAGATTCACCTCAAACCATTACCATAATTTTTTTTTTTAAAAAAACCAAATAGAATCCAAAATGCACTTAAACGAGCTAGACAAAACATGTATCACTGTATCTAACACAACACTTTGAAACCAATAAATTGATCAGGTGAAACAGCATACAGACAGAGAACTATAAAGCTATAATCTTTTACATGCAAATGCAAAAGCTCAAAGCTTTACCCGTCATTGACCGAAAACCTTAAAACCCAAATCCCAAGTCACAAAATAATCCACATAATCACAGCTTTTCAATAACCCCTGATTACGAAGTTTGAAACTTCTGCATGAAACATAAATCAATTCTCAAAAAAAAAAAAAAAAAGAATTCTTTCAGATATTTACATAAATTTCGAGATCAAAATCCTCTTAAACCTGGAAAAGAAACAAAACAAAATCCCACAAATGCAAGTGAAAAACAACAACTTTCAAATCGGAAGAGCTATAAAGGAAGGGGTGTTTTTCATTTTTTGTGTTGTATATCAATAAAGTGAAGTAAAGAAAACGTAAGCAACAAAAGGGACTTACTTTTGTGATCCAAGAATGAGTTAAGTGACTTCAAAGAGGGGATTTTTTGTGTTGCTGTTGTTGATTTCAGGTGAAAATCAGCTGATAATTATACATTCACATTTAGAGAGAGAAAGTAGGAGAGAGAACTCAAAATCTAAAAACTTCCAAAAACAAAACTAAAGTGTTAATTAATTGCCTCTCTTTTTTTAAACCGGACTGCCCGGCGGGTCCATTCAGGAACAAGTTGACTCGATACATAAAAAAAAAAAACAGAGGGAGAATTGACTGGTTAAAAATTTATGTTGGCACTTGATCAACTCGTGTTTAAGCCGGTTCAAAGCTTATTGGTTCTTTTATTATTTTTTTCTCTTAAATAATATTATTATAATTTGACTCGCACAACTCATAACATTTAATTTTATTCCGAATCAAGTTTAATAAGTATAATTAAGTGATCCAATTTTGAGTTTTAATATATACATATACCCACATATCATGGGGGAGAGACCTCATGTGGTAATCATGGGAAATCCCACTTATTTGCTCCTACAAGACAGGTGGCGCTTTTTTGGTCTGTATAGAACATGGCCATGGCCTCAATCTTGCAGGCCCCATCATCTTCATGGATTTTTATCATCAATTGTTAAGAATGATAATTGTGTGTCAAGCGAGAGTTCACGTTTGCTTGATGGCCATGGATTTATATATCTGTTTAGGTTGATTGTTGATGAAGATACATGATGGGTTCATGATCATACCGTTCAAGCTCTTGAGTTCTTGGTGGCATTGCAATCCTCTTGAGTTATTTGTAAAATATATAATTTGATCCATGCGAATGTGCTTGGAAGAAATGTGATTTAGTGATTAACATCCATGGTCTTCAAAAATAGATCGGGAATATCTCTTTTATAATCTAGATTGGAGTCCATGTGAATTCCACTGATGTTGCCAGGGAGAAATGCAGCAGAGCTCCCCAAATTCAAAAATTCTGCTCCGTTCATGTCTCTGTAATCGGTTACAAATATGATAGCATTTCTTGAATATAAAGCGGCTTGACATAGAAAAAAGAAGAGCTCATGAAGAGTAAAAAAGGTGCGACCTCAGAAGAACAGAACCTAACTGACAATTTAATCCCCCGTGGGCGTGTGGCACTCTTACATCTAGTTGTACAGAAATTCAAAAAGGTCCTCCAACTATATAGAGTTTCTCCATTGAGTCTCTAACCATCTTTTTTTTATACAAAAAATACCTTAATTAACACTTTTTGATTTTTTTTATGTGGATTTCCTAACCAGTTTGCATGTATTTTATTTTTATTTTTTATTTTATTAGCTAAGTTTGTATTTTTTATTTTATTAGCTAAGTTTGTCGGCTTTTTAAAATAGAGTTTTCAAAAACAAATACATAAAAATTTACAAAATATTTTCCATTAAAATATTAAAAAAAATAGTTGATGATAAAATAGATAAGATATTATTTCATATATGATTTTTTTTATAAAAAAAACATGATAACTAAAAGCAATGTATCGCTAATGAACCTCTTAAAAAATATATAGTTTATTAATATTAATTCGTGTGGATGAAAACAACGTCGTTTCACACAAACTTTTTCACCAACAGAAATAAATCCCCTCCTGAAAAGGAGCGGTTTTTTCATTTCAATTCAACATCCCTCCAAAATTTCTCTCTCTTCTCTACAGTTTGTACAATTCCCAATTCGATCCAATCAGGCTTTCTTTCTTCAACCTCCGATTAAAAACCCTAATTACTTTGAAATGTCGGCTTCAACGGTGTCAATCACGGCTAATCCAGCGTCGGCAAGGCGGAGACCGGTGGTGGTTTCCGACAAGAAATCACCAAGCAACAACATCGAATTAGTAGTTCCGAGTGAACGACGAATCAACGGTGGTGGAGGCGGAGATGACATTGTCACCGCCGCGGCGAGAAGGGATCTAAGTCATCACTCGATTCGAGGAGATGCGGTTCTGGAGTGGACGGCGAAAGATATTGTTCAAGTGAAGAAGACGAGTTCGACAATTTCGCCGCGGAGGGGGAGGAAGGTGGCTGCGACGAAGGCGAGGAGACCACTGTGGATGACGTTGGTGAGAGCTTTTACTAAGAATTTCGTGTTTTTGCTTGTTTTAGTAGGCTTAGTGCAGTTGGTTAGGAAATTGGCTGTGAAATCAGGGGATATTGATGGTGCTAGTGTGGGGACACAAATGGGGTTACGTGAGTTTGATGGGAGGATAGCGGAAATGGAGTCAATGGTGAAAACTGCGGTGAAAATGATTCAGGTTCAAGTGGAAGTTGTTGACAAGAAGATTGAGAGTGAAGTTGGTGGGTTAAGGAGGGAAATGAGCAGGAAAATTGATGATAAAGGTGTGATCTTGGAGGGAGAGTTGAGGAGGTTAGTGGAGAGAAGCGAAGGGTTGGAGAAGAAAATTGGGGAGTTGAAAGCGGGTGATTGGTTGTCGAAGGAGGATTTTGAGAAGTTCCATGAGCAGTTTAAGAAGGAAAATGGTGGGGAATTTGGTGGGAGTGGTGTGGGTTTGGATGACATAATGGCGTATGCGAGGGAGATAGTGCAGAAAGAGATTGATAAGCATGCGGCTGACGGGCTTGGGAGGGTGGATTATGCGCTGGCAACTAGTGGTGGAATGGTTGTGAAGCATTCTGATCCGTATATGGCCGTGAGAGGGGCTAACTGGTTCATGAAGGGTGGAGGGGTTCATCCGAATGCTGATGAGATGCTAAAACCAAGTTTTGGGGAGCCTGGGAAGTGCTTTGCTTTGAAAGGAAGTAGGGGGTTTGTCCAGTTTAAGCTGCGAAGTGCTATTGTTCCTGAAGCTGTTACGCTGGAACACATTGCTAAGGTACTATCTTCATTTCAGTTTGTGTTTGTTTACGTTGCATAGTTAGTTGGTATGATGTATAAGCTGCAAAGATGACTTTTAGTTCGTTTTATTTACTTGGTCGCCATGCAGTGTTATTAAAACTTGCATGATTTCAAATTCAGTAGAAGTGTTAATGTTGCACAAATATTCCAAAAGACATGACCCTAACCTGTGTATCTTTAGAGTTTCAATCCTATAACCTCAAACTTGATGCTGCAACGCCGCTGCAATAGTTAAATAGTTCCCATTCTGTGTGAAAATATTTCTTGGTTGCATAGTTTTAGTGACTATGAGCAAGACTGCGGGATTACAATTACAAGATAAGGATGATTAGGTGAAAGATGAGCCTTCTAGGAAGTGAAGATTGGATGACGGATTATTTATAATTTGCTGTTTCAATTAATTTCTTGATCTCAACTAAAGATCTGGGAGGTTGGAGAAAGAAGTGTTACACAGTTGTCAAAACCAATGGAGAATGCATACTATAGAAGCATGATCATGAGCAAGTTATCAACACAAATTTGGTTAAGGTATCTTCACCCATCCAATTCAACTTCCAATAAAACCATTGTCAACTGTGCTAAACGAAGATCGTTGATGCTCTGGAATGAAACTAAGCTAATTCTCTTCATGCATTTTCTTATTACTGCTTCTAAAGATTTCCAATATGATACTCTTGTCACCAAAGTCCAATCCCCACTCTAGCCACTTTAACCTGCTGAGTTTTTTATCTGTGGAAGCTTTCCCATCAGCCTCTTTCCACATTTGATTTTGGGTTTGGGTTCTTACTTTTTTCAATGTTCTGTTTCTGTTAAATTGGATTTTGACCATTTCCCCCCCTTTATGGAAATTTGTCTTACGCCACTTGGCTGTTTAAATGTGAAACACTTCTCTCACACGGAACACTTCAAAGTCCTGCAATCGTATTCTCCTTATTGTATTCCCATGGGCATCTCAGATTTTGTTGAATTAAAATTTAGAATTAGAGTTATTAGTTCCTAATCAGTGGTATGATGGTAATGTATTTGAAAACTAATAAGCGTGAGAAAACATAGCATGAAGGTGATGTTTGATGATTAAGGATTGCATACTGCAGTTATGGCAGTATGGGACCATGGTTGGTGATGGTTGTGGGGATGCTTGTACTTCAAACATGATGATATGTGCTTATTATGGTTATGGTGGTGATAAATCTGTAATAGTTGGCAATTAGCATGTTTGTAGAATGTAGTCAAGCTGGTGACTACAGTGCTTTAAACAGCAGTTTAGGTGGTTATACTAATCACAATCAAAGCATATAGAGCTGGCAGTGACAGTGAAGAGGATTCTTGTTAAATCCTTTGTCATATGCGAAGGTAGGAGAGGATGGACACAAACAATAAGACTGGAATGATGGTATTGAGTCAACTTGTAAAATTTATACACTTTAACCCCAAAACCAATCCCTTGTTGTTTAGAAGAGAAATTTTTGGTTTACTTGCTTAACCTTGTCAGACTTCTTTTACCCATCCAAATTTAGAGTTATGTCTTCATCCACTTATGCTTTCTTTTGTTGATTTTTAATCTAATCTGGATTTCTATGAGTCCTCGAAATTGAATGATATTGGAAAGAATTCTCTTTTTTATGCTAGTGTCTCGAACTTCGGGAAGAACAATCCAAAATATGACAGTGAACAATACTGTGGGAGAACTAATTGCATCTGAGAGGTTTAGATTTTGGAACAGACTCGATTTGAGATTGCTAGTGCATGGCATGCTTCCTCGCCCCTCCTGAATCCTTTTATATTTTCCTTTTTGAGTGGGGAAATTAGCTTTCCTTAAGAAAGTGCTTTTTTTATTGGATTTAATGTGAAGACTTTTATCTAATTACTCAATTCGCCATGACTTTGTTGCAAAATGCACCAACAATCCAAACACTCTTTTTTATTAGTAGCTGCACTCTTTATGTGTGTTTTTTCTCAATATATCTTGTGCTCCAACTGACTCTTGTCGTTGTTATGTGGACAGAGTGTGGCTTACGATAGGTCAACTGCTCCTAAGGACTGTCAGGTGTCTGGGTGGATGCAGAACCCCGATCTTGATTCAGCAGATGACAAAGAGAAGATGTTTCTTTTAACAGAGTTTACTTATGACCTCGAGAAGAGTAACGCTCAGACCTTCAATGTATTGGACAAAACAGCCTCTGGACTTGTTGACACACTGAGGCTGGACTTCACATCTAACCATGGAAACCCCTCACTCACCTGCATTTATCGCTTGAGGGTACATGGTTATGAACCTGATCGTGCTTCAATGACGGCAATGCAGCCTTGATGCGTCTGGTCCTGACCTTGTAACTGTTTATCCTTTTGAAATTCTCTGCTTAGCATTTTTATCAATTTTTTTTTTTTGTAGCTTCCAAGTACCTAGACATAGATAAGTATGTGCTTAGGCTTACCACTCCCTCGTGTTCCATAGGTCTTCACTACTTGTGTGCTAGCATTGTCCAGTTCTACGTTTCTGCTTGTATCTGCGCTGTCAAACTGTTCAGCTTTTTATGAACTGTTGATCAAAAGGGTGAAAACTCAGAAACTAAATTAAGAGATCTTCCAATCGTAAATGGATGTGGATTTTCTTTGAATATCTTGGATAACCCTGTATGCTAGACATTGATGACATCTTTTCTTTCACTTCTAATCATCTACCTTCCACAGCTTTCGCTTTCGCTCTCTCTCTCTTCTCTGCTTGTTAATCTGGTACAATAGCTGCTGATGTGAGTTTTCATACTAGCAATAGGAGGTGAGCCTTTGGGCTTAAACGGGGGCATTCAAATTGCCAGAGTCCAGCTTGTCCTGATTTCTTTTCCATGACCATTCAGAGAGGAACAGACATATTTAAGCCTTGAATTATCTCTGCCCAAAATTAACATGGCAGAGAAACACCTCTCTCCATGCCTGAGAGTTAAGAAATACTAAAATCTTGTTAATTGATCAAGGCAAGCTAAACAAGTGCAATGGAGTCGACGTGTTTTCATGGGATGCTCGACTTATGTATGTCTCAATTGTGTCACTCTCGATCGGTAACATTGAACAAAACAAGACTCAAATGCATGGTCTTCGATTCACACAAAAACTCATTGAGAACTGTTTCAGAATTTTTGAAGCACGAGAATAGAAGCCCTAAACATGTTGTCTGTGGGAGCAGGGTCTATCTATGGCCCCTTGCCCCCATTGAAACCAACCATTCTTCCTCTATTCTAGGGATTTGTATGCAGATGCAGGGATTTGGTGTCTGCATGCTACACCAGAAAACAATAGCTACTGTATACAAATCTTAGAAACATAAAATCAGTCCCTGGGACCATGGATCTGGGTCTTCACAAGATACATGCTCTCTAGCTATATGTATCTTTCTTATGCTATGATTGGCGATGTACAATCTTGCATTTAGGCTCCCTCGCAAGCAGGGTTTTGGGGTTTGGATTTGACTAATAATTCAAGCAGGATTGGAATTTTGACTCAATCAGTACTCAGTGAATAATTCTTAGAGCAATTACCATGTGATGATTCTTCGTTTTTCTTCCTTGTTGGTTTCCTAGGGTTCCTTATCATCATTGCCATTGTATATCAAGATTTCCATTGTAATTATTTTTGCTTATTATTTTGATTGTCGCTCTATTTTTTTTTTTTATTAAATCTAATCATTATTTACTTCCTCTTCCTCAATCTTACATTTTTCACTAAGAAATCCAATTCCGATTTTCTCAAAAATAATAGTATAAAAGAATTTTGTTAACTAGTTCCATAAGTTTTTTGAGACTTAATTATGATCTATTTCTTTAACCACAACGTATTCTCAGACTAGCTTTTACACATCAAGATTGAATTTCCTTTCGAGAACAATTTTATATAAATTATCTATATCTAGGAAAATATATTACCAAAAAAAAATTCTGGAGACCTCTTTTAATTTTAAACCTAATTGATTACACTAAAAAGCAAACCCAATTCAAGTCATGATTTTTTAATATTTTTTATGGTCTTAATACATTGGTATTAAAAATAAAATAAAAATATTTTTTTAAAAACATCTACGCTAATATTAAAAAAAAAAAAGTATTTTTAGTAGGGCTTATAGAAGGGGGAGACTAGCTTAACCCTGTACTTGGAGAAAATTAGCTTCATGGAGACCAAGAGTGACAGGTCCCAAAACTGGGTCCAGGAGAAGAGAAATCCATGCTGTCTGTAGACTGGCAGTAGTAGACGGCGAAGACCCACTTCCCAACTTTTGAACTGCCGATCTGCCAGGAAACCCTAACACTTTTCTCCCCCACAAAACAGTCACTTTCGACGAGGCCCTATGCATGGCTTCTGATTTGCTTTGCAGTCGGGACACAAACACGTGGGGGTCCACTTTCCCATTACCTTTCTGAGAAAACAAACAACAACAAACCAGCAGAATTCTTCCTTTCTTCTTTCTAAGAAACAAGTGTTTTGCAAGGACATTTAAGATTCCATCCCCTTTTGACTGTTTCCTTTTGCGTTTTATTTTCTAGAGAGAACCATGAAACATATTGATCAATGAAAGACGTAGAGTTGTGAAACCCTTCACCTAGGCATGAACAGTTACGGGTTAAAGAAACAAATAAAAGGAGGAAAAAAACTTGATCCATTGGTCATTTGTCCAGGCTGATTGTTGACCTAGTTCAACTTGTTAATTTTTAAATTAAAGTAATATCATTTTGATTTTTCTTAAACAAAAATATCTGTGACCTAACCTTGAGTTGTTGTTGGATAATTAATTTGTTTGAATACATAACACGAACGATCTGGTTAAAATCTAATTTAGAGCTTAAAATAGGTTTGAGAATGCCCTGATACTTTAATCAAGAAAAGAAGACACCCCAAGTGCACGTACATCAATCATAGAAACAAAGAGAAACCTTTTGTTAACTTCAATACTTGCTTACCACAGATAGATAATAGTCCTTCCTTCCCCAGTTCTAGAGCAGGATATACAGGTTCTTTTTCTTTCGTTTGAGTATTTCTTTTCTTTTCTTGGCTACTTGCCTTTTCTTTTGCAGCTCAGTTTTCCATGTGTTTTCATTGGCTGGGATGCGTTTGCTTGGAAAGTTGACTTTTTCGAGGAATCCCCATTTGGGCTGTCAGCTTTCTGTTGTAGCTCTTATTTGTGTCTTTGATTCTCTCTTTCCATGGATGTGATAGTACTGTCATCTTTGTTTTCTGGTAAATGGAATTCATGGCTTTAACAGAATGTTTGCTTCTGTAGTTGGGCCTAATTGTGTTTTGGATCATCTGGCATTGCTGAATGTTGAATGTTTCTTGGATGAAAATATGGACATGATCAGAACTTTTGGATCCGCACTTTTTTTTTATTATTATTCTTTAATGCTAAGTTCATTGATTGGCACGGTTGATTGTTGATGGATTGATATTCTTGACTCTGTTTTACGGCCTATTGATTTATTACCTTGTTTAACCATGACATGATTTTTATGTCCCTGTCACTCCTATCTCTCCTCCCCTTCTTTGTTTTTTCCCCAATATTCTTATGGGATTTCTGATTCATGGACTCTGATGCAATTGCTATATTTTTGAAGGTTTTTGATGAAAATAGAGCAGTTTCAGACATGACACTAGAGAATCAAGACCAGAACAAGAAGGTAATTAATCTAGGTTTATTTGTTCTTTTAATCCTTGCCTTTTGCTGCTACTTTATTTCTGCTGTTTTTTCAATCTTTCTGTGATTCATAAGAATTGAATAGGTGACCATGCTCTTTATTTTGAGAGATTTACATATTTCACCACAGGCTATTGCATTTACTACAGTTTTTGATCACTTAGAATACATTATTTGTTCAATCTTTCTCTGGTCTACAGTTATTTTTTGCTGTGTTTTGCAGTCTTTTCTGCGAAAACTTCTCTTGCAGAAGGAGGTAAGAGGGAGGAAGGCAGAGGAAGTTTCGTTTGATTCATCTGGTATGTAAATGAATCACTTGCGATCATTGTTTCTCTCTTGAATTGTGTTAAGGAACCTCTCTTTTTCAGTTTTTTTGGAAATGGAAGATTTCTCTAGATATAATTTTCTTCTCGTTAAGAAGATTCCATTCCATTTTCTTTCTTCCACGATTCAGATCATTTTCTCCTATTCTTATTTTTGGTTTTTTGACTTCCATGGCAAGTCAAAAAACGAGTCCAAAATGTAAAGATGAAGGGTTGCGAAGGCATAGTTAAGAAAAGTTAAAGGTTGACAGTGACAAGAGCATCACTGCAATTTGCTCCAAAATTGAGAACATATTCATTTTGGACTTTATCCAGTGGAAGAATGGAAGCAAGAGTGGTATATCTTTTCTCTGTCTAAATCACCCCTGGTGGATGGTCTCTCCTATCCTTCCTTATCTTTCTTTTTAAGTGCTTGTTAACTTTGAGATGAGTGGGTGTACTTTGAGAAATGCTTGGATTTCTCTGCAACCACTGATGTTATACCTTTCAAAGCAGGTTTTTCTTGCACAAATTGCTTTTTGTCCTCAATTTCCGATTACAATTTTGAAGTTTTTGCATAAATTCCATCTTCCTCTTTCCAATTGCAGAAGCACTTTCTGATCCATCACTCAAGTCTCTCTTTTCTCACCAATTAAGCTCTCCAATGCCAAGCAGTCAAGTCCAGTCATTTAGGTAAGCAAAAGATCCTAGTTTCGATATTTTGTTGTCTCCGCCCTTTTTTTTTTTTTTATCTCAATGTATCTGCTTATATGAAAAATCTAATAGTTTCTGGTCGAAAACTTCTCCCTTCATAGTGTTTTCGTGGCAACATGGAACGTCGGAGGGAAATCTCCTCACAGTGGCCTCAACCTCGATGATTTTCTTCAGGTTCATGATGAATCAGATATATATGTCTTAGGGTATGCTTTCTCCCCCTTCTCCTGCTGTTTCTTTGTATTTTAATTTTATGATAATTAACCAAAATATTAATTCTTTTAGTGAAATAAGGTATGCTGATTTGCTCTTCATTTTGTTTCCTTTTTGGATTGCCAGTTTTCAGGAAATTGTTCCATTGAACGCTGGAAATGTGCTTGTGGCAGAAGACAGCGAGCCTGCCGCAAAATGGCTGGCTTTAATTAATCAATCACTGAATAGATCATATAGTGTGGCTTCAAGAAGATCAAAATCACCCCTTTGCAGCTCACTTCTCTTCCAAAAGCCTTCTCTTAAAAAGGTCTGCAAGTCTTTCAGGACTGAGAGTCGACGGAGGCTGAAGACTTGCAACTGCTCTCCCATATTGGAAAGGAAGTATAGCAGGGATTGCTGTGTTTGGCCCCCATCAACAAATATGACCGAGGATTACTGTTCCTCGGAAGAGGATGAAGATGGACTTAGCAATCATGTATCTTCAGAAATTTCCACTCCAGCTAGTGCCAACCAGATGAAGTACAGCCTTCTAACAGGGAAACAAATGGTCGGAATATTTGTTACTGTTTGGGTCAGGAAGGAGCTTGTGCAACATGTAAGCCATTTGAGAATCTCTAACGTTGGCCGTGGGATCTTAGGCTGTCTTGGGAACAAGGTAATTTAAGACATAGACATGCATTGTTTATGAGCATAAGCTGTCCATGGTTCATGGTTGAAAATAAAGATGGAATCATAGACCTTCCTCATTTGAAATCATGTTTAATTCTCTGGTTGCAGGGGTGTATATCTGTTAGCATGTCTTTCCATCAGACAAGCTTCTGCTTTGTTTGTAGTCACTTGGCATCGGGAGAGAAAGAAGGAGATCAACGTAGGAGAAATTTGGATGTCATAGAGATAATTAAGAACACACAATTTTCAAGGATATGCAAATCTCCATGTAGTCGGATACCTGAGAAAATCATGGAACATGAGTAAGCATCTCTGAAATCATTGAACAATTAATAGTCTAATCCTGTCGTTGGAAAATCTTTGTTAATTGAATCCCTTGATACTCTACTCATCTATATATGTTCTCTAAAATCTGTTTTGATGGCCCTAGTCGGGTCATATGGTTAGGGGACTTGAATTACAGGATAGCTTTGAGCTACTCCGAGACTCGAAGGCTTCTGGAGCAGTATAACTGGGACACACTTCTTGACAAAGATCAGGTACCTTCCTTTACGTTGAATAGAATAACTTTGGAAGGAGTTGTACGCAATGTGAAAATGGCATCAAATATTTTGTTCTCTACAGATCTGAAGAACAAATCTTTTCCTTATCTTTTTGTGCGAATCTTTGTCTAGGGTTAAATTAAAAAAAACCGAAATCATCTGGGTGGAATACAAGAATGTTATCGTATATGGAGCTTAAGACGTTTTCATTATTATTCAATAAACATGAGGAATGTTTGTTACTGTAGGCAACATCAGCATATTGTACTAACAGCCACAGTATTTACTCTCTCCAGAGGTGTGTTTAGCTTTAATTCGTCTCTTTTTGCCGCATACTCGAACTGAATTCGGTCCATGTTCTGGCAGCTGAAAATTCAGAGGGAAGCAGGGCAAGTGTTCAGAGGATGGAAAGAGGGAGAGATCTACTTCGCGCCAACGTACAAATACTCCTATAACTCAGACATTTACGCTGGAGAGACCATCGAAACACAAAAGAAAAGAAGAACTCCAGCATGGTATATACAGAAAAAACCTACACCTATATTACTGAAATGAAAAAATTTTACGAATAAGTACTTGAATAGTTAAACAAAATTGCAGGTGTGATAGAATACTTTGGTATGGAGATGGGATTCGTCAACTATCTTACGTACGTAGAGAGTCCAGGTTTTCCGACCACCGGCCGGTATGCGCAAAATTCATGGTAGGCGTACAAGTTACTAATAATGATATGGATTAAGAAAGGCATTATCAGGCTTTAACATGAGAGTTGCAAATGAAGAGTACATGCCTCTAACAAGAAGATAACATGCGAGTTCGTGTACAGTGTTTGATGATTGTTTTGATTCATAAGGGTGAGTTCTCCATTAACAGTTCTAACTCCTTTTGTTTACGTCATGAGCTCTCCATACTATGTTGCCTAACCTTCTTTTGCGCGGACAGGTTACCGAAAAACTGACTGCAGCTGCTAGAAGACAGAAGAGGCGACTAAATTTTGCCATTTATATCGAAATATTTAGATGGAAAGCAAGATATTCTTGCAGTAAAATGTTGTGGTTGGGAAGCTGTACAGAGTCTTCTGCGATTGGTGAGGTGTGAGAAGCTTTTCCTTGCTGATATGATACTTTAAGAACTATTCTAAAATCATCATATATAGTTGAAGCAAGCGTATTCTACTATAGTTTTCGGGACCAAATGTTTTGTTAAAGAATGCCAAGTTTGCTTTGGAAATGACATCTTTTATGCTTATGGAGGAAAGAAATATATATAATGTTTGCCAGGGATGAGATGAAGATAAGTGATTTAAACATGGTTATTAGACACGTACAAGATCTGGTTGTAAATTGATTAAGTTAATTTATAGGTTGGTGGTTAATCTCGGTCTATCATAAAATAATATTGTTTTAGAATTTAAAAAATAAAAATATTATTATTTTAAATTAAAAAAATATTATTGCAAACGAAAATAAAACAATACCTTAAAGTTCACCAGATGGACCTCATCTGAATTTAGCCAAGTCATAAATAGACTCCCGAATCACTCAGATTTGACAACATTAACTTTTGTAAACCTAGCTTGGGCTAGGCTATGGGTCAACAAGCTATCGAATCTATTATCGGCCAGTCCATGATAGCTATGGAAATAAATAGTAAATATGTTAGGTGAGTAGTTCTTGCGATTGGATTCTTGATCCATTTTATACAGAGGAACTCTGTCTATTATCTGGCCTATTCAAGGAAGGGCTAGCATAGATGAGAAGTGCTTTCATTGAAGTAGTCATCAATTCCTGAAGTCAGGAACTTGGGAGTTATGACTTTTCAATTTTAAAGCATCAGAAATTAACCACCATTCTTCAAGCTTTTACTTTAATCTGGCCACCATGTTTCCTCTTTGCAGTCCCTACCAAGTCATTGTTCTGCTGATGATTTCACTCTTAAATCTGGATTCCATTAGAGAATTTAAGAGGGTAGATGGAGGAGGTATATATATTAATGATGTGAATTAAATGAACTATAAATTGAATTATCATGTACTTTTCTGACGGCATGTCCCATATAAAACTAACTTTATCATAAAAGTAAGGTGGTAAGATGAGCTTGGCTCTGAACCTGGGAGCTTGTACTTGAAAAAACCAGCCCATGTCAGGCTCTGTACTGTAAACTAGCTCAGCCTGATCCTAGCTGGATCAGCAATGGCTAAAACAACAGTAAGTCTGCCTTCCATGCGCAATAAATTAATATTAATAAAAGGAGAAGGAGAAGGAGATGAAAACGGAGATTGCAAAGCCATGCTGATAATGCTGTAGTCAATGTGATTAGCCCTTCAGATTATTCTCCGCACATATACGAGTCCCATGCAAAGATTCAGTCATTCATGTGCTCCAGTAAGAATTCCAGCCTAAAAAACTGTTTGGTTTTGTGAGTCAACTGAGTCCAGTTTTAGTGATTTGAACAGACTCACATGACTGCCATTAAAAAAATCATGAGTTCAATAGCTACGTAACACTATTTTTTCATCAAGTGAATGCTGCCTTTCTTAGCAAGTTCCAAACACATCCCTAACCTAAAATAAATATATTTCTTCAAATCCCACAAACCAACGCCACCTTCCCATGCCTCCAATAATTATAACGCGTTTTCCCTCTCTATTTAAAGCCCATGTATGCTATGCCTTTCTCTTCACATGCAAACACTTAATTTGTAGAAATTAAGTCAAAATGCAACACCCACCATTCTTGTTTCTCTTCCTTGCCTTTCTTTCCATCTTTTCACCTTTGTTAATCTCCTCTCAATCTCCACCACCACCACCACCGGTACCACCACCACCACCACCGGTAGCACCACAATCGCCTTCCGATGCATGCAAATCCACCCTCTATCCTAAGCTTTGTCGTTCAATCTTAACAACATTCCCTTCATCTTCTTCGAACCCTTATGAGTACAGCAAGTTTTCAGTCAAACAATGCCATAAACAAGCAAAAAGATTGTCTAAAGTTATAAACTATCACTTAACGCACAAAAACCAACGTTCCAAGATGACCCATGAAGAGTTTGGTGCTTTACAAGATTGCCATGAGCTCATGGAACTCAACGTGGACTACTTTGAGACCATATCTAGTGAGTTGAAATCAGCCGAGTCAATGAATGATGTGTTGGTCGAGAGAGTCAAGAGCTTGCTCAGTGGGGTAGTGACCAACCAACAATCTTGCTACGACGGGTTGGTTCAGTCCAAGAGCAGCATTGCCAGTGCTCTGTCTGTGCCTCTCTCTAATGGCACTCGATTGTATAGTGTGTCTCTAGCCTTGGTCACACATTCACTGGAGAAGAATTTGAAGAAGAACAAGGGAAGAAAAGGGTCTCATCATCATGGAATCTTGACGAAGGGGGTTCGTGAACCACTGGAAACTCTTATCAAGGTATCATGAAATGCAATTATTTTTTTCTCTCCAAAGTTTAATGCTTTCTCTTGCTAGCAACTGTTTATGATCGATTTATATATGTGATTATATATTTTGTAAACAAGGGTGGTACTGGCCTATACGGGTCAAGTCTAACTCTATGAAATCTCGCTTAGACCTAAGCTTAGCTTAGGCTATTAATTAACAAAAGGAAGAAAACACTAAGCTTAGGCCATGGAGCCTCACAGCTTTCTAGATTGACCTATAATACTAGAACATTAACCTAGTGATTTATGAGAAAAACTAATGCATATATAATGCGCACCTCAATCAAGAAATATAGTAGTCTACGGTCTACACTGTGGCTCAGATGGCCGCTCTATGGTCTAAAAGTAGTGCTTAACTTGCTTGAGTTTAATTTAGGGACCCCATAGAAGATCCTAACAAACATTGCTCGTGTGGCTAGCTTGATACAACTGAGTAAAAGCTGCGGGGGCCGGCTAATAGCATGTTTGTAGTTGTCTTTTAAATTATTATTTTTTTTAAAACTAAAATAATATTTTTTTTTATTTTTTTAAATTTATTTTTAATATCAATATATAAAAAAACAAAAAGATTTATAATTTTAACCAAACTGGCTTTAAGTATACGAGGTCCAATAAGTTATTGTCTAGACTAGTAAAATGACCAGTACACTTGCAAGACCAGCCAGGAGCCACTCTACGTAGTCAACGCCCAGCAAATTGGCCTATGCTTGCTCGCTCCAGCTGTTCGTGTAGGACCAAATTGCTGAACCCAACAGTTTTTTTAACCAGTATTAAAATCAAAATTGAGTCCATTTGGCATGGGATGTCTAGCTGTAATCTTGACTGACTTCTTGAGATTTGAAGTTTGGCAACTCTCGATCTAGCTATTATATTGTGTTCTTATTTGTGTGTTGTTTTTTTATTATTAAATTAATGTTTTTTAAATGTTTTTTTTATAATTTTAATATATTGATGTCAAAAATTAAAAATTAAAAAATGATCTTAATATATTTTTAAACAAAAAAACATTTTTAAAAATCATTTGCACCACCATTATAAACGCTCGCAATTGATGATGTGATTGATTATTACATAAAATTGTTTTTACATAGAAATTCTCCAACATCTAGAGAACCTTCATATTCTTTATGTATGGCCTCTCGAATATATCCTTCTCTAATAAAAATAATAATAATAAAAAAAATCCCATCTAACAGCATTTCTGATTTCTTTAAACCTAGCAAGATTACCAAATCACAAATGGTATTAGAGGGCATCTAGTTCTGCCTACAAGAAATAATTAAATTATAAATAATATTGTGAAAAAAATTAATTACTATGAATATAGCAGACAGAATCTAGAGGATGTAATGGATGTCTTATTGTTGCCTTTAATAGTAATAAATTACAATTAACTAAAAATTATAATTAATATGGGGTTTAAGCAAGAAATAAAATAAAATTGCTTAGAGACAAATAAAAGAGCTTGTAGGAAAATAATTGTAGTGTCGGTGTGCCATGCATGATGCTTGGAGGAAAAGGTTTCCTCCACATGTTTGGTCAACTAGTTTGGTCAACTATTTTGGTCTCAGCTATTTTAGAGAACAAGCACGCTACTGCCAGAGGATGTCACGTGTTTGTGTATCTGATTAACAACTCCTGTGTGTTTGAACTCTCTTAAAGTCAACTCTTTAAGCAATTATTAAATTATGGGAGATCCGTTTATAAATTATAATCAATAGCGTAAAATTAATTATATATACTCCCTTGTTATTTTGAATCAGCTGGCCTTCTTTTTTATTTTCACTTCGGGTTTCAGCTCAGGAAAAAAGAAATTAAAAATAATAATAATACAGATGCGAGATTGATTTTTTCCAAATAATCTGGTGGATTTTTTTCTAGATTTTGTTCTTAATTCTTGTTTGATAAGAGATTTAGTATCAATACACAGAGAATGATGATCTAATTATTCAAGCTAAAAAATTATATAAAGAGACTTAGTCTCAATGTATAGACTTATAATTAATGGGCTCTCAATAATTTATTTGGTTCAGCCGAAAAGGACAAAAAAAAAATGGCCTTGGATTCTTGTAAATGATTAATCATGTTTCTGGTTTTAATTACTTGTATAGATGAAGAAACTGATGAACCCATGATTTGCAGGCTTTAAAGAGAACAGCATCCTGCCATAAATCAAGCAATTGCCACAGGGGAGAACGCATCCTTTCTGATGATTCTGGCGACGGGATTCTTCTAAATGATTCAGTGATTGTTGGCCCTTATGGCGCTGACAACTTTACAACCATTACAGATGCCATTGCATTTGCTCCAAACAGTTCAACACCTGAAGATGGTTACTTTGTGATTTTTGTTAGAGAAGGGATTTATGAGGAGTATGTTGTGGTTCCCAAAAATAAGAAGAACATAATGATGATTGGAGAAGGGATTAATCGGACCATCATCACGGGAAACCATAGTGTAATGGATGGCTGGACAACCTTTAATTCTTCGACTTTTGGTAAGAGAATTTCCACTTTGTTGTTTTCTTCAAAAAAAAAAAAAAAACAGAGACCGAAGATCATGTGAAAAGGACAAAAATACACTCTCGTCTCTTGTATATCTTTGTCTTGAAACACTAACCACATACAATCTCAATTTATGGTTATTGAAGACTGAATTTCCACTGATGTTTAAAATCCTGACGAGTTTTGATTTCATGCTGCAGCTGTTTCTGGGGAGCGATTTGTGGGAGTATACATTACGTTCAGGAACACGGCAGGTCCTCAGAAGCACCAAGCAGTAGCTCTGAGGAACAATGCTGATCTCTCCACTTTTTACCGGTGCAGCTTTGAAGGCTATCAGGATACTCTTTATGTGCATTCCTTGAGGCAATTCTACAGGGAATGTGATATATATGGAACTGTAGATTTCATTTTCGGAAATGCTGCTGCTGTCTTTCAGAACTGCAATTTATATGCTCGTAAGCCAATGCTTAACCAGAAGAATGCCTTCACTGCGCAAGGTCGTACTGATCCAAACCAAAATACTGGGATCTCCATTCAAAATTGCACAATTGAGGCTGCACCTGATTTGGCTATGGACAAGAACTCGACAGGCAGTAACTCCACTTCGAACTTTTTGGGGCGTCCTTGGAAGGTGTACTCTAGAACTGTGATCATGCAATCGTATATCGGAGAGCTGATTCAGCCAGCTGGATGGCTAGAATGGAATGGAACTGTTGGATTAGACACTATTTACTATGGTGAGTTTCAGAATTATGGGCCTGGTTCAAACACTAGCAGGAGAGTGAAATGGCCTGGTTATAATCTTATGAATGCTACGCAAGCTGCGAATTTTACTGTCTACAATTTAACAACGGGGGATACTTGGTTGCCTTTCACTGACATACCCTTCTCTGGAGGACTACTTTGATTACAAATAGGGACCTTATTGCTTCACAATATTTTTCATTCTTCTCAAGTCGACACTTCCTGGATTTCTTGTACTTCAGTAACAAGACAGATTGTAAGGACTGTCAGATCAAATTAATAAAATACATGGTATTTAGCAGTAACTTATGTAGCCAAGAAATTTCATTGTTTGAGATTGTAGTCTTGTTTCAAACTTAACTTACAATCAATCAATCTTGTAAGGTAAAAAGTATTGACAAAAAATGGTAGAGGAAAACAACATAAAGGGAACAGAAACATGAGAGGAACACAAAAAGGGAAATGTTCTCTGCGATATGTATCACTGTCAGAGACCAGGTTTGTAGCTAATACCAGTGCCTTTGAGCCACCCTTCTCCCTGGATGAATGCCTTCACTGTAAATTTACTAGCTTGTTTATTGGTAATGGTTTTCAAGCCCTTCCATTTAACCCTGTTCTTTGTTGAAGCACCAGGCCCGAAATTCTCAAATTCAGTGTAGAATATGGTAGGAGGTGCTGTATCTCCTATCCATGGCAGCCATCCAGCAGGGTCGATCAAGCTCCCCATCATCGAACGCATGAATACAGTTGTTGAGTAATTCTTCCAAGGTCGGCCAAGGTAAGTCTTGACAGAACTCAAGTCGCCAAAAGGCAAGATGGTACAGTTCTGAATTGAAATTCCAGTATTTTGATTAGGGTCAATCCTGCCTTGTGCAGTGATGGTGTTCTGTTGGCCTTCCATGGGTTTCCTGGGTAGTATGTTGCTGTTTTGAATGACAACAGCTGAGTTTCCAAAGATGAAATCAACTGTTCCATAAATGTTGCATTCACGGTAGAATTGCCTATTCGCATGTGTGTAGAGAGTGTCCTGAAAAGCATCCATGCTGCATCTGTAAAAGGCCGACATATCAGCATTTGACATCAAGGCCACTGCTTGATGCTTGATTGCACCGGCTGTGTTACGGAACCCCATATCTCTAGCAATGAATCCCTTCCCAAACACAGCTGCAGAAAAAGGAACATGATTGTTAGCCATTTAGCTAATTCTAAGTTTCTAACCTCTATCTCCATAGCTAAATTTTGGTTAGCACGCAACCATATAGGAGGATTAGTCCTGAGTGGGACAAGAATAAGGACTTACCAAATGTTGCAGTTGAGAATGTAGGAGTTCCGTCGACAACGTTCAGGCTCGCAGATACAATTGTTGCGTTCATTCCATCACCAATCATCATGACATTCCATTGCTTCTTCTCGATACGAACATTTTCGAAATAAATTCCTTTCTTCACATAGATCACATACCTCTTCTCGCTTTTTTCAGGAACATCTTTGAGGGCATCAGTGATTCTTTTGTACTTTCCAGACCCATCTTGAGCCACGATAGCATCAGCCTTGTTCAAATCTGAACTTTGAAGCAGTTTACGAGCTTCTGGATGCAGCCACTTGGGCATCTCTTGGTCTTCGTAATTCAATAAGCGCCTATGGATGTTCACTGAGCTTGCAACCTTGGAGATCCAAGTGATGATTGCCAGGCCATTGCTAGTCAATTCACTTGAACTCTTGAGATAATCATTAGCAGTAGCCTTTAATTTTGTCTCCGAAAGGCCATCAATGCATGTTTGATAGCAAGTGCCTGAAGTACTCAGCCAAGTTCTTAGATCATCCACAATATCAATCACACTGACACCATGACCTGCTTCCAAGGAGTTATCAAGATGGTCCAATGCCAAACTCAAAAGCTCTTGGCAATTTTCCAAGGCTGTAATTGTCATATTATCCTTGACGCCATTGTAAAGCACCCCTCCATCCTTGGAGAAATGCTGAGAGGCTTTTGACAATTCATTCTTGGCCACTTGGATTGCCAATTTGAAAAGCTCCTCGGGTTGGAGCTGGTCTGGTTTAGCCACAGGAGCAAGGTTATTGTAACAAGAATCCTTATACAATGTGACATCACAAACAGCTTTGACTGATGTGGAAATTGACTTATCAGCTCCACCCTTCTTTGAGTTTCCACTAGCAGCACCAGTCCCCACCACAGCAGCAACAACAATGGCAACAAGAAGTATTGAAGAAAGGCTTATGATGGTGATTCTTTTGCGGGTTCTTCGACGAGCCTCGAGCCGTGCTTGCTCGGCCTCGTCAAGTTTGCCATAGGCTTTGAGAGAAGACATGTTTAGCACCCTTTGTTGTTGCTGTTGTGTTGTTTATGATGCAAGGAATGGTGGGTGGGAGAGGCTTTTATATGTTAGCAAAAAAGAGGTAGCATCGTTGTACGTGCAAGGCACTAGGGGAAGGCAAAGAATTTTTGCGAAGTTGAAAATGTTGGGAGTGCTTCTCATGTTGAAGCATAACAAGCTATGCCCATAACGTTTTCTTGTGTAGTTGTCACCAAATACTAGGCTGCATAATGCAACGGCAACGCTTCTTGTTCTCCTTGACATTGCTCAAACATTATAGATCAGCCATGGTGTGCTTTAAAAAAAAACTCCTAATTTTAAACAATGATCCTAACATTGTTAAGGTGATTTACCTTTGTTAATCACCAACCTAATTGTATCAATGAAAAATTTAAGAAAAATCAACATGTATTTTGAAGCATTCCATTCCGATCGAGAAACTCAAAATAATTTCTTGAACAATAGAGTGTTCGGCTTTTTTTAACTATAAACTATATATTCCATTTCATGTTTTATAAATGTATCGTTTTGAGTCCTGATAGTTTGAATGTATCAAAAGAAATTATTAATGTTTTTTTAATTTATTTTTTTAATGTATCAATTTCACCGTAGATCGAAATCAAAATAAATGATCGTTAAGTAAATATATTTATATACAGTAGTGTTTGGTTAGTATCTCAAAACATAAAATACAAATATAGTAAAGACAAAGAAGATATGTATCCTTGTATTTCATTTTTTAAAATATATAAATTCATTTCAAATTGTTTTAAAGATTGTGAAAGAACTAATTCAACCTAAAAACTTAAGCTGTGAGATGAGATTTCATGATATGATTTATATTATTCTCTAACATATTCTTCCAAGTGAAAGCACTTTGGATAGATTGAATTGCTTCTCTCAGACAAGATAGATTTATTTTATTTTTTCTTTAAAAGAATATGTATTTGTTTTTTATATAAAAAAAAAAAAAAGAAAAGAAAAGGGAATAGCAAAATGTTAGCCTAGGGATGTTTTGTTGAAAACAAAGAGAAAGCAGCCCACGAGTGCCTGACCTTCCTTGCATATAAGGCCCCTTTCATCTCAAGTGACCCAATTCATAGGAACAGGCCATATCCTAATTATTATTTTTTATTATTGGGATTTAATTTTTCCATTGATAGATACATGTAATTAATTGGATGAAGCTCGCTTGTCCAGCCTAGTGGACTTCGGATAAACACGATGCTTGATATTTTCTCTTCCTTCCAAGCAGACAATACTCTGGCAAGCATAGTTGTTGACCTTATCATCTAGGCCCTGCCCTGGCTTTACAGCCATTATCACTGTCAAAATGAACTCCCGTAAATAAACAAAATTTAAATTATCCCCTCAATTCTATAGGTTTGTGGAAGATATTTTAAAATGTTTGTTTAATAATGTTATTTTATTATAATTTATAACCATGGTATCGTTCGTCGGATAATAATATGAATTTCGAGGTAGAGGATTTTTATCGTCAATTGTACCAAAGTGTTGGGGATACTGTTCTTAAGTATGGCTTTACTTGGGTTAGAATTTTA
>Ga0307515_10004879_pt1 | contig 27427 bp, 14 predicted proteins | sample 17_EM_MG_FD_194513 | JGI IMG/M metagenome (GOLD analysis project Ga0307515, IMG submission 194513) | Populus trichocarpa ectomycorrhiza microbial communities from riparian zone in the Pacific Northwest, United States - 17_EM | ecosystem: Host-associated > Plants > Roots > Unclassified | place... | reverse complement strand
ACCTTCTTTTAAGGAATGTCTCCATGAACAAGCCAATGCTTTAAATAGTTTCCAAAGGCCAAGTCATAACCCATACTCGTAAACGTACAACCCTGGTTGGAGAAATCACCCAAATTTTAGTTGGAAGAGTTGTAACAATAATGCACAAACTTCACAACCACCATTTCAAGCACACCATAATTTTTAAAATTCTCATGGATATGGACCTCCTTATGTTCCCCCTCTTAGAAGAAATCTTGAGGAAACTTTATATGCATTCATTGAAAAGCAAGAGACAATCAACACTCAACTTGCTCAAAGCATAATAGATTTTAAAGATACTCTTGCAAAATTCACATCTGCTCTCAGTTTTCAGGAGAAAGGTAAGTTCTCATCTCAACCACAGCAAAATCTCAAAGGGCAATACAATTCAAGTGCAAGCAGCTCCGGAAGCCAACACATGGATCAAGTCAAATCAGTCATTACTCTCCACGGTGGTAAGGTTATTGAAAAATCCATTCTTGAACCTTGTGAGAAAGACGATGAGTCAATCTTTAAGGGTAAGGAAGGGGTGAAACCTGAACATTTCAAAGAAAAGACTGATTCCCCACCAATACTTCCATTTTCTCATGCCATGGCCAAACATAGGGAACTCAATCACGATTCTGAAATCTTTGAAACTTTCAAACAGGAAGAAATCAAGGATGAAAAAGGCACCGAAAATATTATCGCGAATCATTTTTCAAAATTGACAATAGATTCAACATTTGACATCTCACCAATTGAGGAATACTTTCCTGGTCAATCTTCACTTTCTATTGCTTCGATACCTTGGTCTGCTAATATTGATAATTTTCTTGCTTCAGGATTTTTGCCAGCTCATTTGGATACCCAAGACAAAATAAAGTTTTTGAGCGACGTGCAAAACTTTTATTGGGATGACCGTTACCTATTTAAATATTGTCCTGATCAAATATTTCAAAAAAGCATTCCCGATAATGAGGTAAGTAGTGTCATTAAATTTTGTCACTCTAAGGCATGTGGGGATCATTTCTTGTAAAAAAAGATAGCTGTAAAAATCTTACAAAGTGGATTTTATTGGCCCACCATGTTCAAAGACTCACATGCATTTTGCAAAACCTGTGAAAATTGTAAAAAGGTAGGATTTATTTCAAAACATAGAGTCTTTAGATAATCTTCTATTGACTCTTAAGTCTCATCATAGTGGAGATATGCATCGTGCAATTCATGATTTATGGCCCCATTTTCATAAAGAACATAATCAACATAGTCTTTAGGTGGTATGATTGCATTTTCAATTTCTCATCTATAAAATCTCTCTTCCTTCCCATCATTTCTACTTAACCCATACATTCATCAGATATAGAAGTGTGTAGAAATGGCAGGTTCCTCAATTCCTAAAATAAAAAATATTTGTGTTTTTGGTGGATCCAGTCCTGGAAAAGAAAACAAGTTTTTAGAATCAGTAAATCATCTTGGTCGGTTACTAGCTGAGAGAAAGATTCATTTAGTGTATGGGGGAGGCAGCCTTGGGTTGATGGGGGTGTGTGTGTCAATAACTATATTTTTAGGAGGCAGTCAAGTTTTGGGGGTCGTCCCCAAAGCTTTAGCCGAAGGGGACATCATTGGAAAAACAATCGGAAAGGAACTACAGGTCTCCACAATGTCTGAATGACTGTTTGTAATGTTTAACCATGCTGACGCCTTCATTGCTTTACTAGGTGGTTTGGGCACTTTAGAAGATATATTTCATATTTCCTCTTGGGCTCAACTGAACATTCACCAGAAACCTATAGGTTTGCTAAATGTTAATGGTTTTTATAATACTTCATTGTCTTTTCTTGATCATGCTGTGGAACAACAATTTCTAACATTTTTAGCGCGACAAATCCTCATCTCTGCTGCTACTGCTGAGCAATTGATTGATGAACTACAATCTTTCATCCCTGTGGTTGATTCCTCTATGAGTCGACTCAATTGGTCAATCACGGAACGCCGTAAAAAGCTTAGATTGGATTTGAGCCTTAGTTTGTGAAAAATTGTGTCTTTTGGTTTTATTAATAGCATAATATTTGTGTTTTGTTCTTTCTTATATTTGTTTAAGTGTGTTTCAGGTTTGTCAGTAGTCGCTGTTTCAGGTGATGTCTTCTATACTCTATCTTTCTACCTTAGAACATTGAGGACAATGTCTCGTTTTGGTTGGGGGGAGAGGGTAGTAGTTGATATTTAAAAACAAAAATTAACTAACTGTGTTTTCTATTATTAAAACCATTTGCAAACCTGTTATTACTAGGATAGCAGAGTAAAGGAGGAATTTTAATGACTCTTGAGACGCATCTTAGTAAACATTCTTAACAAGGTCTATCAGAATACTTCTTGAAATATTCAGGTTTACAAACTCTCATATACTCATTTAACAAGTATTCCTAAACCTTCATTTTCACACACACACTTTAACATATGATTGTGGGTTGCACATTGGATTATTACATTATTCATGTTCTTTTGTTAAAGGTAACAACTAAGGGAAAGAGATAGTATATAATATGAAAAAAAAATAAGAACAAAAAAAAATAACAAATTGAATAAATAAAAAAGTAGATAAGTTTGGTTTTGTAGCCTCCTTGACTTAAGCAATTAAACCTGAAGGGGTGTTTTAACACCTAGTACCCTAAAGTCAATTGACTGACTTGGGAGCTATTGGCCTAGTGCTTGTTACATGGGTTGAGGAGAAAAGCTTAAGGGAATCAAATATTTCACTATCTACGTATCAGTATCTGCAACCTGAGTTACTAAGCTCGTAGGGGTGTCTCAACACCTGATGCCCTAAAACCAACTGGTTTGGGAGTCATTAGCTGAAAGCTTGTTACATGGGTTCAAGATACATTGTGTTATAAATTCTTGCTTATATATAATTCCAACCCAAGGAAGTTAACCTTGAACATTGGAACAAAAATTTGTTTTCTTCCATGAAAAGCTCCATAGCTATGTTTTGATTTATTGAGCACAAAAAGAAGGTTTATTAACTTCTTGTTTAAGAAGTATGAAGAAAATATATAAATTTAATGAGAGTTTGTTTATTTGGATAGATTAATGGAAGTTGAATGATGAATACCTTGCTTTGTGGAACTTGCAAATTTTTTTTATATTTTAACGATTTGATTACTAGCGACTAGTAATAAGATGGTTGGGGGGGTGTGATTAGTACTTAAAAGTGCATTTTCATTAAGGCTTTATATCATCATATTGCACTAAAGTATCATTAAATTCCCTAACTAAAGCATGTTTTATAATAACAAGTCTGATAATATAATATATCTTTAATTTATGGTAAATGCTTATTTTGAATGCAGGTATATCTCACAATTCAAAGGATTGATTGATGTGAGTAACTATTGAAAGTGAAGAGACAAAAAGAGGACTAGGCTTAGAGAAGAGATGTTGGTTCAATTCCAACTGGAACGCCATTCAGTTATTGGATCATAACTGGAATTGTAGACCTTGGATTTAGGTCTGCTTTATATGTATGGAAAGCTAAGACATAGGTCTAAAACTTTCATGAGGAGTCAAAGACTCAATTCTATCGTTTTCAAGTTCAAATCTTAGCAACAACGGAGAAGTTGGAATCTGTCATGCAGCTCAGACATTGTTCGGTTTTTAGCTCATATCTTGAGTTCTAGAAGTCCAAATGAGCTCTATTTTTTTTGTTGGAAAGCTGAGACAATTGCCCATAACTTTTATAAGTTCAAGGGGCTCTAATTCTAATGTTAGCAATGACGTCTTGGCCAGCCAACAATATCAATAATCAGCCAACAATATCAATAGCCAGCAACTAACAATGTCAAAAACCAGCCACCAAATCAATGGTTGGCCACCAACTATTTTCTTAGTCAACCAATCAATAGTTCTGAATTTTAGCCTATAAAAGGAGGCATTTGCCATGTATTTAATCATCTTAGTTTTCAGATCAAGATCATGTTCTTGCTTTCTTTCTTTATATCTTTATAATGTTCAAGTTTTCTTTCATGCTATATTAATCTCTTGTTTATGCCTTTTCATTTCCTTCCTATACTTAGTTAACTTATATCATGTTTATGTTCTTATATTGTTTATTTATGTTTTTCTTCTTCATTATGTTTAGCTAAGTTAAATATGTCAAGGTGAAAAGGTTTCACTAGTGGTGTTAGAATATGTATAATATAAACTCAACATGAACTTTAATGTTTATATCCAAGAAAGATTGTTATTAACGGGTTTTGTCTTTTTATCTTACTAATTCTTAATACCTTGCTTGTTAAATGGTTAATCTAGATTTGTGTTATATAACACTTGGTACATCAAATGCTTGATCCTTCATAGTCTTCGGCCGACATCATTATTATGATAGAAACTTGATTTGTTGTTAACATAAGCTAGCAACATGAATGCCTGATGATATTTATAAGTATGGTGTTACTTAGACAAGATAATTAATATGATCATGTTAATACTTTACAATGAGCCATTAATGATAAATCATCCGATTGGAACCTCCTTTGTGTGTGGTTTCCAGTTGAATAATAAAAAGAGTTTATATTATATTTATTTGAAATACCATTAGTGGATCCTCTAACCTTGACATCTGTTTAATCCTTACATCAATATTACATCTCAAAGTTCTCTTCAACATCAATATCACTTTCATCATCATCATCATCATCATTATCATCATCATCATTATTATTATTATTTATAATTTATATAGTTCACCTCCTTGTGGTTCGACCCCGGTCTTGCCGGGTTATTTATTACTGGAACACTCCTGCACTTGGGATAAGACATCAACTCTTTGATCGTGTCATAAACCAGACTGAAATCCAAGATCTACAACTCTAGATATGACCCAATAACTGAATGGTGTTCCAGTTTGAATTGAACCAGCATCTCTTTTCTAAGCTTAGCCCTTTCTTTGTCCTTTCACTTTCAATAGTTACTCACATCAATCAATCATTTGAATTGTGTGATATGCCTACATTTAAAATGAGCATTTACCATAAATTAAAGCTATCTGAAATTATCATACATATTATAAAACATGTTTAAGTTAGGGAATTTAATGACACTTTAAGTGCAATATTATGATATAAAGCCTTAATGAGAATACACTTTTAAGTACCAATCACCCTCACAAACTCTTGGTTTTCCTTCTCCATAGCCATCAGGCTAGTTCTGTCAGGAGCAATTTCCATATTGAATTTATATTGCTTCAAGAAGGCAAATACTTAGTCTTTTCATGGTTTGATCTTGATACTGTCTAGTCTCATGTACCAACTCAAGACGGATCCAGTGAGACTATCTTGGAAAAAATATATCAGCACTTATCATTATGAGTCATTTCAGCCATCTTGTTATCGTATGACCGGAGATGGGCGTATGGGCATTCTAGTCCGGTATACTTAACGATGTTCGGCAGTCTAAACTCCTTCGGTACCACAATATTTGGAACCAAACAAAATTCAGCTGCTATCACAGGGTGAATCAGATTATTTCCTTCAACTGCTCTCAATCTTTCTTCTAGGGTAACCCATTTATCATGGCCCGTGGGATCGGTAAACCTATTTTTAGAGGGTTTTTTTGTTGGATTCACAGTGATCTAAGCTTGACTTGGATAGATGGGGGATAAAGGGACAAGATGATTCCCATTTACTGAGTCTTTCCCTAAGTTCTGAGATGTGTGAGGGACGTGGACTGACGATGTTTTCACAGGAGGCTGTGTAGAAGTTCCTTTTCCATTCTTGAAACTCAGCACTTGTTCAAACAAATCTGTAAATCTAGCTACTTCACCTTTGATGCTCTCAATTTCATTTTGATAATATGCCTCCAACTGAGCTCTTTCTTCATTTTCCATCTTTCAGGTGTAGCAAACTTTAAGTGGGGGACCTAGGTTTCAACCTGGCAGTATACATGATAAATGTATGAGCATGTTTTTATACAATGAACTCGTCTTTGAAGGGGTGATGTATGGTCATAACTCTTGTATGATGAAACAAGAATCTTGATTCTTGCCCAAACTCTACAATGAAAATTTCCTAAGTGACGGCCATTGTGTCACCCACAAGTCTTGAGTTCAAGATGCTTTAAGAAGGGCTTGTCTTAATGCAAAAAAGATAACACATATAACCTAAGGACAGGTTCTATCACTAAGTGAGCATGAATATATGTTTTCTACCTGGTCTTAAAAAGAGTCTCATATCTACCCAGTGACGATCTCCGTAAAGACAGTGTAGGGACGTTGCGAGAAATGGTTAAGGCATGTATGCCCACCATTATCAAGCAGGCACTCAAATATGAGTTCGGTGTTTCACGCATCTGAACCCTGACCAATAGTCATAGGACATATCGCTAATTCCCCACTTATCTTAGAAGCTTGTGTGTGCTTTCAAAAATTAAGACATGTGATGCATGAGGCAATTCTATATAATACATGAACAAATATGTACGTAATTTAAAGCATATAAGAAAATAAGGAAATGCAATATTAACAATAACACACAAACCAAATCATAAAACATAACAATCAGACAAAAAAAAAAAGCTTAGTCCACAAGATCCCCGGTGGAGTCGTCATTCTGTCGCACGTGTGCGGCGTCACAGCAATGCGTCCACTTCATGTAGGTTTGAAGTAATCGGGAAAATGGGGCAGACAAGGAATTCTTGTCTTTTATCTGTGAAAAGCGGGAATGAGAGTCGCCGCCTAATATTTCGGTCACGAGAAACCCTAACTAGTCTCAGAGATCAGGTACAGGGACTGGTTGCATAAAGAAAAGGTTTAACACCCCAAATACGTCCTACCATGGTTGTTACGTGCTTACTCTCGAGATTAAATTCTTATTATGTAGTTTTCCTTTCTTAGAATGTGAAATGATTAACTAGTAGCATATTGATTAGAAGATTATTTGAATGATCAATAGATTATCGCACCAGATATGATTTAATATTTGTTTTATAAGATAATAATTATGCCTCCAAGAAAAAACACAAGTAATGGAGAGAGGCCACCTTCTTGACCATGAAGAGCTTAATAATCTACCATCTCCTTATATTCTAATGGATTAAATAGTATTAGACATTTCTAAAGATGGGTCTTTATCGTCTAAGTCATAAGTACACTATAGAACTTTGTTTATATACACTTTTAGTGTTCCTATGTAGTACCTCACGTTTCCATCAATCCAAATGGGTTCATCACCACTAATCATGATGATATAGGCCCAATATAAGTAATGAAAATGGATAATATGGGTCGCCCTATTAACTTCATAGTAAGTGATATCGAGATATTAAGAATATAGAATAGAAACAATTCACTTACATAAATGATAATTTTTCTCACCACTTTAAGGTACAAAACCAAAGAGATACATATTAAAATAACCCACCACTTTAAAGATACATATTCACTCACCACTTTAGAGATACAAAGTCAAGGAATAAAAGTTCACTACTAACAAGGAGATACAAAACTGTATATGGTACAAAAAGGCAAAGTCAAAGACTTTTTTATTCAGATTTTGTTAAAGATCCTCATACATAATTTAAATGATCATTATATACTTTGAACAACCTTCCAGGTCTAGGGATAGATTAAAATGATAGAATTGAGACCAAAATAAATGATTTTTATAGAAAATTAGACAAATAATAACTAACACATGTTTTGACTTGTTAGAAATACAAATAGACACATAGAAAGTCTAAAAACCAAAAAGCCATAACTTCATGTACCAAACTCCAATTCATATATGGTTAGCTAATTTAAAACCACTAAACTCTTTCGGATTTTCAACTTGGATATGGTTAGTTTATTGATATGACAAGGTAATAGCCTATGATTTTCACACCCTGTAGGCCTCATATTGACCTTTAGTGGTTGATCAATGAGTAGTTGAAGACCCTTTGTGACCAATTAGTTAGTAAACCTACTCATACACATAATAATTATAACCTACCTTTAAGGTACTTCTCATATAATGTCATTGAGCAAACCTGACATGAACTTAGTCTTAAATTTTATGAACTTGGGTGACAAGATGGTTGCTATATATGAATATACTCTATCTTAGTTTTAGCAAGAGTCCAAGTCATTGCAGCAAGCAAGGAGGATTGCAAAAGACCCAACACCAACAAGTTGCCAACTATAAATAACATAAATTACATCATTAACAAGATAGATAAACTAATCCAACATTGGAATGATTTGAGTACACTAGATTAGATAAAGTTCCTAAAGAATGATGAATAATGTATGTCTTAAAAACACTTGTACAAAAACCAAAAATTAAAGCTTTGGTTCATTTTAGGATCCTTTTTTATATATGTATTTCTTTTATAGACAGTGATATGATGCCTACAATAGAGGAATACTAGAGGTTGATGTAGTTCTTAAAACCAGAGCACTTAGTGTATTTCTATCAAAGACTAGATAAAGCCTTAAGAGAATTGGATAAATTATTGAAGGTGGAGCAAACAGGGAGATTTCAAGAAAAGAATAATGTTGGATGAAAACAACTGAATGTGCTTGAAGAGTTACTTAAATAGAAACCTAAAAATCTAAACACTAAATTAGACATGGTCTAGATACTAGCCTTGGGCTATATACTAGCCTTGGGCATCTTCAGATATAAGTTCCTTTGATGTTTGTTCAAAATCATGTTTTTATTTGTTAACCTATCTAAGGTTTAAGAAAAGTTCTCTTTGGTAAGGAGATCTTTGTCTCATCAGATTAACACCTAGTCATTCTAGAGCCTATAAAGGTATGTCTAAGGTTTAAGAAAAGTATTTATTAGTAAAGAGATTCTTATCTTATCAGGTTAAAACCTCACTATCCTAAAGTCCAAGACATAAAATAAAGGGGGGATTTTATCTGAAATTTTGGTCAAATCCTAATGGATAATCGCAAACTTGTTATGATACCTATTAATTAATGTTTTTTATTTTTCAAAGTATAATGAAAATACAATTTTTATTTTTTCGTATAAAATATGCATGAAAATTTTAGAATCTAGTAGTATGCACACCAAATAAAACATATTTTTTTTATATTGTTGAAATGAGGAAAATTTTTAAGAGATTTTTGGAATTTTTGAAAATTTTGGCGAAAAGCGGTTATTCTTAATACCGGGTTAGTATCTTATAATATAAGTCTACAACTTCGATATTAAGTTAAATCCTTGAAAGGAAACATATTTTTGTATTTATAAAATAAAGATTTATTTGTTTTTGAAAAAAAAATGAGATTTTTGGAGAAAAATCAGGTATTTTTAATACCAAGTTCGTATCTTATAGTATAATTCTACGGTCTGATATTGGGTAAAATTGCTAGAAAAACACGCGAGGGGGTCACAAATAATTTCAAAATGGTCCTTGGATTTTTTAGATTTTTTTATAGATTTTTTAAGGGTCTTTTTGGCTAGACACACAAATATAGACAAATTAAAATTAAAGGAAAAACATTTATGGCGTGTTTACCAATTGCGCCCTTAGCCTAAAATCATAGGCATAAAAAATTTATTAAGGTCGTGTTTGACAAACACCCTCTAAGGAGCTAAACAAGGTCTTATTTTTTTAAGGTAAAACAGGGCGGGCCAAATATGCCCTTAAGTTTGGGTTTGGGCTTGAGGCCCAAGTCCATGTATGGGGTTGGACTCAGGCCCAACCCAACTCATTTTGTTGGGCCGACAAACGATCCAGCTAACCTCTTCTTTTTTTTTCCAGAAGTTGGCTTAGGTCCAGCCTGTGTTACATGGTCACTGGCCTAACCCAGTGACCATGTTAACTTTTAATTTGCTATAAAATATAAATTATTCATATTTTGCATGCGAAAAACAAAAAACTTGCAAAATTCACGACAAGGAAAAAGAAGAAGAATTATATGGTTGTATCGTTGAAGAACATTTTTGAAATAAAATATATTATGATATAAAATTAGATGAAATAACTTAATAGAATTAAGACAATTGAAGAAATATTATATTAAAATATGATAAACGCATTTAAAAAAAATAAAGATATATTAATTCTTTTTTCAATTATATGTGATTTATTCTTGCATTTAGATAAGCCGATTTAATTCGTCGAGCTATCAATCAGACTCAATAACTTAAAATTATGGCACCAACCAACATGAATTATGATTATACGATCTCATTGACTTGTTCTATGCTGCGAGTCGGGTTAAATTTTTCTTGAACATAAAAAAAATATTCAAATATTTCTAATATGTTTTTTAGTGAAAAAAAATTTAAATCGTATGGCCAACCAGACAAGTAATTCAGACAATCTGTAAAAGCATAGTTTAACTCAAAAGAATTTTCAAGATGACATTTTTTTAATATTAAAATAGCAACATATTGGATTGACTTGAGTCAACCCGAGTTATGAGACTATGATAACCTCATAGAAAACAAATTATAAAACTTAATTTCTAATCAACTCAATGTTGAAGGATGAAATTGAAAAAAAAAACATTTAAAAAAAGGACCTAAACAAGTGACCTGAGTTAACTTATCAAACCTGCGACTCGGGTCATTAGACCGAGAGAACCCCATAGAAAAAAAAATCAAAATAAATTACGAAATTCAATTCCCAATCAGTCCATTGTTGAAGAATGAGACTAAAAAATCGATTAAAAATGAACATAAAATATGACCCAAGTCATGAGACTGAGATAACTTCATAGAAAAAAAAAAGACCTGATTTAACAAGGATTAACTTGTCAAGTTCACAACTCTGGTCATGAGATTGAGATAACCCTATAAAAAATAAATTATGAAGCTCAATTTCAAATCGATCATGTCGGATCTAATATTGAACGATGAATTTGTAAAATAAATAATAATAAAAAAATAAGTCAAGTCAATATGGGTTAACCTGTTAAACACTACTTTCGGGTCATAAGGTCAGAATAACATCATAAAAATCAAATCAAAATAAATTATGAAACCTAATTATCAATCAAACACATATTAAATGATAAAATTGGAAAAAAAAGTCAATTAAAAAAAAGAAAAAAAAAACCAACTAAAATAACCTGTCAAACCCGCAACCTAAGTCATGAGACGAGGACAACCCAGTAAAAACAAAACTCAATATTGAAGGACATGAGACCGAAATAATCTCTTAGAAAGAAAATAAAAAAAAATGACTTGATTTAACTAGGGTTAAAATACTAAAACATGTGACCCTATCTTGAGACTAAGATATCCATATAGAAACAAATCAAAACAAATTATAAAACTCAATTTCCAATCGACCCAATATTTAATGATAAAATTAAAAAATAATTCAATTAAAAAAACATAAAAAATAACACGAGTCAACTCGGATTAACCTGTTTAATACTATATATTCTCGGGTTATGAAATCGGAATAACCTAATAGAAAGCAAATAAAAAAAATTATGAAGCTTAATTCCTAATTAACTCAATACAAAAGATAAAATTAAAAAAAAAAAGAGTTCAATAAAAAAAGATAAAATCTAGCCAACAATGTTAACTCACCAAACCCACAATCAATGTCATAAAAATAAAATAATCTAATAAAAAATAAATATAATATTAAAAGATAAAATTAAAAACATTGATCAAAAAATTCAAATAAAAAAATTATCACAAATACTTTTCCCATATATTTTAAATAATTATTAATAATAATTAAGCTGTGCATTGCCATTTCGCAGTGATGGGAGGGTATATTGGAATCTCAGTTTCTATAAAGCCCCATGAAAACGCTCCACAACACACAAAGCAATAACATTAATTAGCTCTAAATTGTCCCTCTCCTCATTTCAACACTACGTGCTTGGCTTTCGCTTTCTCCAGGGGAATCAATGGCCTTGGCTGGATTGCCAAGTAAAATGTTGGCAGTTGAATTGGCTGTGATGGTGCTTGTGCTACTGGCCATGGCACAGCAGTCCATGCAGCTGAGCTTGAGACGCCCTTTACCTGAGGTTGCCAAGAAAATCAATGGCAATACAGTGTCTTATTTAGGCATTGTTGTGAGTTCCTCTGCCAGCGAAGACGCTCTTCTTAATTCTGGTTTCTTTGTTCCCAGCACACATGTACCTTACATTGACCTCGTCGGTAAATCCTTTTTTGAATCTTAATTATGAGTTGTAACAATGGACACTCTTAGTTAATTAATTAATTAAATTAGGGTGGGTTATCCTTAATTAAATATAATAATAAGCAATATATATATATATATTGATCAGCTTGATATTGCAATAATTTTAACTTTCTGGTTTTTGATTAATTAGGAAGAAGATTCAACATTGGAAAGATTAAGGACGTTCATGTCGTAGTTGTTGACGTAGGGGGTGAAATTGTAAGAACCCTTCTCTCTCTTCTTAATATCACCGTTTAAGTGCATACATAATTAACGTTAACTCTTGTTTTTAATTAATTAACGATTTTTAATGCTGTTTGCGTATTAGCCAAATGTAGTTCTAGGCACCCAAGTTCTGTTCGATTTACTTAGCATCCGAGGAATCATTCATTTTGGGAGTGCTGGAAGTGTCAGCGATTCGTTGCGTCTTGGTGATGTTGCTGTGCCAGAGTCTGTTGCCTTCACAGGAAATTGGGAATGGAAGGTACAGTTAAACTAGTTCAAATCATGCAAAACTTTATTTTGTGCGACTACAACTGACGTTTTGTGATTTATGCGTGTATTTTTGGCGCAGAGCAACGCGTCAACGAGAGGGAAACTCAAATTCGGAGACTTCAATCTTCCACAGAAAGGAGTCAATTCCTTGGGAAGCGCAGATTTTCAGAAAGTAAAACTGTATACTTCCGGGAACCCATCACAGAACCTGTTGTGGCTTCCCGTCGATTCAAACTGGCTTGCGGTTGCCTCTGAGCTGCAGGTAGCCACTGATTCGATACTTCTCCGTACTCTATTACCAAAATTCTATATTTACTGTTAATTAATCTGTTTGATTGCATGCAGGGTTTGAAGTTGCAAGAGTGTGTAAATGAGATAACCGAGACGAATTGCTTAGAGAACACGCCGGAAATCGTCTTCGGAGGAAGGGGCTCCTCTGCCGATATATACCTTAAGAATGCAGCATATGGCGAATTCCTTGCCAATAGATTCAATGCCACATTTGTGGATACATCGAGTGCTGCTGTTGCTTTGGTAAGGGAAAAGGGAAAGAGAGAGAAGCTTCCAGTTGATTTTAGGATTCGTCACAATTTGGTAACTAATGGTTCGTGCTTTGATTTGCATTTGCAGGCTTCTTTGACAAATGAAGTGCCTTATATCTTGTTCCGTGCTATTTCGAATTCGGTAATTCAAGGAACATCAGGCCCCAACTCTCACTATTTGGCCACCGCCAACTCTGTCAAAGTTGCAGTCAAGTTCATTGAGTTGATTGGTAAACCGAACTGGGTGTTCAAGTACTGAAATCAACTAGTATGCCCTTTCCTCAATAAGGTCATGGTGAAAGCTTTATTATGCTCTATGTCCATGTCATGTACTCAATAATGAAGTGTAATGAGGAGGGTATTCTCTGTCTTTGACGTTGAATTTGGTGTAGAAATCATGCAATTTCCGTTGGATAATCGAGAGAACTACATCTCCGGTTGCCAGGATTGAACAAAGAACAATGATAAATAAATAAAAACATAAAAAAATATTAAAAAAAAACCAGAGATACAACATTCAAACGCGTATACACAACGCTAAAGACAGAGCCTTGAAGCGGTGACTTAAGCGACTTGCTCGTGTGTGTGTGTGCACGCTTTTGTTTCCCAAATACTTAGACCATTCACTGCTCCTCTAATGATCAACACAATGCCGTGCAATATCATCGCTAACTTTCTAAACCTGGTCCTTCTCGTTTTTATTGTGTGTGTTATAACCAACAAAAAAAAAAAAAAAAACTAAGTCACGAGGGGTTTTCACTGTGCAATGTGCTCTCCCCGGCAAATTATTGTAGCTTGGAATAGATTGTTTTTTTAAAAAATTAATTTTATCACCGAATTTTTTTTAAAAGTTGAGTTGTTTTGAGGTGAAATTAGTACCTAAATACTTGTTTTTTTTTAATAAAGTATTGAATTGAAAGATATAGAACCAAAATAAAAAAGACGAGAAAAATAAATAGCTACATCAAATTTCATTTGAAAATACTTGTTTTTTTTAATAAAGTATTGAATTGAAAGACATAGAACCAAAATAAAAAAGACGAGAAAAATAAATAGCTACATCAAATTTTATTTGAAAAGTTTAGTTTAGTCTCTCATCTTTTTAATCAATAGGTTATGCTTTTAATTGTCAGAAATTCAATTTTGATAATAAACTTTATTTTTCATATTTTTCAGCATCTCTTTTTGTAATAGGAGAGAGACAAACTCACTAGATTATGGTGTAGAGAGAGAAAGTAGTTGTTTACACTTATACCTACCACCAAAATGGTCAATTTTCGTATCAACAAGTTTTATTTGGTGAGAAGAGTTTCATCTAGATGTTGTTTTTCATTCTCCTTACTTGAGGAGGTAGATCTGGTTATGAGAAGATTTTTGGGTTCGAGTTTTTAAGCTATTTTTCGGGTTGTTGGAGACTATAAATTGGTTTATCAAGGTGTTTTATGTGTTTTTTTATGTATTTTGGGTCAAAAATTAATTCAAAATGAGTTTTTTAGCAAAAAAACTAAAACCCTGTTTTTTCAACATCCCTCTACCAAATTCTACAAACAGCAAACAACATGTTGTCCGCTCCTTTAAAAAATAAAAAAAATATAAAATCAAGCCTAAGAGTGCGGCCTGGGATGGAAAGCCTACTTGCGTAGGCGTTTTTTTAGAAGGACGTTTGGCAACCAGACCTACGTATTTGGTCTTCTTTTTGCTTTTTTTTTAAATAGTTATTTTATATTTAGATCAAAAATAATTTTTTTTAAAAAATTAAACCCAATTGAATCCATAATCCATGTTGAAGGTTTGACAAGTTAATCCACAACGTCTAAGGCAATCCAATATTTTATCGTTTGAATATTAAAAAAAGAAGAATATGTCTGATTGATTTTTTTGTTAGGCATTTGGTTTATTTTGAATTTGTTTTCATAATGTATTTCTTCTTTTTTGTGGGATTTCTTTTTTTAGATTTTACCTTTACATAATTTTCATGGTGTAGTTAAGCTGGGAAACTTGAGTTAATCAAACATGTTGTCATCTCATTTTTTTTTAAGAAAAAAAAAAGCAATGTTGAAATTTTTTTAAAGCATTTTTTTTATTTTGAATTGGTCTTTATGATATATTTCATTTTGATTTTTTTATGGATTAATTGGTTTTAATTTGCTTTTTATATAATTTTTTATTTTTTTATTTTTTTTTAAATCCAGGCCACATTATTATCAGTCGTCCACCTTTTCAAATTATATGATACTAAAAAAAAAAATCCCGTAAGCTTCACATGTTTTTATGTTTCAAAAAAATTTAGTCCGACTTATAGTGAAGTGTTCGTCAAAAGACTGGTAAATATCTACGTTTAATGGTATTTGTGCTTGAATTGTACCATCCTTTTCTGTTGGAAATTAGGTTAAGGGAAAATATTTTGAAATTAATGAACCTACAATAAAAAATTGTTTCTTCATCTCCATTGAAGCTCGTTTTTTAGCATGTTTGCTTAGATGCTAAACTAGTTTAGCAGTTCTCGTGATTTCCATTCAGGAATTGTTGTTGTTGGAAAGTTTTTTTAATTAACATGATTTTAAAAAATTACGGTGAATGAAAAATTAATCTTAAAAAATCTTTAGTTTTTTTTATATTTAATTCTTGATTTATGGTGGCAAATAATTGTGAAAATTAATTCTTATTAATTTAACATTGTAACTTCAAAAATTCACTATAAAAAAAAAGGGTGAAGGAAGAGTTTTCAACTTGAATTTCTCAAATTTTTACATACCTTTTCTCACCTCATATTTAATATTTTCTTTTCATTTTAAGCTTTGGCTTTCCTCCTAAATCCAGAACTTAAATTCATCTTGTTAAGACACATTCTTTGGTTTAAATACTTTATTAGAAGTGCATCTAAGTTAAGGTGGTGTTGTTGGAATCTTGAGAGAAATTTTGCAAACATCATAGTTACACAAGTAAGGAGTAATAAAACTTTAAGGACAGATGATTCTTCTTTGACAATGACAAATTTTCATTACTTTAAAGTACTTCATTTTAATTTGAACATAGATATTTTTTATTACTAGTATACATGCTAGAACTCTGAATTAATATCAACTACAACTTTGATTATATGTTTACTATGCATGCTAGAATTTTATTATTATTCTTATGTTGAAAGCATGTTTGTCATTATTATGTTTTTTTATATTTATACTTTTAAAAATGTATAAACTCTAAGTTTTTGTCGGACATCTTTTATTCACATGTTTATTTGTTTTTTAACGATATTAAATCATGCTTGTATAAACCGAGTATGAAAATACATAATATATAAGATAATTTTAAAATCAACATGATAATTAGGAAAATCCATGTACTCATAATTGAAATTTTTTAAATTAAATTCTAATTGTAATTTTATGACAATCATGCAAATAAATTTGATCTTTGATTTGGCGATTGTCCTAATTTGTGTTCTATATTGTATAAAATGAGTGTTTATGGAATCTTTTTTCATATACAAATTTTATGAGTTTTAATATAATTGAAGGATAGATTTTCTTATATATATATAGGTCGATTCAAACATAAAAAAATGCCCCATCATTAGTTCCATTAGTTTAATGGAAAGAAAGGAAGAATTGAAACTTTAACCGAAGACCAGGAGCACTACCAGATTTAACAGTTTTACAGGCAGAATTTTTTTGTCAGCGTAAAACACATATTCCGTCGGTAATTAATTTACCAACGAAATTACCAACGGAAATGCTCCGTCGGTGAATCTTTCATCGGTAATTTTTTGTCCGTCGGTAAATCCGTTAGTAATAAAAAAATATTATTATCGATGGATTTACTGACGGAAAAGATGCGTCGGTAATTCCGTCGGTAATTATTTAAAAACATTTTAAAAAAATTCATTTTATAAAATTATAAAATAATTAAATTAACATAAATCAACACTCTATAATATATACTCAAAATGCTTGGAAAAACAAATAAGAAAATCAACTCAAACAAATTTGCAACAAATAAATAAAACGAAAAAATAAATTCAACTAAACAAATTCATATGAAAAAAATGAAGTTACAATTGCTAAAAATTTAAAATCCTATAAATAAATCAACTCAAAATTGATCTCATATGAAAAAAAAATCTCACAACAACATTTATACAATTATTAAGAACAAAAACAATTAAAAATAAAATAAAATCATGAAAAAGAAGAAAAAAGAAAAATCTTACCTTAATGTAGTTGCAAGTGAAGCTAAGGAGAGAGAAAAAATTTCGTAAAGCATATTAATTAAAAAAAAAACTTAGAGGATAAAAGAAGAAAGAAGAAGACATGCCCAAGCATGGAGGAAAAGAGAAGAAGATGAGAAGAGAAAAGAAGAGAAAGAAATAGATATTGATGTTTTTTACATATGGTGAAGAAGAAGAAGAAGAAGTAGAAGAATAATAATAAGAAATGAGTCTGTCTCTTGTGAAATAAGGGGATTCAGGCTTTTTATTGAGGCGTGTTAGCTACGGATTTACCGACGGATAATTGAATATGAATATTTTTTAATTATTCTGTCGGTAATTCCATCGGTAATATTTAATTTAAATTTTTAATTTCGTAAAAAGTTTTCAGAAACCGCCAACAATTACCGACGATTTTTCAATCCGTCGGTGATTCCGTCTGTAATATTTAAATGAAAATTTTAAATTAATTTAATTTTTTTAGAAAACCGCCAAATAACACCGATGACTTTTTAATCCGTCGGTGATTTTGTCCGTAAAGAACAAAAATTAACAGTGCAATTGGAAAGTGAACAGTTCTGGAGCTCTCTGGAAAATACCGACGGAATTTTCCGTTGGTGATTCCCTTTGTAAATGACATGATGAACAATATTCACAGTTTATTCCGTCGGTAATTTCGTAAGTAAAAATGACACGTCATCATTTTTTTGTTGCTTTGTTTTAATTTTTTTCCCCATAGTAATTCCCTCGGTATATACCGAGAGAATATTTCCGTCGGTAAAATCCCTCGGAAATTTACGGATGTAAATATTCCCTCAGTATTTTTCGTTTGTATTTATCAATTTTCTGGTAGTGGAGGATAAATGATGGTGTGGTGGAAATGGAAGAACCTCGGAGGGGAAAATTACATTAACCCCTTGGTTATTGTGCTTGCTTGGTTAGTGATAAGCCACGCAGATCAACCAGAGCCATTAGGCCAAATTCCAAGTATGTATGATGAAGTGAACGTAATTGCATATGGCATACGGGAAGATATCAGACGTGAAATAATAGTTGCATGTGCCATGCAGCAATAGTTGAACGTGAACAGTATTTACATGGACATGCAGATATACAGAAGAGATAAAGAGTGTGTTGAGGAGGAGCGGTTTTAATACAAGACTGGGTCTTGTACAGTTGCGATTTATCAGTTGCTTTTATTTCAATTTATTATAGTTGTTGTGATTAATATTCAGTACGTGTTATTTTCAGTTTGTACGTGGGTAAACTCACATCGTGAGTTACCAACTTTTCCTTAATTTTAGAGTTATCTGTATCGGCTTTGCTTATTTAAAGCAGCTAAGAATTATGAAGAGGCAGAAAAATTTGATATTAAAATAATTATGGTCCTTTCTCACCCGAAGAGAAACAAACAGTTCTCAGCAAATACTTGTTAAATATTTGTTGAACTTATCATTGGTATCAGAGCTTGTAGAAGATCTTATGGGCACTAATAAGGAACGCATTGAGCAGTTAGAAGATGGGCTGCACCGAATGGAGCAGGGCATGGCTGATAGGTTGCAACATCTGGAGGACACGCTTAACCGACTTTCTGATGTATTGCTTGCAAATCAAGAGCCTTCAAACCAGGGCAACCAACAACGTGAAGGTCAAGATGGGGGACGACTAATTGTCTCATCCAAGATAACACGACTTGAGTTTCCTAGATTTTTAGGAGATGATCCCACTGAGTGGTTTAATCGTGTGAATCAGTTTTTTGCATTTCAAAATAATCCAGAACTTCAGAAGGTCGCCCTGGCTTCTTACCACTTGGAAGCGGATGCCAACCAGTGGTGGCAATGGGTTCACCGGTTGAATGAAGAAGAAGGACGAGTTTTATCATGGACAAACTTTGAAGACGAACTTTGGGCGCGTTTTGGTCCTTCAGAATGTGAGGATTTTGATGAGGCCCTTTCAAGAATAAGGCAAGGAGGTTCACTAAGATATTACCAACGCGAATTTGAGCGCCTAGGCAACCGAGTACGCGGATGGACGCAAAGGGCTCTTGTAGGTACATTTATGGTGGCTTAAAAACTGAAATTTCAGATGGAATACGCATGTTTAAGCCACAAACGTTGAAAGAGGCCATCAGTCTAGCCCGAATGAAGGATGATCAACTTAGCAGACAGAGGAGGTTCAGCAGACCAGCACCATCACCACCAATGAGATCTACGATTTCCCCTCCTAGTTTCAATCGAGATGCCCCAACGGTTCCTGCCACTCCTATTCGGCGCCTCACTTGGGAGGAAATGCAGAGAAGACGAGCTCAGAATTTATGTTTTAATTGCAATGATCAATTTACTGCAGGACATAAATGTCGCGAGCCTCGCATCTTAATGTTGGAAGGGTACGATGGCACTAACACTCTGTTATGTGATAATGAAGGTGAAGACCAACCACTTCAGGAGATTGTTGAGACAATCACCGAACCAGAAATTACACTATATGCGTTGACAAGATGGGCTGCACCCAAGACCATGTGCATCACTACAAGGATAGGGTCAAGTGATGTCATCGCACTAATCGACAATGGCTCAACCCATAACTTTATTAGTGAAAGATTGGCCAATGCATTACGAATACCAGTGGTGCCTACCGCATCCTTTACAGTGCGGGTTGCAAATGGCGAAAAATTGAAATGCCAGGGACGTTTTGAAGAGGTCGGAGTGGACCTGCAAGGCACCCATTTTTCATTAACTCTTTATTCTCTTCCACTTACAGGGTTGGATCTAGTGCTGGGCATCCAATGGTTAGAAATGCTAGGTTCTGTGGTTTGCAACTGGAAACAGTTAACCATGGAATTTCAGTGGAAAAACCAACTCAGGCAGTTACGTGGAATGGGCGATGAAGGCATACAAATTGCGTCTATCACTAAATTAACCAAAGCAATTCACCAGAACCCTGCCATTTTTGCAATATGTCTACAGATCAGTACTGCGGAGCCACACATCTAGACAACTCATCCTGATATGGAGGCCATTTTGCATGAGTTTGCAGATATTCTAAAGGAACCAGCAGGTCTACCACCTACCAGAGGGGTTGATCACTGCATTTCTCTCAAAGACGGCACCGAACCTATTAATGTTAGGCCTTATCGTTATGCATATTATCAAAAGGAAGAAATTGAGAAGCAAGTTCAAGAAATGTTGAATTCCAGCCTTATCAAACCAAGTACCAGCCCTTTTTCATCACCTGTACTGTTGGTAAAGAAAAAAGATGGAACATGGCGTTTTTGCACAGATTACAGGGCCCTCAATGCTACAACCGTGAAGGACCGCTTCCCTATTCCTACAGTTGATGATATGTTAGACGAGCTCTATGGTGCTTCATATTTCACCAAGCTTGATCTTCAAGCCGGATATCATCAGGTACGGGTTAATCCTATGGATATTCCAAAAACTGCTTTCCGCACTCACAATGGGCACTATGAATATTTGGTTATGCCCTTTGGGTTGTGTAATGCACTCTCAACATTTCAAGCTATCATGAATTCAATATTTCAACCTCATCTTCAAAAATTTATATTGGTTTTCTTCGATGATATATTAGTCTATAGTCCTACGTGGGACATGCATTTAATGCATGTAAGGCAGACTTTTGAAATCTTACAGCAACATCAATTCTTTGTCAAGGCTAGTAAATGTGCTTTTGGTCAACAAGAGCTAGAGTACTTAGGGCACATAATCACCAATCATGGCGTGAAGGTAGATGAAAATAAAATTTCAGCAATGGTGGCATGGCCACGACCTACTAATATTTCAGAGCTTCGTGGGTTTTTAGGGTTAACAGGTTATTACAGGAAGTTTGTCAAAAATTATAGCATTGTGGCGCGGGCTCTCAACAATCTCCTTAAAAAGGGCCAATTTGGGTGGAATGAGGAAGTTGAAACTGCCTTCCTCACACTCAAACAAGCAATGACAACGACACCAACGTTAGCAATGCCCAATTTCAAAGATGTCTTAACTGTAGAAGTCGATGCCTCAGGTGATGGTATTGGCGCCATATTAACCCAGCAAGGCAAACCAATTGCATTTATAAGTAAAGCACTCGGAGTGGCAAAGAAATCTTGGTCTACTTATCCTAAAGAGATGCTGGCCATTCTTGAAGCTATACGATTGTGGCGTCCATATCTATTAGGCCGCAAGTTCTATATTCAGACGGATCAACGCAGTCTAAAATTTTTGCTAGAGCAACGTATCACCACACCAGAGCAGCAAAAATGGGTAGCCAAACTCTTGGGCTATGACTATGAGATCACATGCCGGCCTGGACGAGAAAATGTTGCAGCCGATGCTCTCTCTCGTAAACAAGGTAGTCATGTTCTTCAACATCTTTTGGTTTCTCAGGTTACTTTGTGGGAAGAAATTAAACAGGCGGTAAAGACAGATTTATATATACAATCAATGAGTCAGATAGCCGCGGATCAGTTACACAGCCACTTTGTATGGCGAAATGGTTTGCTTCGTTACAAGGAACGGGTCATCATTCCTGCCGACCCTACTCTACGTGCAAAGCTGCTGCACGAAATGCATGATACCAAAGTTGGTGGCCACTCTGGGGTTCTGTGCACATACAAGAAATTGGGGCAACAATTCTATTGGCCAGGAATGCGTAAATCGGTCCAAGAATATATCAAGAATTGTGTGGTATGCCAGAAAACCAAATTAGATACATTGGCACCCGTAGGTCTCCTCCAACCATTGCCCATCCCTTGACAGGTGTGGGAGGACATTACACTTGATTTCATCGAGCGTTTACCCGCTTCTCAGGGCCAGGATACCATCATGGTTGTTGTCGATAGGCTCAGCAAATCAGCTAATTTCCTGCCCTTAAAACATCCTTTTACAGCTAAAAGTGTTGCAGAGAAATTTGTGGAAGGTGTTATTAAGCTACATGGCATGCCAAGGTCCATAGTCAGCGATCGGGATCCATTTTTTGCAAGCCATTTCTGGCAGGAGTTCTTTAAGATGTCAGGTATAAAATTGCAGCTCAGCTCCGCGTATCATCCGCAAACGGATGGCCAAACTGAGGTTGTCAATCGATGCATTGAACAGTATTTGCGATGTTTTGTTCATCAATGGCCAAAAAAATGGAGCCTCTACTTACCATGGGCAGAAAATTGGTATAATACTACATACCACATCTCAACCGGAATGACTCCTTTTCAGGCACTATATGGTCGGCTTCAACCAACTATTCCATCCTACAATGAAGGTCTATTGCCGGTGCATAAAGTGGATCAGCAGTTGCAAGACCGAGATGAGTTACTTCAGCAGCTCAAAATCAACTTGGCACGCTCGATTAATAGGATGAAACAAATCACAGATAAAAAGAGAAGAGATGTCTCATTTGATGTTGGTGATTTAGTCCTTCTGAAACTCCATCCATATCGACAGCATACGGTTTTTAAGCGAGAATACCAGAAACTTGCCAGTCGCTTCTATGGACCCTATGAAATTCTAGAGAAAATTGGACCCGTCGCTTACAAACTCCGTTTACCAGCAGAGTCACGCATTCATCCAATATTCCATGTCTCTCTGCTTAAACAGTACAACACCAACTCCGAGGTTCACAACCACAGCATAGAGATACCGTCCTTCAATGCAGATGGGGAAGTTTTGCTGATACCACAAGCTATGCTTGATCATCGCTGGATAAAACAAGGCGCCCAAATTGTCGAAGATAGTTTAGTTCACTGGAAATATTTAACCGTCGAGGAGGCGACATGGGTATCTACCAAACAGCTACTGGAACTATTTCCAGATGTCAACCTTGGGGACAAGGTTGCACGTGATGGGGGAGGTATTGATAAGCCACGCAGATCAACCAGAGCCATTAGGTCAAATTCCAAGTATGTATGATGAAGTGAACGTAATTGCATGTGGCATGCGGGAAGATATCAGACGTGAAATAATAGTTGCATGTGCCATGCAGCAATAGTTGAACGTGAACAGTGTTTACATGGATATGCAGATATACAGCAGAGATAAAGAGTGTGTTGAGGAGGAGCGGTTTCAATACAAGACTGGGTCTTGTACAGTTGCGATTTATCAGTTGCTTTTATTTCAATTTATTATAGTTGTTGTGATTAATATTCAGTATGTGTTATTTTCAGTTTGTACGTGGGTAAACTCACATCGTGAGTTACCAACTTTTCCTTAATTTTAGAGTTATCTATACCGGCTTTGCTTATTTAAAGCAGCCAAGAATTATGAAGAGGCAGAAAATTTTGATATTAAAATAATTGTGGTCCTTTCTCACCCGAAGAGAAACAAACAGTTCTCAGCAAATACTTGTTAAATATTTGTTGAACTTATCAGTTAGTCATTTCCATTGATCCCTTGACCAAATTGATTCACTGTCGAGGTAAATATCCTACCGGATGGGTTGTTTGTTTGACCATGCATGATGCATGAACCCAACCATCATGGTGTGGTGGAGATGTAAGAGCCATTAGGTATATTGGGTGAGGCCGATCCGCTGGAGCTGTTCCCGACGGGTTTGATGTACGAAGTGCATGGAGAATTTATCAGAGGAAAGGGATCTCCATGACAAACCTCGCCTGCAGATTGCGAGGCTCTTTTAATTCGGCTGACCCCCCCAGAAGAAGCAGTTGACTCGTCAGAATCGAAATCTTTTTTTTCTTTTTTCTTTTTTCTTTTTTGTCTCCAATGGCCTATGTTGTGTCTATTTTACTCTTACTTCTAGCCAAGCCAACAAAAGAACTCCAGAAGATACAGCCACTAGCCGAAGTTACACAACTTAGCCCAGTGCATACAAATCTGATGACGTTTTTGTTATCTCCTCTGGAAACAAGCATATGAAGACTTGGCAAACAAAGATGGCGAGACATTGTTAGATAGATAGACTTGCTTGGTCTACAAAATTATTGACCTAGTTCATGGATGAGTATGTACCTAAAGTCCTAAACCTGACATAACAAATTTCTCCTCTCTTTGATCGAAAGGCTGCTACCCACCAGCAGCACAGCACCACCTCTGCAATAAACATAGAAACATACAAGTTCTGAAAGCTGCAGTCTGTTTTTGTCCAATTGATTAACAAGGAGCAAAGCCAAGTTTATAATTTCAGGCCAAGGTTATTCCACAAAATTACAGATAGTTCGGAAACGTATCTAAGAATTTGTATGTGCGAAACGAGGGATAAAATTTTAGAAAAAAATGCATGTTCATATCCTGAGCGTATTAATGGTCTCAGAGAAAATTTGACAGTAAAACTTAAGAGATATTGTTGACTAGAGTTTCGATACACTAAAGTAATTTTGCATGCAAATGCTATTATATTTACATTTTGATATCAGCAAGGGTGAAATATCTTTTCTACAATGGTCAATCCCCATAGGGCCAACAAAAGTCATTAGGGACACGCTCTACAATAACCATGTAGAAATAAGCTACTTCAAAGTCCTGAAGTCTCAAAATTAAGCGAGACTATCTTAGTTACTAGCTGATTCTGACAGACTTGAATAAGAATTGACAGTCCATCTTATCATCACACATTATATATGAAAAATTTACCTGAGTAACAACAAACTTATATACATTTGGCAAGTATCATCCCATTAAGCTTTCCGATGTAAGAAGCCCTATTTGTTCAGCAAGATGATTCATATGTTGAATATTGTCTCATCCATTGTCCTTCCATGCAAGGGCGGAGCCTTGTACAAGGCTCAGGTGGGCTGTAGCCTAGGTAACAAATAATGTTTTGCCTAATAAAAAAAAAAAAAGGAGCACACGTTTGAACAATTGAACCTTTATGAATTGTGAGGCTTTCTAAACACAAAATTATACAAAGGAGAGGAGTACAGACAAAAGTAAGGACACAGTAATATTATTGCAACCCGTGGAAAATATTTTTTTTTTGTACGTAATTAATTGTAAAATATGTTTTGTTTTATTAGGGGTGTTTGTGTTTGTGGTAGCGGTTGCTTTTTAAAGTACTTTTTACTTGAAAATATATCAAAATAATATTTTTTTTTAAATCAGTTTTGATATTAGCACATCAAAACGATCTGAAAACATCAAAAAATTAATTTAAAGCAAAAAACAATTTTTTAAAAAAATATTTTTGAAACCCAAAAATAAACTAACTATATATCACTAAAGAGTGTCGAAACATGAACAATTTGGGTTTAAAATAATAATAATTGTGATCAATTGTGTTTTGTAGGGCATACACACTTATATTAATTAATCATCCCAGGTTATTTTTTTCAAAATTGACAACCATTATCAATCTTATTAGTGTTTCTCCCAAACATCATACCGAGTTACATTATGCTTAGGCTATAGAAATTGCACAAATGGTAGCTACCGGAAAACGTGAGACTGGTAGAGTGGCTAATCAAATCGATAATTTACATCGAAGTGGAACTACTTATTGGAGCTCTCATTTTGATTCTATTTGCAGCTTAATAGATATGTATGGTGCAACTATTACTGTGCTTGTAAGTATGGTTCAAAAAGGATCTTCTAACTCTATACATGGAGAAGCTGGTGGTTGTTTGATTGTGATGAAATCTTTTAATTTTATATTCATCTTATATTTTATGCATAAAATAATGGGGACTACTGATTTACTTTGTCGAGTTTTGCAGCAAAAATCTCTTAACATCTTAAATGCAATAGATCTTGTATCAATTACTAAAGCATTGCTTCGAACTTTGAGAGATGTCGGATTTGATCTTCTTCTTGCAAATGTGCAATTTGTTTGCACAAAATATGAAATTGGCATACCACATGTGAGCAATTTGTTTGCACAAAATATGAAATTGGTATACCACATATGAATGCTTCGTATAAAAAAACTACAGGTCGTTCATATCAACAATAAGGTTCAGTGACAGTTTACCAGCATTATCATTATGATATATTTAACTCAACAATAGATTTTCAGTTGGAAGAATTAAATTCTAGATTCAGTAATTGGACAGTGAAACATGTTAAAATTGTGCTTCGCAATAAAATAAAAGAGGAGTTCTTAGCAGATTCTTTGATGATTTACATTGAACGAGAGCTTGCTGAAGATATTGATTCGAATTCGATCATAGATAAATTATATTCTACAAAACATCGAAGGGTGCAACTTTGATAGTATAATTTATTTTTATTTTGAATTTTGTGTACTTTAAATTTTATTTTTTATATATTTCATATTATGTATTTGAATTAAAACTTTACTGTTAACCTAGCAAATTTATATATCCGAGTGAATGATTGATCTTAAAAAATAATTTATATGTACTTATATTATAGCCTAGGACTGGAAAAATTCCTGGCTCCACCCTTGCTTCCATGATAGCAATTCATGCTCCTTGCTCGTAATACTTTCTGGAGAACTTGAATTAAATTCATCTCAATCCCCAATGAGCACACAATTACCACAACGATAGCAAGAAATAGAATTCAACATCATAAATAATACAGGTGCATGCTTGAAAAGTTTAAGAGAATAGGTAGCTAACTATTGTTAGGAGCAATTATTATTATATTGTGGAGTCATACTCTTCTTATTTATATAAACATGCACGTGTGTGTGTGTGATATGTAAGATAGTGAAAGAATAAATGAACAATCATTTCATATCACAACATTTCTGTCTTCCTTTTCTTCTTTCTTCTTTCTCTCATCTTTCCAACTTCCTTCATCCATCTCTAAATAATCTTTGAAAACAACTTGGTATCAAAGCACAACAAATAAATCTAGTGTGTTCAAGCATCAACGTTGTTTTTATTGATATTAGCAATAACATGTTGAGGTCAACTTGACTCCATGAACAAAAGCCCTAACATCTCACCAATCATTGTTGTTGTTTGAGCTATCAATTTCTTAAAAAAAAAAAAAAGGTGGTTATTAGTTGGTTGGTCTTGTGGTGATTAGATATGCAGTCCTTTGTAGTGTTGTGAATATGACAGAGAAGAGCTTAGCTGATAAAACCAGTCTCCCTTCCAGTGATAGTAGTAGGAGTCGGGTTGAAG
>Ga0307515_10004877_pt1 | contig 27432 bp, 35 predicted proteins | sample 17_EM_MG_FD_194513 | JGI IMG/M metagenome (GOLD analysis project Ga0307515, IMG submission 194513) | Populus trichocarpa ectomycorrhiza microbial communities from riparian zone in the Pacific Northwest, United States - 17_EM | ecosystem: Host-associated > Plants > Roots > Unclassified | place... | reverse complement strand
GGTGCTCCCAGGCTTGTCGTCGGCGCTCCAAGTTACTCTGAAGGCCGGCAGGAATGCCCTCCTATGGTCTGATACTCTCCTGAAAAACGGCTTCAGCATAACTGCAGCCCCTGCGAAGAGTGTAACACACGTGTCGTTCTGCTGATACGTATACGTCACCACAAAGTAAAGGAGGTACGTATGCAACGCGACCCGTCGCCCGGGCGACGGGCAACGTGTAATTCTCCGTCAGAGCGTACAAGGTTCCGTCAGAGCCGTCAGAGCCGTCCGGAACACCAGGGTGTTTCAGACGGAAATTAGGGTCGTTGCTGATGTCGGCATTATCATATATTACATGTCTGAAATATACTGTCCAATCATCACACTCTCTAGTACTATGCCATCAGGCCTCCACATTCTGCGTTGATCCATCATCGGCTTGCAATGCATCTTCCTCCTCATCCCTATCCGCATCGTCGCCATCCTCCCACTCATACCCGTCAATATCACTTGTTGACAGGTCAAACCTACTATGCCCTCAGTCCTGCACATTCTGCGTTGATCCATCATTGGCTTGTGATGCGTCTTCCTCCTCATACACTTCCGCATCCGCAGCGTTGCCATCCTCGCGCTCATACCCGTCGACATCAGTGGTTCCCAGGTCAAACCTCCCGAGTTTAGTCGCGGGCTGTTGACGCCGGCTGGCGGTGGGGATGTCATCACACTTGTCGCTTTCGCCACCTTCATCGTAGTAATCCCTGCGGCCCCCTGCCACCCAGAAATGCAGTGTGTCATCCGTGCAATTGTTGTCTGTTGGGATGTTTGGGTCATTGCTTCCGATATCAGGCTCCTCAACCGCCACTTCGGAGGTCCAATGGTCAAGAAGAATAGCATTGTCTACACGCGCTGCTTCCATGCCAATGACCACGGCAGGCATTGGGTTCTCCGCCTGTTGGATCTCACGCTTCACTGTAGCAAGAGTGTTTGTATAAACCATCTGGTGGTAGCTCTCCGGTAGTGTGATCCAGGTATTCATCGAGAATGTATACGGGTCTGCAACGCCAGGCAAGGTTAACAACTTGCGACCCGTTGTAGTGCAGCAGGATGCGTTCTTACCACTGTCATTCAGGTAATTGAAGTGGTTTGAGTGATCAGGTCTGTCCGCTTTCACCTTTGACTTGGAAGCTTGCGGATGAACACCTTTGGTTGTTTGCCACTCCAGGAGAGCATGACGCAATGCGGTGCAGGCAAACATGATCAGTGGTGGGGGCATATGACTGTCCGTGTTGTTAATCATGGAGATATATAATCCATCAGCATACTTACCGTGGCTATTCACCTGATGATAAAATTTGATGTTGCTAAACCGCCGGATTGCTTCCGCCAGGAACTAAAGTGGACGCTGGCCATTTATTAGCAGCTTTCGACTCTCTCTGCGTTGTATTTGGGCCGCGTACACCACCTTCCACACGCTCTGCTACAAGAAAAAGATACTTATTGTCAGCCAGAAGGGAATCAATGAATTCCAAATGCTCTGCGGCAGATTCCAAGTGGTGGATATCATAAAGCTCTGCTCTGTTGTCCCTTGCTGATTGAATAAAATGGGATTTAACCTTATCGACTTGTGCTTGAACCTGGTACCAGTTTGAGCGTCCAATATCCAACGTGGGCCGTTGCTTCACCATACCTCATTCAAGATCTCCTTTGTGCGCGCCTCAAATGCTATGGACCAAATGTTGTTTTGCTGCATAGTGGTGTTCCAGTACGCGTCTATTATCTGCAAGTGTGTAGCTTCAGCTAATGCTTTCCAAACGCGTTGCGTTGCATAACTTACTGTCTCCAAGTCGCTTGCACTCAGACACTGCTGTCTGCTCCACATGTAGAGCCCCAGGAGTCTGCCTGTTGCAAACACAAGACGCGTCATGTCTGAGTGACCAAATCGATGGATGCGGCGACTGCCTCTGTCTCTGATTCATTTCGGTATCTCGCATTTGGAGTGGATTTGTGATGATCTCGCGGGCTTCTGCATTAGGGATGGGGTCGGCAGGATTTCATGACCGCTGAGGGGAGAGGGAGTTATAGTAATGCTGGATTCGGGGCTGGAAACAACGCAAAGTGATGACCTTCCTCCGGCTGCTGGTGTGATACGACTGCTTGTACACGGCATGGCGGTTGGAGTATTTATCGACTGTCACTGTATTGCGGACGGGGTGGAACCCCCGCGTTGAGTGATACCCACAATGCGAGAATTGTTCAGCGAAGATGAGGGGGTGGAGTTCTGAGCTTGGATTGTAGAGGCTGTGGAACTCCCTCCTTGAGAGGGATCCCTCTCGCCAGCCAGTACGGAAATGCGTCTCTTAGCAGGCAGAAGTTGAGAATTCCCCGAAGGCCTACGCTTATGTTGATTCTGACGATTAGCAAGATTTCGAACATTTTGTACGCCGGGAGTCGTAGCAGGGTGAGGGATTTGGGAAGGCATAGTCCGACATAGATGATCGATGTTGAGAATGTTGGAATAATTGCCTGTGCATGCATATGCAACAGCAGGCAAGGTAGACTCCTATTTGAGCGGCCAGGGAGGGTTTCAACAAAAAAGGGAGGCACAGGGTGGACCGCGCTAGACTCTAAACTGTGACAATACTCGGCGACGTGATCCCTTGAAACGCATTCAATTATGGGGTTCACTGCCATTAGATTGAACTCAGCATTGATATTTACTGTTACACCAATGTCTGAAGGCCTATTTGCACCACTTGAAGGGTGTTTATGCCTTCTGGGCACGGGTATCATAGTATTGCACTCGTTCTTGGCACAATACTTCGAACCATCGATTGTGTATATCTTCAGCTTCCTGGTGGAAATCCCCCTTTGGCAGAGTGAAAAGCAATGTAAAGCGAACAATGAAGTATTCTCTATCCTATGACATCAGTTGTGTGTGCATTTGCCACTGCTAGGCGTTGGTAGCTGTGTTGGATGGTTGCACTGTTGGGACAACTTGAGAAATACTCAGTTTGCTCCAAGATGCACAAGGTCTGAGCGACAAAAGTGGTATGAGATGCCAAAGCAATGCCTGGCGTCACAAAATGTCCTCAATGCGATTAATAAATCTCATCTCGAGGCTCCTCATTCATGAAGTGCCTGGTGGTTGTGCAATATGAAGGCTGGGCCATTTGTGTTCATTAACCAACAAAACGCAGGATATGAATCAAATCCATCAGCAAAATGTATTTTAGTCACTGGAAGCCCAAAGGAGTGTCTGAGAGGATGTGGAGTGTAAACTTAGATGCGTCAATTTCAGGAGAGTATCAGACCCTAGGAGGGCATTCTGGCCGGCCCTTGGAGTAACCGGGATCTCTGATGACTGGTACAGGAGTACCATGGGAGTGATTGCGATGAGTTTGAGAACACCTCGGAGTGCCGGAAAGAACTTGGGTGCACGTGGGAGAACCTGGGAGTGCCGGGGACGAGCCTGCGAGCGCCGAGGACAAGTCTGGGAGCGCCGACGAGAAGCCTTGAAGCACCTGGGAGCACCTCGAATCACAGTAACGCACTCTGGGAAAACGACATCTACTTTCAGAACGTTGATGACGCGCCTGGTAATCATAGCTACTACTTATCGTTTAACGATTTTTAAAACTCATGTATTCAGGTTGTATTCTCATCTTTCTATCTATCTATATAGCTACCCATCTACACACAGTATATCCGGACCGGCTGCAGTCGGTGCTTGAGAGCAATTCGAGTCGCGCCTGAAAATGATGATCGAGTGAACTCAGAGATACACTCTGGGCCATGATCGAGCGAGTTTGGAGATGCACTTGGAGGAGGTAACCAAGCGTATTTGGAGATACACTTGGAGGCCGTGATCGAGTGAACTTAGAGATGCACTCCGAGATCGTGATCGAGCGAGTTTGGAGATACACCTGGAGGCCCTGAGCTAGCGAATTTGGAGATGAACTTGTAGGCCATGATCTTGCGAACTTGCAGGCCGTGATCGAGCGAGTCTGGAGATGCACATTGAGGCTGTAATCGAGCGACTTTGGTGATGATCTTTGGAAGCAGTGATCGAGCGGAATCAGAGAAGTACTTAGAGGCGGTTGAAGGACAGCGCGCCGAGTGCTGAGACTTATTTCATCAGTTAGTTGACTCACAAACGTGGTAATGTGACTAGGTGACTTTACCTGTGAGCTCTCATGGCGAGCTGGCTGATGGCGGTCGATCGTGTAGGGAGGCACACTGGAAGCTGAAGCTACATTCAGGGGTCAACTTGTAATCATGAGAATGCAGGGAAGACAAACAATCTTGGGTGGATGCTGTACTCGGTGTATGCTGTAATCAGTGTATGCTGAACTCGGTGTTTGTTGTACTTGCGGTATGCTTGTACTTGGTGTCAACTCATGATCATGGCATGGAGAGATAGAGAGGGACGACTTAACTTTGTGTTCTGCGATGATGGTAGAGTTGTGGATGAGAAAGTGAGGGATCAGGGATGAAGATGAGAACGATGTGGAGGATACGAGTGGATATGAGAAATCAGGGGTACAACTTGCCTCATTGGGTTGGGAAGACCTCATATTAGTGTAATTGCACACCGGATCGGGACTCGTACCTGCTGCATTGGAGATCGTACACTGACTCGCACACGAAATTCTCCAAGTCCCAGTTTCTGATGATGATTGGCCCAATCTCTTCTCCTCTCACTCCTTCTCGTCCTCAACTCTACCTATTCGATTATAACAGCGAAAGTCCGAAGAGATGTACTAGAATCTCAGAAGTAGTATACAAAGAATAAGAATAACAAGTATAACGATTTCAAGAAGTGTTCGGAAAGCAAGCATACACTGAAAAGATGATTCGAGAGGAGATATTGTAGTATTCCGATCGATGTCTGAGCAAGTCTAAAGAACTGTGCCCTCACCGGAGAAACAGTATCTATATATACAATAATAAACTGGTGATTGTCTGTGACCTTGGTTGGGGATCAATAACCAAAACAGGAAGAGAAAAACTCTGCAACTGTACAAAAATACATAAGAAACATGAAGAATATAAGAGAACCATCTAGGCGTATTCTTTTACGATAAGCGCTGATAAATCCCTCTTCCAACGGAACCACAAAGAAGATTCTAGACAAGTTCTAACCGGAACTTTCTAGACATCCTAAACGTAAAAGATAACCAAAGTATCAAAAGTTATTAACACACCATGTTATCCTTATCCATAAAGTACCATCTTATTGTAAGGAGAATATTTAAGAAAGTAGAAATATCAGTACGAGAAATGTAGATACTTCTGTATTTTCAATACCCCTTCGCACTTTGATCCAAATATCTTTGAGCATAAGTGGTCAGTAACATATCTCGTCATTCCCTTTATACATATATCCGCCAAATCATCCTCTGAAGGTACATGCATAATGGACACATTTCCCTGTTCGATTTGTTCTCGAGTAAAGTGATATGCGATGTTGATATGTTTCGATCGGTCATTAAGTTGTGGATTATATGCCACATCTATAGTGGCATTGCTATCGCAAAAGAGAGCCATAGGAATACCTTCTTTCAATAACTCCTGAGTTCCATGCTTCAGCCAGAGACGATGTTTTGTTGTCATAGCAAGTGCCATATACTCAGCCTCACAAGTAGAGGTAGCAACGGACCGCTGTTTTCAACATCTCCAGGAAATAGTAGCATTCCCAAGTTGAAATATATATCCAGAAAAGCTTCATCTCGTATCTAGACAATTGCCGGATGATGCATCCAGAAAAGCCGTCATTTTGAGTTGATTATTCCAAGGATAAAAAAGGTATTTATCCTTCATTCCTTGGAGATATCGAAGTACTCTCTTGGCGGCCGGTAGGTGCTTTGTGGAGGGAGATGAGTTGAATTGAGAGAGGTGAGTGATCGTATACGCTAGGTCAGGTCTTGTTCCAGTAACTAAATACATCAAAGATCCGATTATTTGTTGATATGCTGTTGCATCGGTATGCTCGTCTTCATCTTCAATCGCCTTCAACTGATGGTTTGAGTCGATAGGTGTTGAGACGGGCTTGCAATCATGCATCGAAAAACGGTTCAGAATCTCATTGATGAATGTCGTCTAAGAAACAGTGTTCCCATCGTCAGTAAAGGTTATTTGGATTCCTCGAAGCCGATTAAGCTCACCCATGTCGTTGACCTTGAACTCAGTCTTCAACACATTAATGGTTTGCCTTTTTAGCTCTCCAGTAGCTCCAAACAGTGTAATATCATCCACATATATAGTTAAGAAGAGATCTCCTGATTCGTGAACAAGAACGCAGGGATCCCAAGCAGTGATAGAAAATCCGAAGGGTCCTAGGTATTCTACTAACCAATAGTACCATTCCCTCAGAGATTGCTTCAATCCATAAATACACCTCTTTAATCTTGCCACCATTCCATCTAACCGGCTGCCTTCCGGTAGATCAATATAAACTTCTTACTTTAATATCGCATATAAAAATGCAGTCTTGACATCCAGTTGTCGAGGTCGCCATCCTGTGCATGCCGACAATGCTAGTAGAAGTCTAAGAGAATCATAACGAACCATGGGGGCGAATATTTCATCGTAATCTTGGCCTAAGAAGTGTGAGAATCCTTTGGCAACTAACCGTGCCTTATATCATTCGACGTCTCCTTGAGCATTTCATTCAGCTTCAGAGACCCATCTCCTAGCCACTATTTTTCTTCCGGCTGGTTTTGGGATAACATCCCAAACATCATTTGCTTTGAGTGACTTTAGTTCTTGATCCATTGCCTTCTTCCAATCTGACCATTGTGGTGACACTTTGGCCTGTCGGTAAGACTTTGGTTCTTCAACTGTTAGTACGCCTAAATTTGTCCATTGACTTCGTTCGATTCCTTCCAGATGTTGAGGTTCCGGAGTCAGAGGTCGAGGAGGTGCATCACGCATACGTGCTTCAGGGGCATAACCGTCGAAGCCATAGCGTTCAGGCAGATTAACACCTCTTCCAGCACAGGTGACGACCTGACCAAATGGAATTGGTGGTGGCGTCATAGGTCGTGGCAGAAAAGGAGGAGGACGTCCCAATGGAAGTTGAGAACATTGGTCGGATTGTTGATGTTCTTCTTCTAGGAAGTGACCTGCCGGAACAACCATTCGAATAGATTCGTCGAATTCTTCGATCCTGTCAAGTTCTTTGATTAATATTCGTTCGTTAGGTTGGTCGGGTGGTCGGGTTAATTGATCTCCATAGGCCATATTATTGGCATTGTAAACCCGATAGGGAGCGCCTAAATATCCGTCTCTTTTTCCTTCCATACAATCCGCTTGCATTAGTCGAGCAATGGTTGCATGACCATTGTCGACCACGTCATTAGCTTCTTGAGGATTCTGATCCATTCACTGACGCCACATACTATTCGATGTTCTACCCATATTATAATAGGTATACTCAATGGATGATGATGGGGTGGTGCTTTGGAGGGGAGTAAGAATTTGATCAATTTGACGGTTTATCATTGGCGTAGCCCCTTCTATCTTAAGAGGGGGGAAGAAGATGTCTGCTGATACTATAGTCTTTTTGGTATCAGGTAAGACCACTCAATAATGATGGGGTACATTGGTGTATCCGGTGGAAATAGCCATTTGTGCCCTTGGAGATAATTTCTTTGCGTCCGTTCATTTTGGATACGGTATGTGGATGTAACATTCTCTGCCAAAAGGTTGAAGGTGCTGGATCGATGGCTTGGTGCCATAAAAAGCCTCATAAGGAGTTAGATCCTTTAGTGCCGAATGAGGTTGTCGATTTTTTATATCTACTGAGGTTAACACAGCCTCAGCCCATAACTTCTTATCATAAGTCGATGCACTATCAAGCATAGCTCTAAGTGACTCTCCTATTGTACGATTAAGGCATTCTGCAACTCCGTTTGCCTCGGGGGAATACGGAGGGGAAGACTCATGTAAAATTCCCTTTGATGCAATGAACCCTTTCAAGTCGGTGGTAACATATTCCCCACCATTATCCGTTCGAAATGCGGCAGGAGTCTTGTGGTTTTGAAGGTCCATTTCTGAAACAAAATCTTTGACTATTTTAGTTGTCTCAGACTTCTGCTTTATAAATCGAACCCACGCAACCCTAGTAGCATCATCGATTGGAGTAATGTAATAAAGGGAATTACCATATGACAGAACCGGAAAGGGTCCACTCAAATCGGAATGAACAAGATCGAGCTTTGTCCTATTCTTCATCGATGATGTCTTTCGAGGAAATCGAGTCATCATTCTTTTGATGCAGGAGGAGCAAATGTAATTCGTTGGTCATGCTGGTATATCGGCATCGGAATACAACTGTAGCGATTCATCCATTGTTGATGGTGCTAGATATGTGGGAGCCTGATGCCAGAAGACATACGTAATATGGGCCGAATGTAATATCCCAGGAATTCTAAACAAATTTCCGTCAAAAACAGCTTCAAAAACAACTTTTGTTCCCTTATTAATTGAAATATACTCCCCCTCTCCAAACTCTGTATATCCTTTTTCCCTCGATTTCCTCCAAGAAATCAAAGGATGTGCCAAATCAGGAACATACAAAACACCTCGAACACAAAAAGAAAAAACCGATCCATCTCTCAGAACACAGTCCATCACCACTTCTCCTTTGCCGACAATCTCCATGCTCTTTTGTGAACTGGATTTTACAAATCCGCCACATCTCGAGTAGTTGAGGAGACGTCCTGCACATGGGGTGATGTGTGAGGTACAGGCGGTGTCAAAGTGGGAGGATTTGTTCCTTACCTTTTGATCCTCGGTAGTAACATTTGCTTCCTCGGCCTTATCCTTCTCTTCTTTTTCCTTCTTTTCCTTATTCATCTTTTGTAGATGAAAACATTCGTTCTAGGTATGTCCCTCGGGTTTTGCTGGATTATGTTTCTTGCACTAGGTGCAAGCCTTCGGAGACGATGAGGAGGAATTATTGGAAATTCCCGATTTCGTAGGTTTGTTCACCTTTTTCTTATTACCCGAAGGTTTAGAAACAAAGAGAGCCTAATTTTCTTTGATTTCGGAGTTGTCGATATCCATAGGTTGTTGCTTTATATCAGCATACGACAAACTATCTTTTGTTGTAAGATTATCGATCACGTTTTTATGGTGTTTAACCAAAAAACCCAACAGAAAATCTCTCTTAGCCTTGTCTTCGTTAAGAAACGTAGCAAAGGTCTTTCGGTACGAATCAGAGGAGGCTTTCGAGAGTTTTGTAAGGTGGAGCCATTGGGACTCAAACTTGGATATAAGTCCTGGTAAGTCTGTACCAGAATATTGAGTAGGAAGGGAGACCAGATTCATTATCTGGGAGACAAGCGCGAAAGCTGAGCCTCTATAATATTCAGTGCGAAGCCAGGTCTACATCAGGTGAGGGTTCTCCAACTCGACAATTTACTCCAAAATGTCTTGGGAGACCACCTGTATAAATATGGTTGATGAGGTATGTTTAAGATGCTCGGAGGCATCTATTTCTGTCGGATCAGCATCGTCTGCTGGAGACACACCATCCACCACTACTTCATATGTCTTAATACCTTTCAGAACTATGTTCATCGAGGCATTCCATATCAAATAGTTATCCTGTCCAGAAAGTTTCCCGATACTATCGAGTATAATGTTTACCGGAGTCTTTTTGTCGACCCGAGCGGAAAACGGAAACATTGGATTCTTTCCGCAGGTGGAGCAATCGCCTGGTGCCATTACTGGTGTTTTTCGGCGAGGCGAGGAAGGAAGTGATGGGAGTGGTGTAGTGGAGGGTTCGTTTACTTCTGGATATTCAACGGAAACAGAATGTGCGTCAAACAAATCCTAAGTAAGTGGTGGATATTCAGGATTTGAATCAGTATCGCTCATCCGGGCTCATAACCTATTCGATTATAACAGCGAAAGTCCGAAGAGATGTATTAAAATCGCAGAAGAAGTATACGAAGAATAAGTATAGCAAGTATAACGATATCAAGAAGTGTTTGAAAAGCAAGCAAATACTGAGAAGAGGATTCGAGAGGAGATATTGTGGTATTCCGATCGATGTCTGAGCAAGTCTAAAGGACTGTTCTCAACCCGGAGAAACAGCATCTATACATACAATAATCAACGGGTGATTCTCCGCGACCTCGGTCACGGATCAATAAACGAAATAGCAAGAGAAAAACTCTTCACCTGTACAAAAATCCATAAGAAACGTAAAGAATATAACAGAACCATCTAGGCGCGTTCTTTTAAGATAAGCGCTGATAAATCCCTCTTCCAACGTAACCATAAAGAAGATTTTAGACAAGTTCTAACTGGAACTTTCTAGACATGCTAAACATAAAAGAAAACAAAAGTATTAAAAGTTCTTAACACACCACATTATCCTTATCAATAAAGTACCATCATATCGTAAGGAGAATACTCAAGAAAGTACAAATCATAGTAAGAGAAATGTAGATACTTCCGTATTTTCAATACTACCATCACCTAAGAACACGATGTTCAGTCATCCACTCCATGCGATGATCAAGAGTTAACACCGAGTACAGCATACACTGAGTACAGCATACACTGAGTACAGCATACACTGAGTACTGCATACACCGCGTACGGCATCATTCAAAGATCCACTGTCTCCCACTCCTAGTAAGTCTCTCAGCGGACCGTGTTGTACTCAATTCTCTTCATTCCCACAATCACGAGTTAACCAATGAATAGAGTCTCAGCTTCCATCGCACATGCCTCCCGATCTACAGCCTCCAGATTCACAGCCTCCAGATTCACAGCCTCCAGATTGACTGCCTCCAGATTGACTGCCTCCAGATTGACTGCCTCCAGATTGACCGCCTTCAGATCAATCGCCTCCAGATCAACCGCCTCCAAGTACTCCTCCAATCTTGATCGATCATGGCCTCCAAGTGTATCTCCCAACATGATCAATTACTGCTTCCAAGTGCATCTGTGAGTTCACTCGATCTCGGCCTCCAAGTGCATCTCTGAGTTCACTCGATCTCTCGGTTTCCATGTGTATCTCCAAACTCGCTTGATTCCAGCCTCGAAGTGCATCTCTGAGTTCACTCGATCTCAGTCTCCAAGTGCATCCCCAAACACGCTCGATCACGGCCTCCAAGTACATTGTCAAGGAGCAACGGCGGGTGTACGGAGATACAGGGGGAACGGAAGTGGACAGAGTGACGGGGAGTATATAGACATCATCTCATTTCCATCTCATCTCATCATACAACGAAAATACACCCTCTATCTTCCCCAACTTTTGGTCTCACTCGCTCTGTCCGAGATTTCGTGGATCTGCGCAATTGTGTGGATCCTCAACGCCGGGTAGTATCATTTCTTCTGACCTGATTCGTACGCTCCTCGAACCAGAACCCCTCTTACTCATGAATTCAATTTGGATGTTGCGAGAGGCGCGGCGGAGTGTTGATAGTGGGCTCTCCACCTTCTTGCTCCATCGTTTAACCACGACGGCCTCCTAGTGGTGCATCTCTAAGTTCTCTCAATGGGCGTGTCCAGGTGCTCCTCCAAATACGCTCAACTACCACCTGTGGCCAGATTGACCGTATGAATATACATATAGAGAGACTTAAATGATGCATGCCATATTATGATGCAGCGAATCTTGTGAGTGTAACAAAGATGAATATGATAAGACGAAATGCCTTGTGGTTATGCTAGAACCACTACTATAAGAATACGGCACCAAGTCTCCTGCAGAGCTGCGCAACCTCTTGGCTGCTCTCGAAGTCTCCTGGAGAGCTGCGCAGTTGTCTCACCCGCTCTCGAAGTGTCCCGCAGATCTGTGCAGAGGTCTCAGGAACCTGAATATTTGAATATTTTATAAGTCAAATTTCGTAGTATCCTGAATGAACCTCCATAACTGCAGGTGCTTTCCGGAGCACCCGAGACTGCTCTTGGAGAGTCTGAGAGCACTTTGCTAAGCTCCAGGGGGCTCTGGGAGCATCTAGAAGTACTTAGAGGCACTGGTGAGGTCACCCGGAGTGTCTGGGAGGATTGCGTGTGGCTTCCGGTCCGATTTACATTTTGCTGATTCTGCAGGAACTCGAGTATATATATCCCTTCTTCCCGCCTACACCACCATGCTCTTTTCCACCCGTTTTTAACACACCGCCAGCATCCTCAACTTTGTCAACATCACGTGACTTGCACAAAACAACGCCTCAAGTTCCAAAACACTCCCAATAACCTACACAACATTGTCTATTCCCCCTGGGCTTGCTTTCGCTACATGCACCTGTATCAGAATGCTAATGCCTTGAATGTAGATTGATTTTCAACTCGCAGCGATGGCAGTGAAAGGCAGGCACAAACGAGAGGGGAAGGCAACTGCTAGGGCAGAAATGCCGACATCGGTTATAAATTGACGCCTGTCGTTGGATCAGGACCGTATAAAGGGATTCATCTCGGAACACATCTGGGGACTCATATGGATATACAATGTTTGCGGCCTCAAGCATGAGAGGGCATGGGACCTCTTTTATGATATAATCTTTCTTGATCAAGTAACGACTCGCCACTTTTCACAATTCCAGTTAATGTCACCCCACTGCAGGAGCAGAAGTTCACATTTTTGCGAGTCGTGGGCAGCCTTCCGTTCATATATGGGGCAAACATTTTGACAAAGCCCACTACCAAATGAACAATTCGAGGTGGGACATCCCCCTTGCCTTCGGGGATCAAGTCGATCACTCCAATCCGCAGACAACCAGCTTGGGGAAGCTTAAATGCACCAGTGAGCGCTTCTCTTGGTACGGTAGCGATGATCTCAGGGCAAAGATTGAGCCACCAAGCTGCCGGCATTACAAGCCAGGCGACTTCCTGGCCATTGAACCACTGAATTGTGATGAGATAATCCAGGAGGATGATGATGATGAGGACTTGGCAGATCCCGGAGGGCCGAGTGGTGGATGGAGCCGTCCTAGCAATGGCAATGCCACTGACGATGGCGAGGGTGAGGAGGACACCCAGGGCAGTGAGTAAGGGACTGGGAAAGAGAAGGGAACAAAAGCTGAGAAGGGGAGAGGGAAGGGGAAACGGAAAGGGAAGGGGAAGGGAAACGGTAAAGGGAAAGGTATTGTTAAACAAACCCCAGGGGGAGATGATATCTCTTGTGCTGATGCTTTGCAGGTGCAGAAGGAAACGTATGAGGCAGACTCAGACACGGAGGGCTAACTGAAGCGGGTATATTAAGAGCCGGAAGCACTGCCCACCGTGTCAATTTCCTCAGATGATGATACTGACCCTGCCCAGTCGGATGGCGAATATGACTCAGAACATGATCCTGATGTGGATAGGCGACTGGAGGATGATGTGGACGCACCGGACGGCATTGATTTAGATGGCGATGTGGATATGGAAAGGGACGGTGAAGATGAAGAGGAGGAAGATGAAGCGGAGGAGGATGAGGATGAGGAGGAGGAGAAGGATGAGGAGGAGGATAAGGATGACAATGATGGCAAAGAACCTCGGACCATTGGCCAGGGAGAGATGGTGAATACATCGGCTGACGATGTAGATACCATGGTAGATGATCAGCCAATCGTGCTACCTGAGCAAGACCAAGAGATGGGCGAGAATTCCTAACAGCCACGATCTCCGGCACCTGCCCCACGGCCATAAACCCCGGAGCCTCGCCCACGACTATGAACTCCGGAGACTCATCCAGTGAGTGGGCTGGTGCATTGGGGGCTTGGGACGCCGCAACACCTCGCCCGGCGGTGCCAACTCTGCGAGAAGCTGAGGCAGCCGGAAACACGTCGGATGTGGTTGTGGATCAGCAGCAGCTCGGCGAGTCGGCATGTGGTGTCAGTCTCCCCGATGTCCTCCTCCCCGATGCCCCTCTCCCTGAGGTGCTCCCGGATCGTTAGGTAGGTCAGGAGTGAAGCAGTCCTCACGTTGCAGAGGAGGCGATGGTTGTTGTGTTTGGGTTAGGGTCGGGTTCTTGTCTTCTTCGGTTCCTTCGTTCTAGTCAATATATCTCAGGCATTGACTATTACATGCATCGCAAGGTTATTGGATTGCTCAGGGTTCATTTTATTTATGCGTTGTGTATTGGTTTCATGTTATTCATAGTTATATGGGACATCTAGCATGGAGCATTTTTGCAACTCCTGGCGTGTAAGGAACCTCCATGTGACGGTGTTGATGCACAATATGTCAGCTGAAAGTATCGTGAGCTTAAACACCAGGCTACTCAGGCCCGGCACCAACTTTCGTCCTTTTCTACAGTGTATACTCCGCTCCTCGCGTGACTTCGACAATGCCAGAGAAAACCCCTTTCAGTTGCCCCAAATTTTCATGCCAAAAGAAGGTTACCTCAGACAGCTGGCAACTTAAACATATCAAAATACACCATCCAGAACACCTTCAAGTTGCGCGCCAGAGGAATCTGACGATTTGCAGCACGCCCCGACGCTTTGAACACTCTCACTGTCATGACTTCAACGTGAACAAAGATTGAGTTGAAGATTTGGATGCATTTCCCTACCTCGAACACGTTGAAAACATAGCAGACTCGGAGTCTCAATCACAGCCACCTCCCCAGCGGCGGAGGGTAATATACCCCGGCGCTCTGCTGATGAATTTCATTGCTGAGCCATGGGAACGCGATGTTCAGGGTTGCCTTGAGACGAACCTACAAAACAACCCCTACTACCCGTTCGCAATGCATGAATAGTACAAATACATCCCGTGTGGGATCAAGATGAAGGGCATGTAGACGTGCTATGACAACGTGCTGAAGGAAAAAAACACCGCTCAGCATTTCCCAAGCTTCAAAAACAGGGATCACTTCCATAAGCTGGTGGCTAGCATGCCAGATGATCAGGCTCTTGGGGAGTGGGAACTACACACTCTCAAGGATATGAGATGAAATGACGATCATCAACGCCCTCTGAAATTCTGAAGCCGAGACATCATCGAAAGCATGAGATGGTTGATGCGGCACCCAGCCTACGCCGAGCATCATATTTACGCCCCTCAGCGTTCCTTTAACAGCGATACGCCACCGAAACACGTCTATACTGAAATGCACCCTGCAGACTCGTTGTGGGAGACACAGGTAGGGAGAGATACTCCAGGATGATAACGTGCTAATCGACGTTTAGTCAACGCTTAGAGCGGGGGATGCACTGCTCCCCTTGATCTTCATGTCGGACAGAACACATCTCTCTAATTTTGCTGGCGACAAGCAAGAGTGGCCTGTACATATGACAATTGGCAATGTATGTTCGAAGATCCGCCAGATTCCCTCAATGCACAGCATCATAATGGTCGCTCTCCTGCCGATTCCAATAAACAACCGCAATAGTCCTCAGAAGCGGCTGGATTAGCATTGGCAAACAAAACGTGAAGTGCTGAATGAAGTACTCCATTGGGTACTCCAGCCTCTCACCTTGAGAAAAATCCTTGGCGCTGAGGACAGCTATTACAAGGTTCTCTGTGCCGATGGCAACTTCAGGCATTGGAAATAAGTTTTAGCAGCATGGCTTGGAGATTGCCCTGCGTATAGCAACCTACATCATCTCGAGCGGCATGTCTGTTTTTGTTGCAAGTGTCCAAAGAACGAACCTGGAGATTATGTCCCTCCTGACAAGCAGCACCCCCGGTGTGATCACAACGTATATCGAATGCTCAGCGATGCCAACACCAAGGAAGCCAATGGCAGACCTTCGTCGCGCCATGTTCACCGAGGATTGAACATGTTTCGGCGTATTCCCTGTATCATGTGCTACCTCCCGAAGCCCGACCTCCTCTGTACAATGCAGATCGGCATGCTTGACCACCTCCAGAAGTGGATTTTTCACTTTATGAAGACACATGAATGGCTCGACAAGTACAATGCAATCTGGTTATCCATGCCTGCTTACCACAATCTCACACCAAAACAGAAGTCATATGAAGAAGTTTCTCAATGGAATGGGAAGGAGATGGAGAAACTGAGCAGGTACCTGCTTGGAGTTGTAACCCTGTCTCTACGAGGCGGAAGCCCCGCTCAGCGTCCCATATCCAATCACGCAATTGACTGCACCCTGGCATTGTTAGAATCCTATCTGTAAGCTCGATATAAATCTCACGATGATGCAACATTGAGCTACATAGAGGAACCCTGCATCATTTTCACACCTTCAAAGATGGGTTCTTACTCGGGCGAGCCGGCAAAAAGGCGAAAGCCGTAGCCAATGCCCTGAGAATGAAACTCATGAAGAAGCCAAAGGTAGACGAGGAAACAAATGCTGAAACTCAGACGCTGTCCAAGAAGCGGCGCGAAATGAACGCCTGGTGGGATTATATCCGCCACGAGATAGATGTTTGGAAGGAGCTAGATGTGGAGTTCAACTTTCCGAAGATCCGCTTAATGTCTCATTGGGTTTGACAGATTCTTTGCTACGGAGTCTTGGAACAGTATTATGCCGAGAGACATGAAGAAGCACGTAAAATGAACCTCAAGGACGGTTGGAATGCTTCCAATCACAATCTCAACTTCGTGCCACAGGTAATCACCTTTCAGCATCGCATCCTCTGCTTCGAAATCAGGGAGCTCAATCTCCAAGCCCTCACTCAGCATCAGGAGAACAGCGCTGCAGCCTGCAATGTCCTCCCTTCTGGTGCTGATCTCGCTGCCCCCCTGAGCCCAGAGTAATATGCGAAGCCCGAATTCATGGGGCCCAAAAACCGCCATGATGGAAAGCATCCTGACGCTATGATCAAAGACTTCAGAGCATTACTTGACAATGCGCAAGACGCAACGCACCGCGTGGCAATATACAGTGGTGCACGGGAGTTTATTAAGCTTAAGAGTTGTAAATAGTCGTATATATCGGATGAACAACTGCACACAATGGAGCCTTGTATTCACCACGGTATTAAGGTTCAGGTTGAGTGTTTACATGGTGAACGCATATCTCAGATTTGTCGATGCACAGGAAGCCAGAGCTGGCGCGGAGGGGATCGACGGAACAACAGGGTGTGGGTAAAGCAACGCCCGGGGAGGCGTTATCGTGCCCTGAATGGGTGTCTCCCATGGCAACTGCAACCACTATTCAAAATTAAACTCCTACACGAGGATGGAGCTTTCGTTGAGTTCTGGTTAGCCCTGGCGCTCACCACTATACCTGGAAACTCTGGTAACTTGGATCCAGTCTCGAAATTTGTACAAGTGAGAAAAGCACCGGCAGCCATTGCTTTGCAAGTTTTCAGCGTGGGAATCATCCTCAGCTGCGCGCACGTAATTCCAGAGATAGCTACTAGTAGTAAGACAGGAGACGGATGGACCGAGCAATGGATGGTCAATAGCCACATAGATCTGGCAACTTGGAATGTTGTGTATAATTAGTAAAGAGAGAATGGCATTTTGCGCGCCAGTGGAAGGAACGCGAGGAGAGATATTCACAGCGTCACCCATTGCATTGCAATCCCGATGCAAGTGCGTACCCAATCAACCCATTCTGATGTATGGTCACAGTTGGCCACAACGCCAGAGTGATCGTTTAAAATGGGAGTGTGATAGAATGCGAAGAAATGGAGAAACAGCGATTGGAGAGCGATATACACCGCGACGCATTGTATTGACGCCGGGTGCGGAGTGATCCGCCACAGGGGTGGCTCTGACGGCTCTGACGGAGCGTGTCCACTCTGCCGGAGTCATTCCACCCAAATGGAATATTTCTTTGCTGATGAGGCCGTACTTCAGCAAGTTTGGTGATACATTTGGAGGCCATGGTTGTGCCAACATACAAGGCATGATCATCTGACTTTGGAGATGGAGTTGCTGGCCATGATTGTGTGAAGTCGGAGACCAAGATTGAGCGAGGTTGGAGATGCACTCTGAGGCCATGATCAATCGAGATTGGAGGATTACTTGGAGGTGATCGATCTGCCGTGGTCGATTGGGGGGGAGACATGACCGCAGCTGAGACTCAATTGTTTGGTTAACTTCTAATTGTGGGAATGGAGAGAGTTGAGTACAACACTGTCCACCACGAGATGAGAGACTGGCTGGGAGCAGATGACAGTGGATCTTTGGATGATAGAGTACTGAGTGCATGTAGTACACAGTGTATGCAGTACTTGGTGCATGCTGGATCTGGTGAGAACATATGATCATGGCATGCATGGGGAAAAGCTTTGGTGTAACCACAACGGAGATAAAATATCCCTGACACTACTGTGTTACGGTTGCTGACAATGGATTGAGGCCGCCAACCACGTGCATTGGCGATTGGATAAAGGTTATCGGAATGCTATGCGAGTGTTACTGAGTGTAATATCGATTTTCAGAATGAAGCAAATATCACATACTGCATGCATTCTCTCAACCCCCTATGGGCAATCGTCATCTCCGCCACCATCACCATCACCACCCTCACTATCATCGCCATTACCATCACCACCATTGGGTATTTTGCTGTTAGATCATTCCACCATGAGCTGTAAGTAATTCACCCGGGCCCACTGTCAGCGAAACCAGATCCAACACTACCAGCTTCCTCCAAGCAAAGTCAGATTGTCAGTGAGGCAAGAGTGAGTATGGCAGCGTGGTGAGACAAAGTATGTCAGAGTTGTGGGAGCAAAGCCAGATCCTCAGCTTCTTGCCGGCTCATAGCGAATCAAGAGTGTGTACTAACAGCTTCCACCCACTGAGGCCAGATCCGCTGCTACCAGTGAAGAATGTTTCACCCCTACAAGCGACACTGAATCCACTGCTACCAGCTTGCTCCCAGCGAAACCAGATCCATAGTTTCTTGCCAGCTCATAGCAAATCCAGAGTCTCTGCTACCAGCGAAACCATGTTGACACGAGAAGATAATGGAGAAGATGATGAAATGTGCATCGAACCAAAGAGAAGGAAAACTATGGACTTATATATGAAAGAGAGAGAAGGAAAACCAAATGCCGACTGCCAATGCCGGAGCCCAATGCCGAGTACCAGTGCCGAGCCCTCCTCTTCACGATGGGGGCAGGGGAGGCCGATGGGGGCAGGCGAGGCCAATGGGGGCAGTATAGGCCAATGGGGGCAGGCGAGGCTGGGGGGGGGCAGGCGAAGCCAATCCGGGCTGCCAGCCACCGGCCACATGCCTGAGCCTGCCAGCACCAAACACTAGGGAAGCCACCGGGCCAAATCCTTAGTCAACACTCCCCCATTGGCACGAGGCTTTCCAGACGAAACAAAACCAAAGAAACGAATGAAAGTCTGAGATCCTCCTCTAAGTTCTAAATCCCATTAAATCCAAATCCAAAGAAATTCCAAGCATACAGTGTAAATCCAAACGAAATCCAAATACACAATCTGAAACAAAGGACATCTGAAAGTCTAAGTAATGCCCGTGACCCTATCCAAGTCCAATATCCTTTACACACTCGCACAGTTTAACTCCCCCGAGGGCCGTTGTGAGAGCGTCTGCCAGCATCTCCGTACCAGCCACATGCTTGATCTCGACCTCGCCTTTGGCAATGGCTTCATGAATTGAGGGGTACCGGAGTCGTCAGTGCCGGCTCTCCAATAGTAAGTTGCCCGTGTTGAGAGTTGTGACGCAGTCTAGGCCGTCATTGAGAATACGCCTTGTGATGCCTCTGCCAATTCCAATCTCTGAGATGAGGTCTCACAGCCAGTCGATCTGCACTTTGCTGTACGCTGTGGCAACCATCTCTGCTTGCATTGTCGATTGGGCTATTACGCTGTGTTTCTTCGACTTCCAAATGACGAGGGTTCTGAGGGGGTAGACGACAATTCCCGAGGTCGACTTGCTCGTGTCTCCTTCTCCCCCTCAGACTACATCGGCATAGCACAAGATTGACTGAGAGTCACGCCCGAGGTTTGGGTCATAGATCGTCAATTTGTACTCGGAAGTGCCTCGGAGATATCGAAGTAGGTGCTTCATGGCTTCCCAATGGAGAGTCGAGGGATGGACGGCATATCTGCGTATGTTAGGGGTTGCCTTAACAGCGATAATGATACTTGAATTATGATACAAGATGCATACATATATTCGATATGCATAACACCTATGCATGTGAACATTCAAGTGGTCAGCAACATGCTCCAAGGCAGAGTACATGTTGGTCGCGCGAAGTGTGAGTACTTCGTTCACTCCCGGATACTATGCGGGACTTGTGTGGTAATCACACACAGCAGTTGATAGTCATGCGATTACGAGAGCTCTTCTCCCCACCCGATGAGCGGGATGGGATTCGGAGAGGCACACTCCGGTCTGGAGATAAGAGTCCTGACCTTAGCATGATGTAACTGAGGGATTAATGACGTTGGCTAAGCACCAAGAGCGAGCACTACTAAGTTGACTCTGGTAGTCTGGATCGCAATGTAACCTCGTATCGGATACGAGCTTATGGGTCTTTAATCTACGTTGGCATAGCATCGGTTGGTCGCCGACTAAGTCTATGACGCAATTAATAACTCATGAGCATGAGGGATTAAAAGGCGTAAGCACTATCGCCGGGTGATAGGTGTTCCAACTACCGACTCATCCGTTTGCAAGGATGTCTGAGATAAGAAAGATAAGCTGAGCTGATATTACCCCATGGATGGCCTGATTGTTATCAGGAGTGTAACGCTTTCAAACCACATTGCATGAGCTCATTAACCTGAGGGTGTTGTGGCGAGATTATCACCGGGCGCTAAGAGGGCGGGGCCGAGATAATGCTATTAGCACAAGGAGGAAACGCGGGCTATAAAGAGTCAGCTTTGGTCGAAGGATTTGGAGGATTATCAGCGAGCAGTTTAGCTTTCAGAACACCGAAGACGATCTTAAAATATTATTAAGAATTCTATCTACCTATCTACCTCACAAAGAAATAAGTTGCCATTATTTCTTCCTTAATCAATTTGCGAGATTATCCATTGTATGCCTGGTCACAGATATACACACGCCGAGTACGCACTTCAACAGACTGTCGAGTTATTCGGCAATCTTCTATTCAGTTTACACAAGCACAATTTACACCACATCTACCGAGTGGTTTTTCTTTTCGTACAACTCGAGAGTCTCGACTACCTGGTGTTGCGATATCTGAACACTGGGTTATTACCATTCGAGGAGTTTTCCGAGGACCGGTGGTACGACGAGGAGGGTTGATTTATATCTACAGAAGAGACGGTCTGTGGTATAGGTTTAGGTTAGGAAGTTCTCGTTGAAAGGAACGAGGAGTTGAGTCTTAGGATAAGACGAGGAGATAAAGAGATATTTGGATAGGCAGCTGTACTTAGTTCAATAAATAATGTATTGATTATTGGGACTAAGAACCCCCGTAACAGCGTAAGACTGAGGTTGCATAGGTGATATCTGGGCAAGTACCGAGAGCGGCATAGAGAATCGAACCAATAGCCTTCCAGTATGTTCTCGCGTCGAGAGGCTGGTCTCCAAGATCTGGCGCTATGGCATGCAGCTTATACGCGACTTCCATTGGGTCAGATCGCTTCCAGCATTCGGTCATCTCAAAATGTTTAAGTCCTTGGTTGATGTACCGAATCTGATCGATGGCAATTGATCGTTTGCTGTGATCTCGAGTGACTGTCATGCCGAGGTAGTGGAAAGTGTCAGGCACAGGAACATGGCCAGCGGCCTTGAATTGATCGTACAGTCGAGATGCAATGGAGGAGACAAGTACCGATTTGCCAATGATCATGATATCGTCGACCTCGACCGGGATTGAGACCCCAGTTGATTCGCCGAGATTGCCACCGAAGGAGAGATTGGGCGCTGGAATCGAGGCTTGGAGATTGAGATAGCCAACTATAAAGTCAAAGACTTCTTCATAGTACTCCCGATTCGCCTGCTTGATGGCGTACAAAGTTGTATTTAGCTTGAGGAGGGGTCTGGCCGAGCCATATGGATCAGGCCATTCGCCATCAGGGAGGCGCATATAGAGAGTCCCATGCAGAGGGCAGCCGAGGAAAGCAGTCGGGATGTCGAGGACAGCGATCTCAAGGTCGTGCTTTGCTGCAAGGCTGAGGGTAAGCCGGATCGAGGCCAAATCGATGACTGGAGACGTGATGTCATTGTAGTCGCCAGGCTTTTGGAGATCGCCGCGGCCAACAAGTCGAACTTTCCATTTGTCAATTGTGCCCTTGGCTATTAGCTTTCTTCCCATAACCCAACGGCTTCCAATCTTACTAGCACCTTCTGGGACTTTCTCAACAAAGGTGAATACCTCATGACTTTCCATTGATGCCACTTCCTTGCTGATAGCTTCTTTCCACTGTTCAGCATCTTCTGCATCCAATGCTGCACGGTATGTCTTCGGACCTTGCTCGATCATCATGGCTATGCTGACATTGGCTGCAGTTCTACTGCTCCTTCTAGGCTTTGGAGGCGGTGTCTCTGGAGGTGGTGTCTCTGGAGGTGGTGTGAGATCATCATCCGAGTTGTCCATTGGATTGATCGCCCGAGGCAATGAGGTTGCTTTTGGAGGCAGTACCATGGTTCTCGGAGACTGTATCATGGCTTTCGGAGACTGTATCATGGCTTTGGGTGTCTGTACCATAGCTTTTGGCGGCTTGGGAGGCTCGTCCTCAATGTCCGAATCCTTATCCTGTTCGGCTGGTTTGAGGGTGATCTTTGCAGGCTTAGTCTGTAGTAACTGGTGATATAGGGTAGACTCATCAAATTTGACATCTCGAGCAATGAAAACTCAGCCTGAACCGACATCCATAACTCGGTACTGTGTGGATGTCTCTGCCGAGTAGCCGAAGACCACACACTTGGAGGAGTGGATATCAAGCTTGTTCCTGAGGTCGCCATGGATCCACGCGAATGCTAGGCAACCAAAAGTTCGAAGATGCGAGATGTCCGGCTTCTTCCGCGTCCATCGTTCGAAAAGCGTCGAATTGGGGACAGCTCGCAATGGTAGTCGATTCTTGATGTAAACTGCTGTAGATACAGCTTCAGCCCAGATTTTGTTCGGCATCCCAGCGTGCGTTAGAATAGACCGCGCTGGGTCCAGCACTGCGTGATTGCATCTCTCCGACATGCCATTCTGCTGCTGTGAGTATGGGGCTGATACTTCCCTAACAATGCCTTCCTCTGCCAAGTACTCAAGAAACTTCTGACGACTAGCGTACTTGCCTCCCTCATCAACTCCAATCTGGCACACCTTAGACTTTGGGTGCTGCGTCTGCACTATCGCCACATACTCCTTGAATTTTGCTGCAGCCTCAGATTTGGCTTTTATTAAGTAGACCTCGGTGTACCTCGAGTGGTCATCAGTAAACATCATAATATATCGGTAGCTGCGCATCGTCTGAGTCTGAATTGGCCCGATTACGTCGGAGTGAATCAACTCAAGGAGTCGAGTCATTGCCTGATCCTCCCAGGGCTGGAATGGCTTCCGGAACATCTTGCCCATAATACATGCTTCACAAGTGGATGTCAATGGGCTCCTAGCATGCAATTGGATACCTCTGACTGCATTCGGGAGCCATTTGATAGCTGGTAAGGAGAGATGGCCGAGGCGAGCATGCCAAACAAGAATATCTGTATTATCAACTGTGGGCCAAATGTTCAAATTGGCCTTGGAGAATTCGGGAGCAGAGCTCGGATTGGAGCTCGGGGGATCGTCTATTACCACAGAGGCTTCCGACACTGAGGCCGAGGTTGTAGATGCTCTGAGGACGAACAGACAGTTGACGAGGGGTGCTTCATATACGAGGACTGATCTCAGGCTCGCTGTGGCTCTATCGAGTTTGAAATTGAAGTTAACATCATTCCGCAGTGACTGGATGATACTGAGGAGGTTATTCGTACTGCAGGGTGGCACAAAATGAACATGTTGCAAGACGATCTTCGTGGGCTTCACATTTGGCCTGTCGAAGTACAACGTAATGGTCCCAGAGCCTTGGGCATCGACAAAGCTGTTGTTTGCCATCTTGACCTGGTGCTCCCCCTTTGCCATGGGGGGAAAGGTCTCAAAGAGGTGACGGTTGTCAGTGACGTGATTTGTCTCTCCAGTGTCAGGAGTTCAATGATCAGCAGATCAATTTGCTGATGCTACATTGACCGTGATCCCAGAGTCTGTCATTGAGTCCGAATGAATGACTGAGACAGGGTCCGAATGTATGACCGAGAAGAGAAACGACTCAGACTCGGCAGTAGAGGTTGATGTGGCCAGGTTAGCATCACTTTTGGATTTCTCATCCGAGGCCCACTTATGCTTACTCCTGCACTTCGCCTTGATATGGCCCTTTACTCCACATCCATGGCATATGACCTGGCTCTCCCAATCGTCGCCCTTCCTATCGTAACCCATCTCACCCTTCGAACATCGTCCCCAATCTTTCTTCCTCCCAAACATCGCGGCATCTGGCGCAAGACCTCGGGCCCTGCGGAGGCGGGCTTCGAAGGACAGGAGGTGGGTGACCATACACGTGACTGTGTCCGCCTTCTCAGTGAGCTCGAGTGTGGATGCAAAGGTTCACCATTCTTCAGTATTCGGGAGGTTGGACATGATGTAGAATTTCATCCAACAGTCTTCAATCGTGATGTCGCATACTGAAAGGTCATTGATTATATTGTCCTGGGCTGAGATCCATTTGGTGACTGAGGTATATGACTCGAGTTGCCATGATGTGAGCTTCGCAATCTCGTATTGACAGTCAAGCTTGATGAATTCTTCGAAGTCGGCTTTGATCGTGTCCCAGAGTTGTTTCGGCTCAGTGACTTCTGGGTACCGTATCTGGATTGTTGATTCCATGAGGGCCGTGAGTTGTCCGCATGCCTTATCATTGTTCATCTGCCAGCGTTCCCAATCGCAACAGAAGTGGTACAACTGATTTGGGTAGGACGTGTTGGTCAATGCCGGGAGGAAGTCGTAATCGGTATCTCGAGGGTCAAGAACTGTGGATGAAGTTGAGAAGGTGTCGCTGGTTGATACAATGGGAGGCCTGGGAACACGCATTTCTCCACATACGTATTTCCAGAGGCCTTGCGCACGAAGTAGGGCTTTCGCTTCTATGGCCCATTGTCGATAGTTGCGCTCATTGAGCATTGTAGCCATGGTCGACATGGCGGAGGTAGAGGGTTGCGAGACAGTAGAGAGGGTTGCGAGACAATAAAGATGGCAATGGTAAAGAAACAATAGAGAGGCAGAGGTTGAAAAAATGAGAGAGGCACTACTACTAGGCATCGATTCAGTCCAATGCAGGCAGGCAGAGGAGAAACGATTAATAAGACAAACTAATAGATGTCGGCTCGATCCACTGGAACATGGGCAGAGAAGAGGCAATAACAAATACTAATAGTAGGCGTTGAATTCAACTCAGTACCAGGCTCATAACCTGTTGACACGGGAAGATGATGGAGAAGAAGATGAATTGTCTGTCGAACCAAAGAGAAGGAAAACTATGGACTTAGATATGAAAGAGAAAGAAGGGAAACCCAATGCCGACTGCCAAAGCCGGAGCCTAATGCCGAGTACCAGTGCCGAGCCCTCCTCCTTGCCATGGGGGCAGGCGAGGCCGATGGGGGTAGGCGAGGCTGGTGGGGGCAGGCGAGACCAATGGGGGCCGCAAGCCACCTGCCACATGCCCCAGCCCGCCAGCACCGAACACTAGGGAAGGCAGCGGGCCAAATCCCTACTCAACAAACCACATCCTCCCCTACCAGTGTGCTTCCAATGAGTCCAAATTCACTCCTACTTGCAAAGTCAGTTTCACCCCTGCCAACAACGCTGGATCCACACCTACCCTCGAAGCCGGTTTCACTTCTACCAGCGAAGTTGGATCCAGTGCTACCAGCTTGCTCCCAGCAAAGCATATTTCACCCAGACCAATGAAGCAGGATCCACCGCTACCATCTTGCACCCAGCGAGGTCAGATTTTCAGAGACGTATGAGGGATCATGTCAGAGCAGTGAGACGAAGCATGTCAGACTTGCGCGAGTGATGCCAGATCCAAAGCAGCCTGCCAGCATATAGCGAAGCCAGATTCTTCGCTACCAGTAAAGCCATATCCACTGCAACCCGCTCGCTCCCAGCGAAGCCAGTTTCACTGCTACCAGCGGAGCCAGATCCACAACTACCAGCATGCCCCCAGCGAATCCAGTTTCACCCCTACCAGCGAAGCCGGATCCACCGCTACCACCTTGCTCCCAGCGAAGCCAGTTTTGCCTTGCCAGTGAAACCAGATGAACCTCTAGCAGCTTACTCCCAACATAGCCCGTTTCACCCGTACCAGTGAAGACAGAACCACTGCTACCAGCTTGCTCCCAGCAAGGCCAGTTTCACCCCAACCAGCAAAGCTGGATCCACCTTCACCAGCTTTCTTCCAGCGAAGCCAGTTGTACCCATTTGAGCAATGCCAGATCCACCACTACCAGCTTGCTGCCAGCAAAGCAACATTTTCAGAGAGGTGAAAGTGAGCATGTCAGAGTGGTGAGACCATGCATGTCAGAGCTTTGAATGTGGGTATGTCAGAGTTGAGGGAGCAAGCATATCAGTTGTGAAAGTGAGCATGTCAGGTTTGTGGGAGTGAGCTTGTCAGAGTTGTGGGAGGAAGCTTGTCAGAGTTGTAAGGGTGAGCATGTCAGAGTTGAGAGAGCAAGGTTGTCAGAGTCATGGGAGTCAGAGTTGAACAAGTGGGCATGTTAGAGACAAAAGAGTCCATGTTAAAGATTCAACAAAAGTTGTCAGAGTAGCAAATGTATCAATGATAGTGATGACTATACAGTATAATCCATGAATAGCAGTATATAATACATGCACTACAGTTGAATGACAGTAATAATACAGGAGTGTTATCGGTAAATTGCAGTTGTGCTATCAGTACATTACCAGTGAATTATCGGGGTTGCTGATAATGGCTCTGGGTTAGTCTGTATTAGTTGGTGTTATCGGTGTTATGGAAGGTTAATGGAGGCTATATGGCTGATGGTAGATTACCCTTAACAAAATAACATTTTCCAGACATCGAGAGATAGAAAGCGATGACTTAACTTCATGTGCTTAGATGATAGTAGAGTTGAGGATGAGACAGTTGGTGATATCAGCAAAATGAAAAATGGTTTGGAAGTCACGACTGAATAACTCAGCAACTCTAATCAGTAGTGTTAGCAACGGTTCCGGACCGTCACTTCGGGTCGGGGTCCGGGTCCAAACTGAACCGTTGCCAAATTGGCGGTCCGGGTCGTCAATAAACCCGAACTGCCCACTCGGGTACAGTTCCATGGTAAACTCCCAACCCGTCTGAATTGGGCGGGTTGTCAGTGGGTCGCACAGCGGGTCCATCTATAGATTCATATAAGGCTCTTGTATTTGCAGTGTGTTAATAGTAACTTATCCAAATAAAGTTTTCAGCAACCATTAATGAGCTTTTGCTTGTTGAGCAGTTTGCAATATCGATTAATTTGGTATCTGTGTTTCACCTTCAATATATGGTATTTTTGCCTAGAAAGGCAGTCAATAATA
>Ga0307515_10004876_pt1 | contig 27436 bp, 30 predicted proteins | sample 17_EM_MG_FD_194513 | JGI IMG/M metagenome (GOLD analysis project Ga0307515, IMG submission 194513) | Populus trichocarpa ectomycorrhiza microbial communities from riparian zone in the Pacific Northwest, United States - 17_EM | ecosystem: Host-associated > Plants > Roots > Unclassified | place... | reverse complement strand
CCAAGGGCGAACCTGTGTACGAGACATTTCCGTTCACCGCTCCATCAGCTGAGCTGGCCAACTACGCGATGCCGCCATCAGACACGGGCTTGATTAACTTCACAACGACGCCTGTTGCCGGCGGTGGTGGCCCATGGACCAACCTTGCAAATGGTTTGGTGACGGACAGCACATACGTGACTGTGTCTTTGGCAAGTTCGTTCTTGGAGCCTTGGATGACGTTCAAGCTCTCTGACTTGGGCATTCCTGGCGGCGGAACGGTTACGGGCATTCAAGTAGTGAACCGATGCTCTGGCACCGTTGCGCGTCCGTGGGAGGCTCGCTTCACAACGAACCAAACAGCCGTGCAATCTGGGGTGATTGGCAACCTGAGTCAGGTAAACGCGAGCGGAACCAGCATGCAAGACATCACGCATGGCAATTCAACGTCCACGTTTGGCTTGAATTCCACGCAACTCCAGACGACGAACTTCAACACGTACTACCTTGCCATTGCTGTGTTCAACACATCCGGCTCTGGAACGTACAACGTGGACTCCGTGAAGATTCGTGTCTGGTACACGCCGTAAGAAGGCGTACTCACCCGGGTCCGGCAGCGGGAAGTTTGCTATGGAGTTCCGACAGGCGTAGCGTCCTGAGCCTCATCAAGTCGGTGATCGATTGGACTGAGGTGACGTATGCGCGTGCGCTCTCAACACTTGGCTTGAACTTCTCGTGCACAGCCTCATTGCCGAGGGCCAGCAACTCCTTGATGGTGCGCCTCATGCGTGCAGTTATGTAGCGGTCCTTCTCCAGCCGCTCGATTACAGCGTCCAAGGGCATGATCAGTCCCGGCATCTGGCCTGTTGCCTTGACGAACTGTTCGTTCAAAATACGTTCGAGGTATGAACGACCAAGGCTGAACCCGGCGCTTGGGTTCCCATAGAGCAGGAGGGCGTTCACTATCGGCTGCTCATCCAACGTGGTGAACGGATCGTCAGCGTGATCGGCGTTGGGGGGAACAGGAAGTTCAGGAACTGGTGCGATCAGTTCTTCGACGGCAATCTCTTTCGTCTCGGCAGCAACCGTTTCAATCTTGCGGTTGAACTTGGCTTGGATTCCAAGCCCGTTCCATTCCTCCATCTTGTCGAGTAGCGCCGTCAGTCTTTCTTTGAAGAAGAGGACGATGAACACCACGACAGCAGGCCAAGCAAGAGCTTTAACAAGCTCGGCGATGAAGGTAAAGGTGTCCATCGTCGGAGTGTAACCATGGCGGCTTACTCGGTGACAGTTCCGTCAGCTCGTCGTTTTGGTAGCGGACGCTTGAGCAGGATGAACACTTGATCGAGCAGGAGTTCGTCATCTTGTTGATGCGCTTCCAGTCGTCGCAGTTGGCGTTGCATCCTTGCCGTCGTATCGGCGTACTTCTTCAGGATCTCAGCCATGCGTACCTGTTCCTTCTCAACAATTGCAATGCGTGTAGAGAAGGTGCCCCATGCAACCGTCAACGAGACCACCACAGAGACGATGGTTATCAGGTCTTTCAGCGAGAGGCTTGTAGGGAAGGAGAGGGTGAATCCCTTGGGTTGGTTTGGAGGAGTTGTCGCCATAGCCACCCTCGGTTGTTCTGTTGCCCCGTATTTATCTAAATACCGGCTATCAACAGGCAGCCTCATGTTCAGTTCCATCACCTCCTACACGTCCCTAATCTTCTCAGTGCTCCCGTTCTCTGGTGCTACTTGGTTCACCCTCTTCACGTTGTTCTTCTTCGTATGGGTGTTCAGTCGTGCAAGCAAGGACCCGCTCAACCCGCTCAAGTGGGAACACCTGATCATCGACAGCCAGGACAACAGAGCGAGCCCTTACAAGCTCGGTTACCTGATTGGGGTGATCGTTGGGACGTGGATCGTCATCCGCTTTGCTGACAAGAACGTCCTCAACTTCGACATCCTTGGCATGTACCTGACGTACTTGGTGACGGGTGCTGGTGTCAACTCGTTCGTGAAGTCAAAGCAGGCCGGGCAGAACAAGACCGAGACAACGGTCGTTCAAACGATGACCTCAAGCGTCCCTCCCGATCCCGCGCCATAGTCGAGCAGGGCGGTAGGCAGTTACATTCGCCCCATGGAAAACGAACTGCTCTCGATCCTTGGCAAGCTCGTCCTCTACGCAGGAGGGGGTGCAGCAATAGCCGTTGGCGTCTTCCAGTTCCTTGGCAAGTCCTACATCGATCACAAGTTTGCCGCTCGCCTTGAGGCGTTGAAGCACGACCAGAACGTGATCGTTGCAAAGCTCAAGGTAGAGATCGATTCGATGCTGAGCGGTGCGCTCAAGTTTCAAGAGCGGGAGTTCGATGTTCTTCCTGGCGTATGGGACAAGCTGTATCAAGCCTCAGCCCACATAAACTGGTTTACCTCCAGAGCGAGTTTCGCCACGAGGGTGACGGACATGGAGGACTTTCAGTTTGAAGAGTGGGTCGAAACGTTAGAGTTCAGTGCGATGCACAAGGGCGAGCTTCACAGAGCCCAACCAGAAGATCGACAGGGACTTTTTGAACAGCTGGACTTCATCTACAAGACGTCCAAGGTTCGCAAGGTTTTTGGGGAGTACCAGCAGTACCTTCAAGCCAATGCGATCTTCTTTCCGCTCGACTTGAAGACTAAGCTCGCCAAGATTGAAGACGCCCTATGGCAGCAGATTGCCGACCGAGAGGCGTTGAAGCAGATGAAGGACTGGGGCCTAGAAAAAGACCCAGCGACAACGTTTGAGAAGGTCATCCCGCCATTGCGTGACGAAGTTGAACTGCTGATTCGCAAGCGCCTTGAGAGTCACATGAAAGCGGCTCAGGGAAACAGCGCGTAGTAGAGGTGCCAGATGGGGTTGGTCCTCGTCTGCGTCTTGTCGAGGCACTTCTGCTGAGGCTCCATAGCCTTGGCGTCGAACGGGCAGAGGCCGACGAACATGGCGTACCTCTCGTTCTCAACGCGTACGAGCGCCGATCCGAACCACACGAGCAGGGCGGCGAGAACGATGATCAAAGACGTGCTGATGGGGGATTTCATGGCGGAGCATTGTGCATCCCTTACAGTCGGATGATGCCAAAAACCAACACCAATGACCTGAATCCAGACGACTTCTCCGACTCAGACTGGATGGAGTTCACGGGTGTGATCAAGCCGTTCCGGACCGACGAAGAGGCGTTCCAATGGCACAACGTCCACGGAGAGAACTGGCCTGAGACGAGGCAGCAAGTAGACGACTTCCTCAAGCAACAGAAGTCCTGATCGCCCAAAGAAAAAGCACCCGAAGGTGCTTTCATGATTGGTGCCGCTGGGAGGAATCGAACCACCGGCCAACTGCTTACGAAGCAGCTGCTCTACCCCTGAGCTACAGCGGCGACACGCAATTTTACAAAACCGAAAAAACGCTCTCTGGTGTTTTTGCTGGTACCTCTCGGTAAACCCGCATGAACAGTGGCAGAGGGGAGCATTACGAATGAGCTGCTCTACCGACTGAGCTACACCGGCTAAGCCCGCGATTATAGCGGCTCGTGATACCCCGTCAGCCGCTCGACTTCGTTCTTCGACCCCAGCACAACAGCCACGCGTTCATGCAGCTTGCTCGGCGCCAGATCGAGGATGCGCTTCTTGCCGTTGGTGGCCGCGCCGCCGGCCTGTTCGACCAGCCAGCTCATCGGGTTGGCCTCGTACATCAGGCGCAGCTTGCCGGCCTTCTCGGGCTCGCGCTTGTCCCAGGGGTAGAGGAAGACGCCGCCGCGCATCAGGATGCGGTGCACGTCGGCGACCATGCTGGCGATCCAGCGCATGTTGAAGTCCTTGCCGCGCGGGCCATCTTTCCCGGCCAGGCATTCGTCGATGTAGCGCTTCACCGGTTCGTCCCAGTGCCGCATGTTGCTCATGTTGACGGCGAATTCCTTGGTGTCGGCCGGGATCTGGATGTCTTCCTGCGTGAGCATGAAGGAGCCCTGCTCGCGGTCGAGCGTGAACATCGCGACGCCGTTGCCCACGGTCAGCACCAGCGTGGTCTGCGGGCCGTAGATGCAGTAGCCGGCGGCCACTTGCCTGGTGCCGGCCTGCAGAAAGTCGGCCTCCTGCACGCCGGGCGTGTCGTCGGGCTTCTTCAGCACGCTGAAGATGGTGCCGATGCTGACGTTGACGTCGATGTTGCTCGAGCCGTCGAGGGGGTCGAACAACAGCAGGTATTCGCCCTGCGGGTAGCGGTTGGGCACCACGTGGATGCTGTCCATTTCCTCGCTGGCCATGGCGGCGAGGTGGCCGCCCCATTCGTTGGCCTCGATCAGCACTTCGTTGGCGATGATGTCCAGCTTCTTCTGGATCTCGCCCTGCACGTTCTCGCTCTCGGCGGTGCCGAGCACGCCACCGAGCGCGCCCTTGTTGACGGCCTGGCTGATGGTCTTGCAGGCGCGTGCCACCACTTCGAGCAAGAGGCGCAGCTGGCCCGGGATCAGGCCGTCGGCGCGCTGTTGTTCGACCAGGTAGCGGGTGAGGGAAATCTTCTGTTGATGAGCCATGGGCTTCCTTGAAACGGTGGTCTCAGCTCGCGGCGAGCGCGCGGGTCACGACCTCGTGCGTGTCCTTGCTGAGGTCGGGCTTGGCGGCCACGCGCACGATGGCTTCGCGCGCGGCGCTGCGGTAGGGCTCGGCCAGCTTGCTCCAGCGGTCGAGCGCGCGCGCGAGGCGGGCCGCGACCTGCGGGTTGATGGCATCGAGCTCGATCACGCGGTCGCTCCAGAACACGTAGCCGGCCGCGTCGGGACGGTGCAGCGCGCCGGGGTTGCCGGCGCAGTAGCTGAAGATCACGCTGCGCGCGCGGTTCGGGTTCTTGAGCGAGAAGTCCGGGTGCTTCATCAGCTGCTTCACCAGCGGCAGGATGTCGCCGCCGCGGTCGGATGCGCCGGCCTGCAGCGAGAACCACTTGTCGATGACCAGCGCCTCGTCCTTGAAGATCGCGTGGAAGCGCGCCAGGGCCTGCGCCGCCAGTGCGTGGCCGGATGAGACCAGGGCGTTGAGCGCGTTGAAGCGGTCGGTCATGTTGCCGGCGTCCTTGAAGCGCTGCAGGGTCTTGCCCGGCCAGACGGTGTCCCCGGATAGGCGTGTCGCAAGGCACAGGTGCGTGAGCGCGATGCCCGCCAGCGCGCGGCGGCCCGAGGACACGGGATCGGGGCTGTAGGCCCCGGTGTCGTGGTTCTGCTCGTAGGCTTGTTCCCAGTCGGCGAAGAGGCCCGTGGCAAGCTGCGCGCGCATGGCTTCGCGCACGGCGTGCACGCGCTGCGGATCGACCACTTCCAGATGCTCGGCGATGTAGGTTTCCGAGGGCAGGGTGAGCACGAGCTCCTTGAAGGCGGCATCGAGCTTGGGGTCGCGCAGCACGCTGCGCATGGCGTCGATGAAGGCCGCGTTGAGCGGCGTCTCGGTCGCCGTGCCGACGGCGGGCGTGATGATCGCCTGGATCGCAGCGCGCATCGCGAGGCGCTGGCCGGCTTCCCAGCGATTGAAGGGGTCGGGGTCGTTGGCCAGCAGCGTGAGCAGATGGGCGTCGCTGTACTCGTACTCCAGGATCACCGGCGCGCTGAAGCCGCGCAGGATCGAAGGCACCGGCTCGGCGTCGAGGTTGACGAACGTGATCTGCTCGCCGGGGCGCGTGAGCACGAGGGTGCGCGTGCCGTGCGTGGCGCTCTCTTCGCCCTGCAATTGCAGCGGCAGCTCGCGGCCTTCGGCGCTGAGCAGGCCGAGGTTGAGCGGGATCACGAAGGGCTCCTTGAAGGGCTGGCCCGGGGTCGGCGGGCAGCTCTGCACGAAGCTCAGCGTGTAGCTGCGCGACGCGGCGTCGTACACGCCGTGGGCTGCGAGGCGCGGCGTGCCCGCCTGGCTGTACCAGCGCTTGAACTGCGGCAACAGGCGCGCGAGATCGGAGTCGGGGTTGGCGTCGGCAATGGCCTGCGCGAAGTCGTCGCAGGTCACGGCCTGGCCGTCGTGGCGCTCGAAGTACAGCGTGATGCCGCGCTCGAAACCCTTGCGGCCGACCAGCGTCTGCATCATGCGCACCACCTCGGCACCCTTCTCGTAGATGGTGACGGTGTAGAAGTTGCTGATCTCGATGTAGCTGTCGGGCCGCACCGGGTGCGCCATCGGGCCGGCGTCTTCGGGGAACTGGGCGGTGCGCAGCACGCGCACGTCCTCGATGCGCTTGACGGCGCGCGCCGAGGCGTCGGCGCACAGGTCCTGGCTGAACTCCTGGTCGCGGAACACCGTGAGGCCTTCCTTCAGCGAGAGCTGGAACCAGTCGCGGCAGGTCACGCGGTCGCCGCTCCAGTTGTGGAAGTACTCGTGGCCGACCACGCTCTCGATGTTGCCGTAGTCGGCGTCCGTCGCGGTGGCCTGGTTGGCCAGAACGTACTTCGTGTTGAAGATGTTCAGGCCCTTGTTCTCCATCGCGCCCATGTTGAAGTCGCTGGTGGCGACGATCATGAAGCGGTCGAGGTCCAGCGGCAGGCCGAAGCGGGCTTCGTCCCACATCACCGAGTTGACCAGCGAGTTCATGGCGTGCTCGGTCTTGTCGAGGTCGCCGCTGCGCACGTAGACCTGCAGCAGGTGTTCCTTGCCGTTGCGCGCCTTGATGCGCTGCTCGCGCGCCACCAGCTTGCCGGCCACCAGCGCGAACAGGTAGCTGGGCTTGCGGAAGGGGTCGACCCACTTGGCAAAGTGGCGGCCTTCGGGCAGCTCGCCTTGCTCGACCAGGTTGCCGTTCGACAGCAGCACCGGGTAGGCGGCCTTGGCGGCGCGGATCGTCACCGTGTAGCTCGCCATCACGTCCGGACGGTCGAGGAAGTAGGTGATGCGGCGGAAGCCCTCGGCCTCGCACTGCGTGAAGAAGGTGTCCTCGCTCACGAACAGGCCCATGAGCTTGGTGTTCTTCGCGGGCGCGCAGGTGGTGAAGATCTCGAGCTCGAAGGTGTCGGGCAGGTTGTCGATGACGAGCTGCTCGGCCTCCATGCGGAAAGAAGCGCCCTGGCCGTCGACCAGCACGCGCGCGAGGTTCAGCTCGTCGCCGTCCAGGCGCAGCGGCTCGGTCGCGGCATCGGGATTGCGGCGCAGGCGCATGCGGTTGAGCACGCGCGTCTTGGCCGGGTCGAGGTCGAAGGTCAGTTCGACGGTGTCGATCCAGTAGGAGGGGGCGCTGTAGTCTTCGCGGCGGATCGCGACGGGTTCGCCTTGTGCATCACGCAAGTGCATCGGTTGTCTCCAGGAAATTTGATTGTTGTGCTGCCTGCATCAGACGCCCTGCTTTAGCGAGGCTTCGATGAATGCGTCGAGGTCGCCGTCGAGCACCTTCTGCGTGGCGGAGATCTCGACGTTGGTGCGCAGGTCCTTGATGCGGCTGTTGTCCAGCACGTAGCTGCGGATCTGGTGGCCCCAGCCGACGTCGGTCTTGCTGTCTTCCAGCTTCTGCTGCTCTTCCTGGCGCTTGCGCATCTCGTGGTCGTACAGGCGCGAGCGCAGCCGCTTCCAGGCCACGTCGCGGTTGCTGTGCTGGCTGCGGCCGTCCTGGCACTGCACCACGATGCCGGTCGGGATGTGCGTGAGCCGCACGGCCGAGTCGGTCTTGTTGATGTGCTGGCCGCCGGCGCCGCTGGCGCGGAAGGTGTCGACGCGCACGTCCGACGGGTTGATGTCGATCTCGATCGAGTCGTCGATCTCCGGGTAGACGAAGATGCTGGCGAAGCTGGTGTGGCGCCCGCCCGAGGAGTCGAAGGGCGACTTGCGCACAAGGCGGTGCACGCCGGTCTCGGTGCGCAGCAGTCCGAAGGCATAGTCGCCCTCGACCTTGATGGTGGCGCCCTTGATGCCGGCGGTATCGCCCGGCGTCTCGTCTTCGATCTGCGTCTTGAAGCCCTTGCGCTCGGCGTACTTCAGGTACTGGCGCAGCAGCATGCTGGCCCAGTCGCAGGCTTCGGTGCCGCCGGCGCCGGCCTGGATGTCGACGAAGGCGTTGAGCGGATCGGCCGGGTTGTTGAACATCCGGCGGAACTCGAGCTGCTTGATGTCGGCTTCGAGCTTGGCGGCGTCATCGGCGATGGACTGCAGGCCGTCCATGTCGCCTTCTTCCTTCGACATCTCGAACAGCTCGGTGTTGTCCGAGAGGCTGCTGGTGAGCCGGTCGAGCGTGACGACCACGTCGTCGAGCGACTTCTTCTCGCGGCCCAGTTCCTGGGCCTTCTTCGGGTCGTCCCAGACCTTGGGATCTTCGAGCGATGCGACAACCGTCCTCAGACGTTCGGCTTTGGCATCGTAGTCAAAGATACCTCCGTAAATCGACCGTGCGGGCGCTCAGGTCCGCGAGGGTTGCGCCGATTTGGTTGATTTGTTCTGCATCCATGGGGTGTCCTGACGGTGTTCGGGGAAACCGCGTATTTTCTCATGCCCGTCAAGGCCCCGGCTCAGTCGAGGAAGTCTTCGATCAGGGCGGCCACGCGGGCGGGCTGGTCGTGGTGCAGCATGTGGCCGGCGTCTTCGACGCGGGCGAGCCGCGCGTCGCGCACTGATTTGAGGCGTTCCTGGAAGTCGGCCAGGGTGTAGCGCGCCTTCCACCACTTGCCCAGGCTGTCGTCGGAGGCCACCACGGCCAGCACCGGCGCGGCGATGCAGGCGTAGAGCGCCAGCGCCTCGTCGACGCGGAAGAGGTTGGCGTTGATGATCTTGTGCGCCGGATCGCCGAGGATCTCCCAGCGCTCGCCGCCGCCGGGGTGGGGCTTTGCCGCAGACCAGTGGCTGGCCAGCCAGTCGGCCTTGTCCTGCGACAGGCGCGGGTTGGTCTTCATGAGCCGGCGCGCGACGCCCTCGGGCCCCGCATAGGCGGCCAGCGCCATCTCGCCGCGGTGCAGGCGCTTGAGCTCGTCGATCCATTTGCCATAGCGCTGGGGCGCCTCGTCGGGCCGCAGAGGCGGCATGCCGAAGCCTTCGAGGTTGACCAGCCGGCGCACCCGCTGCGGCCGCACGCCCGCGTACTGCATTGCGATGTTGCCGCCCATGCTGTGGCCCACCAGGTCGATGGGCGTGTCGCCCGCGTAGTGGTCGAGGAGCCAGTCCAGGTCGGCCAGGTAGTCGGGCATCCAGTAGTTGTCGATATCGCCGCCCTCGGTGAGGCCGAAGCCGCGCCAGTCGGGTGCGATCACATGGCGCTCGTCGGCCAGCGCGTCGACCACGAACTGCCAGGAGGCGGCCACGTCCATCCAGCCGTGCAGGAGCACCAGCGGTGGGCGCCCGGCCGAGGCTTTGCCCCATACGCGGACGTGGTAGCGCAGATTGCGGACCGGGATGAATTCGCTGAGGGAGGGGCGGGCGGCTTGGTACATGGCCGATCGATGATACGGAGGCAGGGGCCGATCCGCAGTCCGGCAGAGGACACGCACCCGCTGTAGCATTTCGCGCATGCAAAAAATCCAACTCGGTCAGAGCGACCTCCATGTCACCCCGATCTGCCTCGGCACCATGACTTTCGGCGAGCAGGTCGACGAACCCACCGCCCACGCGATCCTGAGCCGTTCGCTCGAAAAAGGCGTCGACTTCATCGACACCGCCGAGATGTATTCGGTGCCGACGCGCAAGGAAACCTACAGCCTCACCGAGACCATCATCGGCAACTGGTTCGCCGCCAATCCCGGTGCGCGCCGGAAGCTGGTGCTCGCGAGCAAGGTCGCGGGCCCGTCGCGCGGCATGCCCTGGGTGCGCGAAGGCAGCGGCATGACGCCGGCCGACATCGCGGCCTCGTGCGAGGCCAGTCTCAAGCGCATGCGCACCGACGTGATCGACCTCTACCAGATCCACTGGCCCGAGCGTCACACGCCGGCTTTCGGGCAGGTCTACTACGACCCGTCCAAGGAGAGCTCGACCACGCCGATCCACGACCAGCTGGAAGCGCTCGGCAAGCTCGTCAAGGCGGGCAAGGTGCGGGCCATCGGCCTGTCGAACGAAACACCGTATGGGGTGCACGAGTTCGTGCGGCTCGCGGAGCAGCACGGGCTGCCGCGCGTGGCGAGCGTGCAGAACGTCTACAACCTGATCAGCCGCGGGGTCGACAACGGGCTCGACGAAACGATGCACCGGCTCGGCGTCTCGCTGCTGGCCTATTCGCCGCTCGCCGTCGGCTTGCTGACCGGCAAGTACGACGAGGGCGGCACCGAGGGGCCGAACGCGCCGAAGGGTGCACGCATCTCCAGCTACGAATCGGTGCGCAAGCAGCGCTGGGGCCGGCCCGAGTCGCTGAAGGCCGCGCGCCGCTACAACGCGCTGGCCAGGGACCACGGCCTCACGCCCACGCAGCTCGCGCTGGGCTTCTGCCACAGCAAGTGGCACGTGGCGAGCACCATCATCGGCGTGACCTCGCTCGCGCATCTCGATGAAGACCTGAAGGCGTGGGAGACCAAGCTTTCGCCCGAGCTGATGGCGGAGATCGACAAGATCCGCTGGGAAATGCGGGACCCGGCCGCTTGAGCAAGAAGACGCACGTCTCCGAAACGCCCGCGACGCAACTGCTGCGGGCGAACGGCATCGCCTTCACCGAACACCCGTACGAGTACCTCGAGCACGGCGGCGCGCAGCACAGCGCCGAGGTGCTGGGGCTCGATCCGTTCACGGTCGTAAAGACGCTGGTGATGCAGGATCAGGATGCCAAGCCGCTCCTCGTGCTGATGCACGGCAACCGCACGGTGTCGACCAAGAACCTCGCGCGGCAGATCGGCGCCAAGTCGATCGAGCCCTGCAAGCCGGAGGTCGCGAACCGGCACAGCGGCTACCTGGTCGGCGGCACCTCGCCCTTCGGCACGCGGCGCGCGATGCCGGTCTACATCGAATCGAGCATCCTCGAGCTGCCGAAGATCGCGATCAACGGCGGGCGGCGGGGCTACCTGGTCGGCATCGACCCGCAGGTGTGCCTGCGGCTGCTCGATGCCAAACCGGTCCAGTGCGCGCTGGCAGAATAGCCGGCCTCCTGGAGACACCGTTGAGTTCTTACCTTCCCTCGCTCGTCGCGATCGTTCTTGCCTACCTGCTCGGTTCGCTGTCCTTTGCGGTGATCGTCAGCAAGTCGCTCGGCATGGCCGACCCACGCAGCTACGGCAGCAAGAATCCGGGCGCCACCAACGTGCTGCGCTCGGGCAACAAGGGCGCCGCGCTCGCGACGCTGTTCCTCGATGCGCTCAAGGGCTGGCTGCCGGTGTTCCTGGTCCATCGCTTCGGCGCCGGGTTCGGCATGGACGAGGGCACGGCGGCGCTGGCCGGGTTGGCGGCCTTTCTGGGGCATCTCTATCCAGTGTTCTTCGGCTTCCAGGGCGGCAAGGGCGTCGCCACGGCCGCAGGCGCGCTGCTCGGCATCGACTGGCTGCTGGGCCTGGCGACCGGCGGCACCTGGCTGCTCATCGCCTTCTTCTTCCGCTTTTCCTCGCTGTCCTCGATCGTGGCGGCCTTCTTCGCGCCCGCTTACTACCTTCTCGGCGGCGGCATCGCGTGGCCGCTGCATCGCACGGTGCTGCTGGCGCTGATCGCGATCAGCCTGCTCTTGATCTGGCGGCATCGCGAGAACATCCGCCGGCTTTCTGCCGGCACCGAGTCCAGGCTCGGCTCAAAGACAAAGACACAGGAGTAATCAGCCATGGGAACCATTCAACGCTTTCACGTCGGTCCGCGCCTCAGCGAGACCGCGGTCCACAACGGCACCGTCTATCTCGCGGGCCAGGTGCCCGACGACACCACGCAGGACATCCGAGGCCAGGCCTCGCAGGTGCTCGCGATGATCGACCGCCTGCTGGCCGAGGCCGGCAGCGACAAGTCGCGCATCCTGATGACGCAAATCTTCCTGGCCGACATCTCCGACATCACGGCCATGAACGAGGTGTGGGACGCGTGGATTCCAGCCGGCCACACGCCGCCGCGCGCGACCGTGCAGGCGGCGATGGCCAAGCCGGCCTACAAGATCGAGATCGTGGTGACGGCTGCGGCTCAGTAGCGCTTCTCAAGCACCATCTGATCGGAATCACGCCGCATCGAGAAGCGGCTGATGAAGCTGTTGCCCAGCAGCACATAGGGCATCGGCTGCTGCGACACGACCGCCTCGACGTCGTAGACCTCGACATCGCCGACCCGCACGGAATTGAGGCGCACGCGGTAGCCCTGCATGACGCCGTTGGCAGTGCCGACGCGGATCGGCTGCCCCTTGCTGAAGTCGAGCCCGATGCGCTCGGCATCGGCGGCCGACATGGCAACGCTGGTGGCGCCCGTGTCGAGCATGAAGTTGACCGAGCGGCCGTTGATGGCGCCCTGCGTCATGAAGTGGCCGCCGGTCGACACCGGCAGCACGATGCGGTTGCCGCCGGCGCTGCCTGCGCCCCCGCCGCCGATGCTGACGGGCGTGTCCATGCGCAGCGCCACGCGCTTGCCGTCGGATTCGACCGTGGCCTGATCGCCCGACAGCGACACCAGCTTGACGCCCTGGAAAGTCTCGCCCACGGCCACGGTCTTGGGCGCGCCGCCGTTGACGATCAGGATGGCGCGGCTGCCGATGGTGCCGGTCAGCATGACCGACTGGGCGTGCGCGAAAGTGCAGGCTGCGGCCAGCAGCAGCGGAATGATCGGTTTCATTGGGAGCTCAGTCCCGGAAGTTGTTGAAGGACAAGGGCGTGTCCGGCACGTCCTTCTTGATCAGCGCCATCGCCGCCTGCAGGTCGTCTCGCTTGGCGCCGGTCACGCGCACCGCGTCGCCCTGGATCGCGGCCTGGACCTTGAGCTTGCTGTCCTTCAGCAGGCGCGTGATCTTCTTGGCCTGCTCGCCTTCGATGCCGCTCTTGACCTTGATCACCTGCTTGACCTTGTCGCCGCCGATCTTCTGCACGTCGCCCTTGTCGAGGAAGCGCACGTCGACGCTGCGCTTGGTCAGCTTGGCGCGCAGGATGTCCTCGACCTGCACCAGCTGGAATTCGGCGTCGCCGATCAGGGTGATTTCCTTGTCCTTGAGATCGACGGCGGCCGCGGTCCCCTTGAAGTCGAAACGCGTGGCGATTTCCTTGGCCGTGTTCTCGACGGCATTCTTGACTTCGGGCAGGTTGGGCTCGCAGACGGTGTCGAAAGACGGCATGGACTCTCCTCTGATTCGCGCTGTGTGAATGCGACAATTCTCCCATGATCGTGGAGCACAACGTACCGCTGCAGCAGCACAACAGCTTCGGCATCGTCGCGCGCGCCCAGCACCTGGTGCGGGTCGCCGAAGAGGCCGACGTGGCGGCGCTGCTGGCCGACGCGAAATGGCGCGACGCGCCCAAGTTCGTGCTCGGCGGCGGCAGCAACATCGTGCTGACCGGCGACGTCAAGCCGCTGGTGCTCAAGGTCGAGATCAAGGGCCGCCGGCTGGTCGAGGAGACGCCGCGCGCCTGGATCGTCGAGGCGGGCGCGGGCGAGGTCTGGCACGACGTGGTGCGCTGGACGCTCGATCAGGGCTTTCCCGGCCTCGAGAACCTGGCGCTGATCCCCGGCACGGTGGGCGGCTCGCCGGTGCAGAACATCGGCGCCTACGGCGTCGAGCTGCAAGACCGCTTCGAATCGCTCGATGCCGTCAACCTGGAAACCGGCCGCGCCTTCAGCCTCGATGCCGCGCAATGCGCCTTCGGCTACCGCGATTCGGTGTTCAAGCACGCGGCCAGCGGCGACAACGACTTCGGGCTGGCGGGCCGGGCGCTGATCACGCGCGTGCGTTTTCGGCTGCCCCGGCCGTGGAAGCCGGTGCTCGGCTACCTCGACCTCGAACGCAAGATGGCCGAAACCGGCAATTCCACGCCGAGCGCGACGGAAATCTTCGACTGGATCTGCACCATCCGCAGCACCAAGCTGCCCGACTGGCGCGTGCTGGGCAATGCCGGCAGCTTCTTCAAGAACCCGACCGTCACGCCGGAGCAGTGCGCCGACATCATCGCGCGCGACCCGAAGATCGTGCACTACCCGATGGCCGACGGCAGCATCAAGCTCGCCGCAGGCTGGCTGATCGACGCCTGCGGCTGGAAGGGCAAATCGGTCGGCAATGCCGGCGTCTACGAGAAGCAGGCGCTGGTGCTGGTCAACCGCGGCGGCAAGACCGATCCGGTGACCGGCGGCGAGGTCATGACGCTGGCCAAGGCGATCCAGACCAGCGTCTACGAACGTTTCGGCATCCGGCTGGAGCCGGAGCCGGTGGTCGTGTGACGGATCTGCTGCACCTCAACTTCCGGCGGCGCATCCAGGCGCTGCTGTGGGGGCGCCGCCTCTTGTGGCTGGTGGCGATCGTGGTCGTGGCGTACTGGCGCACCGGTGCGTCGCTGATCGCTTCCGTCATGGTCGGCCTGGTGCTCGGCGGCGCACTCAAGGCCTGGGAAATGAGCGCGCGCCGCCAGTTCGTGCGCGAGGCCACCTTTCCGCGCTTTCTGGGCGCCAGGCTGCGTGCTGCCTATCCGCAACTGCAGGAGCGCGACACCGATCTCGTGCTGCGCGGCCTGCGCCAGTTCTTCATGGCGCATCTGCGCAGCGACCGCAAGTTCGTGGCGATGCCGTCCAAGGTGGTCGATGCCGCCTGGCACGAGTTCATCCTGCACACGCAGGGCTATCAGCGCTGGTGCGCCGCCGCCTTCGGCGGGCTGCTGCACCACACGCCGGCCGAGGTGCTGGGGCGCGATGCGCGCCGCAACGACGGCCTGCGCCGCACCTGGTTCTGGGCCTGCAAGGAGGAGAGCATCGACCCGCGCAAGCCGGTGCGGCTGCCGCTGCTGTTCGCGCTCGACGCCAAGTTCGGCGTGGAAGGCGGGTTCCAGTACGTGCCGGACTGCAAGGCCATCGAGCAGCAGGCCGGGTCGGACACCCACTGCGGCACCAGCTTCAGCGATTCGGGGGACGGATCGGGCGATTCGGGCAGCTTCGGCGGCAGCGAATCCAGCAGCGGCGACGGCAGCGGCGATGGCGGATCGGGCTGCGGCGGTGGTTGCGGTGGCGGCGGCGACTGATCTCGCAGCCGCCGCTCGCACTCACTCGCGTTCGTCGTTCTTCAGCTGGGGCAGCGAGGCGCCCTGGCCGGATGAGAGCAGCCCGGCCTGCGTGTAGATCGCCAGCTTGTCGCGCGTGTCGACGATGTCGAGGTTGCGCATCGTGAGCTGGCCGATGCGGTCGGCCGGCGAGAAGCTCGACTCGCCTTTTTCCATCGTCAGCCGCTCGGGCTTGTAGGTGAGGTTGGGCGACTCGGTGTTGAGGATCGAGTAGTCGTTGCCGCGGCGCAGCTCGACCGTGACCTCGCCCGTGACTGCGCGCGCCACCCAGCGCTGCGCCGTCTCGCGCAGCATGATCGCCTGCGGGTCGAACCAGCGGCCCTGGTAGAGCAGGCGGCCGAGGCGGCGGCCGTGGTCGCGGTACTGCTCGATCGTGTCTTCGTTGTGGATGCCGGTGACCAGGCGCTCGTAGGCGATGAAGAGCAGCGCCAGGCCCGGGGCTTCGTAGATGCCGCGGCTCTTGGCCTCGATGATGCGGTTCTCGATCTGGTCGCTCATGCCCAGGCCGTGACGGCCGCCGACGCGGTTGGCTTCCAGCAGCAGGTCGACCAGGCTCGCGTATTCGACGCCGTTGATCGCGACCGGGCGGCCTTCGACGAAGCGCACGCTGACCTCTTCGCGCTTCACTTCGACTTCATCCTTCCAGAACGCGACGCCCATGATCGGCTGCACGATCTTCATGCCGCTGTTCAGGTGCTCCAGGTCCTTGGCCTCGTGCGTGGCGCCCAGCATGTTGGAGTCGGTGGAGTAGGCCTTCTCGGCCGACATCTTGTAGGCGAAGCCGGCCTTCTGCATGAATTCGGACATCTCGGCGCGGCCGCCCAGCTCGTCGATGAAGGTCTGGTCCAGCCAGGGCTTGTAGATCTTCAGGGCCGGATTGGTGAGCAGGCCGTAGCGATAGAAGCGCTCGATGTCGTTGCCCTTGTAGGTGCTGCCGTCGCCCCAGATGTGGACGTCGTCTTCCTTCATCGCCGACACCAGCATCGTGCCGGTGACGGCGCGGCCCAGCGGCGTGGTGTTGAAGTAGGTGACGCCGGCCGTGGTCACGTGGAAAGCGCCGGCCTGCAGGGCGGCAAGGCCTTCGGCGGCGAGCTGCGTGCGGCAGTCGATCAGCCGCGCCTTCTCGGCGCCGTAGAGCATGGCCTTGCGCGGGATCTCGTCGTAGTCGGGCTCGTCGGGCTGGCCCAGGTTGGCGGTGTAGGCGTAGGGCACGGCGCCCTTGTTGCGCATCCAGTGCAAGGCCGCGCTGGTGTCGAGGCCGCCGGAAAAGGCGATGCCGACCTTCTGGCCGGCGGGAACGTTCTGGAGAATGGTCGACATGAAGAAGGGCCTGGCGCTGGTAAAAGCCCGTGATTTTAGGCTTTGCCGGCAGGCCCTTCGGGCCCGGCGCTCAGCGCCAGCGGCCGTGACCGCCGCCCCATCCGCGCGAATAGCCCAGATTGAGCGAAAGGCCGATCGGCGGATAGAAGTAGGGTTGCGGATAGTAGGCCGGGCCCACGTAGACCGGCGCCGGGGCGTAGTAGACCGGTGCCGGCTGCGTGTAGACGGGCACCGGCTGGCTGTAGACCGGCGCGCCGCCGCCCGAGACGACCACGCCCGGTTCGGGCGCCACGTTGTTCCAGTCGGGCTGGCCGTTGTCGATGGGGCGCTGCGCCAGCTGCGGCTGCGGCGCGACGGGGGAAGTGGTTGCGACCCCGTAGCCGCCGACCTCGATCGGGATGCTGGCGCCGGGGCGCGTGTCGGTGACCGTGGTGTAGTGGCGGCCGCCGTATTCGTATGTGACGTTGTAGCGGCTGCTGCCGGTGGTGTCCTGCGAGGGCGTGGCCGAGATCACGCGGGCCCAGACCTGTTCCGCCTGGGCCAGGCTCGCGGTGCCGGCGAGGGCGACCAGGAGCGAAAGGGCGGTGATGTTGCGAAGGTTTTTTTGCGTGCGCATGTCGGAACTCCTGAAGATCGGGCCAGAGGCCCGCTGACCCGGTTGGACGCGAACCCGCCGCCAGGGTTCAACCGTTTACACGGCGTGGTCTTTCTGCCATTGGGCGGCGTCGAATCCTGTGCTAACGCCCGATGGCGGACCCCAGTTGACCACCGGGCGCTTGATCAGGCTCGGATGGGCGAGCAGCGCTGCGCGGGCCGATGCGGCATCGACCACCGACGCGCGCGTTTCGTCGTCGAGCCGGCGCCAGGTCGTACCGCGGCGGTTGACCAGGGCCTCCCAGCCCGGCGCGCGCAGCCACTGGTCGAGATCGGCCTCGGGCACGCCTTCCTTCTTGAAGTCGTGGAAGCGGTAGGCGACGCCGTGCTCGTCGAGCCAGGCGCGGGCGCGTTTGACGGTGTCGCAGTTCGTGATGCCGTAGAGCGTGGTCATGCCGCGATGATGCCCGCGCGGCGGGTCGGCGACAATTCCGGCCTCCATGAAAACCCTTGCCGACTGGCTCGCGCACGCCGAGCACCTGCATCCCAAGAACATCGAGCTCGGGCTGACCCGCGTGCGCGCCGTCGCCGTGAAGCTCGGCCTTGCTTTCGACTGCCCGGTGATCACCGTGGCCGGCACCAACGGCAAGGGCTCGACCTGCGCGATGCTCGAATCGATCCTCAGGCACGCGGGCTACCGCACGGCCGTGTTCACCTCGCCGCACCTGGTCCACTTCGAGGAGCGGCTGCGGCTCTCGAGCGAGGCGGTCGACGGCGACGCGCTGTCGGTGCATTTCGAGGCGGTCGAGCGGGCGCGCGGCGAGGTCGCGCTGACCTACTTCGAATTCACCACGCTGGCCATCCTGCTGTGCGCGGCGGCCAGCAAGCCCGATGTCGCGATCCTCGAGGTCGGCCTGGGCGGCAGGCTGGATGCGGTCAACATCATCGACGCCGACTGCGCCGTGATCACCAGCATCGACCTGGACCACATGGATTTCCTCGGGCCGGACCGTGAAAGCATCGGCTTCGAAAAAGCGGGCGTGATGCGTGCCGGCCGCCCCGCGATCGTCAGCGACCCGATGCCGCCGCAGAGCGTGATCGACCATGCCGAGGCGATCGGCGCCGACCTCTGGCGCGTGGGCCGCGACTTCAACGTCTCGGGGGACAAGCAGCAGTGGGGTTGGAGCGGACGCGGGCGGCGCTACAGCGGCCTGGCCTATCCGGCGCTGCGCGGCGCCAATCAGCTGGTCAACGCGGCGGGCGTGCTGGCGGCGCTGGAGTCGCTGCGGCAGCGCCTGCCGGTCACGGCGCAGGCCGTGCGCACCGGGCTCGCGATGGTCGAGCTGCCCGGGCGCTTCCAGATCGTCCCGGGCGAGCCCGCGCTGGTGCTCGACGTCGCGCACAACCCGCACTCGGTCGCGGCGCTGGCGGAGAACCTCGATGCGATGGGCTTCTACCCGACCACCCACGCCGTCTTCGGGGTGATGGCCGACAAGGATCTGGCGCCTATGTTCGCGCGCGTAGGGCCGATGATCGACCGCTGGTACTTCACCGACCTGCCGACCGCGCGCGCCGCCAAGGCCGCCGATCTGCTCGCGCGCTGGCAGGCGCAGAACCCGCGCGCCGACGCCTCGGCCAGCGTGCATGCCGCACCGATGGAAGCCCTGCAGGCGGCGATCGATCGCGCAGACCCCGCTGATAGAATCGTCGTCTTCGGATCGTTCTTCACAGTGGGTGGTGTGCTCGCGCACGGAACACCTCGCCTCAGGGCCAAGCACCTGTCGCCGGGCTCCTGATTGGCCTGATCTCCCGCGCCTTTTCTCTACCTCACGCTGCACTCCATCAGGGAAACGAATTTCATGGCGTTCTTCAAGTTCCGCACACGCGGTCCGCAGGCCAACGAAGGGCGAAACGCCAGCGTGGCGGCGGCCCCGGCGGAGAGCGTCGAGGCGATGCGCCGGCGCGCGCGGCACCGGCTTCTGGGTGCCGCGGTGCTGGTGCTGGTCGGCGTGATCGGTTTTCCCCTGTTGTTCGACACGCAGCCGCGTCCCGTCTCGGTCGATATTCCGATCGAGATTCCGGACCGCAACAAGGTCAAGCCGCTGGCCCTGCCTTCGACCCCCGCGCCCACCACGAGCACCACCACGCCGGCGACCGGCGGCGGCACCGGCGCGGTCGTGGCTGCCGCGCCCTCTGGCGCCGGCATGATCACCGAGTCGGCGGACGGCAGCGAGATCGCGCCGCCCAAGCCCGCCGCGCCGATCGTCGAGGCGAAGCCCGAACCCAAACCCGAGCCGAAGCCCAAGCCCGAACACAGGGCGGAACCCAAGCCCGAACCCAAGCCGGAGGCAAGGGCCGAAGCCAAGCCCGAGAAGCCGGTACCCGCCAAGCCGGCCGACGACGGCAACCGCGCTCGCGCCTTGCTCGAAGGCAAGGCCGCTGCGGCTGCGGCCGCCAAGCCAACCACCGCCGCCGCCACCGCCACTGCCGCAGCCGACGAGAGCGGCCGTTTCGTGGTCCAGGTCGGCGCCTTCGCCGATGCCGACAAGGCGCGCGAAGTGCGGCAGAAGCTGGAGAAGGCCGGGCTCAAGACTTATACGCACGTTGCGAAGACGGCCGACGGCGAGCGCACGCGCGTGCGTGTCGGCCCCTTCGGCACGCGCGCCGAGGCGGACAAGGCAGCGGGTCGCATCAAGGGCTTGTCTTTGTCGGCAGCCGTCCTCAGCTTGTAGAGCTGAAGTGGCCGTGCTCGACTGGATCGCCATCGCACTGCTGGTGGTGTCGATGCTGTACGGCCTGGTGCGCGGCCTGGTGTTCGAGGTGATATCGCTGGCGGGCTGGGTGGCAGCCTTCATCTGCGCGCAATGGCTGGCCGAAGACGTTGGCGCCTGGCTGCCCTTCGGCGACCCGGCGGCCAGCTGGCGCTATGCGGCGGGCTTCGTGCTGGTGTTCGTGGCGGTGGCGTTCGGTGTCGGACTGGTGGCCGCGCTGACGCGCGGGCTCATCGCCGCGGTGGGGCTGCGGCCGGTGGACCGCGTGCTGGGCGCGGCCTTCGGCCTGGCGCGCGGGGCGGTCACCCTGCTGGCCATCGCCGTGGTGGTTCATTTGCTGGCGTTGAGCGACAGTGCCTGGTGGCGCGAATCGCAAAGCGCCATTGTTCTCGATGCGGCATTGCAGGGCCTGAAACCCGCGCTGCCTGAAAAGTTGGCAAGCTACCTGCCCTGAGAGGATCGCTTCATGTGTGGAATCGTCGGCGTTGTCAGCAACGCACCCGTCAACCAGCTGCTCTATGACGCACTGTTGCTGCTGCAGCACCGCGGCCAGGACGCGGCCGGTATCGTCACGCTGCTGGAACGCAAGTTCTTCATGCACAAGGCCAAGGGCATGGTGCGCGACGTGTTCCGCACGCGCAACATGCGCGCGCTGCCGGGCGCCGTGGGGCTGGGGCAGGTGCGCTATCCGACCGCCGGCAACGCCTACAGCGAGGAAGAGGCGCAGCCCTTCTACGTGAACGCGCCCTTCGGCATCGTGCTGGTGCACAACGGCAATCTCACGAATGCGCACGCGCTGCGTGCCGAGCTCTTTTCCACCGACCATCGCCACACCAACACCGAAAGCGACTCGGAGGTTCTGCTCAACGTGCTCGCGCACGAGATCGACCGCTCGACGCGCGACGGCGTGCTCAATTCCGAGACCCTGTTCGCGGCCGTGCGCAACGTGCACCGCCGGCTGCGCGGCTCTTACGCCGTGGTGGCGCTGATTTCCGGCCATGGCCTGCTCGCGTTCCGCGACCCGTACGGCATCCGGCCCCTGGCGATGGGGCGCAACGCCGACGGCACCGTGATGGTGGCCAGCGAGTCGGTCGCGCTCGAGGGCTCGGGCCATGTGTTCGAGCGCAACATCGCGCCGGGCGAAGCGGTGTTCATCGACCTGCAGGGCCAGGTGCATGCCGAACAGTGCGCCGAGGCGCCGACGCTCAACCCGTGCATCTTCGAGTTCGTCTACCTCGCGCGGCCCGACTCGGTGCTCGACGGCATCTCGGTCTACCAGGCGCGCCTGAACCTCGGCGAAACGCTGGCCAAGCGTGTGGTCTCGACGGTGCCGCCGAGCGAGATCGACGTGATCATCCCGATCCCCGAATCGAGCCGCCCGAGCGCGACCCAGCTTGCGCACCTGCTGGGCATTCCGTACCGCGAAGGCTTCGTGAAAAACCGCTACGTGGGCCGCACCTTCATCATGCCGGGGCAGGGCGTGCGCAAGAAGTCGGTGCGCCAGAAGCTCAACGTGATCGGCAGCGAATTCAAGGGCCGCAACGTCCTGCTGGTCGACGACTCGATCGTGCGCGGCACCACCAGCCGCGAGATCGTGCAGATGGCGCGCGAAGCCGGCGCGCGCAAGGTCTACCTCGCCAGCGCCGCGCCGCCGGTGCGCTACCCCAACGTCTACGGCATCGACATGCCGACCAAGGACGAACTGGTCGCGCACGACCGCACCATCGAAGAGATCCGCGAACTGATCGGCTGCGATGCGCTGATCTACCAGGACGTCGAAGGTATGAAGCGCGCCATACTCAAGGCCATGCCGAGCGCGGCGGGTACGCTCCAGCTCGACGGCTTCGATGCCTCGTGCTTCGACGGCATCTACGTGACCGGCGACATCGACACCGAAGCCATCTCGCGCATGAACGGCAACCGGCCCCGCATCGAGGAAACCGAAGAAGATTCTTCCCGCCTCGCACTGCCCAACTTCAGCGAATAGAAGACCACGACGTGACCGACCGATCCCTTCCACCCGGCCTGCACCGCGACACGCTCGCGGTTCGCACCGCGCTCGAACGCAGCCAGTACGGCGAGAACTCGGAAGCGCTCTTCCTCACGAGCAGCTTCGTGCAGCCCGATGCCGCGACCTCCGCGCGCCGCTTCGCCGGCACCGAGGAAGGCTTCACCTATACGCGCACCTCGAACCCGACGGTCGCGAGTTTCGAGCAACGCCTCGCGGCGCTCGAAGGCACCGAGGCCGCGATCGGCGCTTCGAGCGGCATGGGCGCGATCCTCATGATGTGCATGGGGCTGCTGAAGGCCGGCGACCACGTCGTGTGCTCGCGTTCGGTGTTCGGTTCCACCTTGAACCTGATCGGCCGCGAGTTCGCGAAGTTCGGCGTCGCAACCACCTTCGTTTCGCAGACCGATGTCGCGGAGTGGAAGGCCGCGATGCAGCCTGCGACGAAACTGCTGTTCGCCGAGACGCCGACCAATCCGCTGACCGACGTCTGCGACATCCGCGCACTGGCCGATCTCGCGCACGACGCGGGCGCGCTGCTGGCGGTCGACAACTGCTTCTGTTCGCCGGCGCTGCAGCGGCCGGTCGAGCTGGGTGCCGATCTGGTCATCCACTCGGGAACCAAGTACCTCGAAGGCCAGGGCCGCGTGCTGGCCGGCGCCATCTGCGGATCCTCGAAGCTCATCAACGAAGTGTTCGGCCCGGTGGTGCGAACCGCGGGCATGGCGCTGTCGCCCTTCAACGCCTGGGTCGTGCTCAAGGGGCTCGAGACGCTGGGCATTCGCATGCAGGCGCATTGCGCCGCGGCGCTCACCCTTGCGCAATGGCTCGAAACGCAGCCGGGCATCACGCGGGTCTATTACCCCGGGCTCGCCTCGCACCCGCAGCACGAACTCGCGATGCGCCAGCAGTCGGGGCAGGGCGGCGCGGTGGTGTCCTTCGACGTGCAGGGCGACGACCCCGAAGCGGCGCGCGCCAATGCTTTCCACGTGATCGACAGCACGCGCGTGCTGAGCATCACTGCCAACCTCGGCGATACCAAGACCACCATCACCCATCCGGCCACCACCTCGCACGGCCGCCTCTCCGAGGCGCAGCGCCAGGCGGCCGGCATCGGCCAGGGCCTGGTCCGCGTTGCGGTCGGGCTCGATCACATCGACGACATCAAGGCCGACCTCCTTCGAGGTCTCGGCGGCCTCAACACCCTCGCATGACGCAAAAGACCCGCACCCGCTTCGCTCCCTCGCCGACCGGGTTCATCCACCTCGGCAACATCCGCTCGGCACTCTACCCATGGGCCTTCGCACGCTCGACAGGCGGCGACTTCATCCTGCGCATCGAAGACACCGATGTCGAACGCTCCTCGCAGGCGGCCGTCGACGTGATCCTCGAAGGCATGCAGTGGCTCGGCCTCGACCACGACGAGGGGCCCTACTACCAGATGCAGCGTATGGACCGCTACAAGGCGGTGCTGGCCGAACTGCAGGCCGCTGACCAGCTCTACCCCTGCTACATGAGCGTGGCCGAACTCGATGCGCTGCGCGAGAAACAGATGGAGGCCAAGCAGAAGCCGCGCTATGACGGCACCTGGCGTCCCGAGCCCGGCAAGACGCTGCCGCCCGTGCCCGAGGGCGTGCAGCCGGTGCTGCGCTTTCGCAATCCGCAAGGCGGCGTGGTGGCCTGGGACGACAAGGTCAAGGGCCGCATCGAGATCGGCAACGACGAGCTCGACGACCTCGTGATCGCGCGCCCCGACGGAACGCCGACCTACAACTTCTGCGTGGTGGTCGACGATATCGACATGGCCATCACGCATGTGATCCGCGGCGACGACCATGTCAACAACACGCCGCGGCAGATCAACATCTTCCGCGCGCTCGGCAAGGAGCCGCCGGTCTACGCCCATCTGCCGACCGTGCTCAACGAGCAGGGCGAGAAACTGAGCAAGCGAACCGGCGCCAAGCCTGTCACGCAGTTCCGCGACGAAGGCTTCCTGCCCGACGCGATGGTCAACTACCTCGCGCGCCTGGGCTGGAGCCACGGCGACGACGAGATCTTCACGCGCGCGCAGTTCGTCGAGTGGTTCAACCTCGATCACCTGGGCCGCAGCGCGGCGCAGTTCGACGAGACCAAGCTGCGCTGGGTCAACGCGCAGCACCTGAAGGCGATGGCCGACGATGCGCTGGCTCCGCTGGTCGCGGCCCAGCTGCAGAAGCGCGGCATCGCGGCCGACGACCGGCTGCCTGCGATCTGCGGCCTCTTCAAGGACCGCTGCGACACCACGGTCGCGCTCGCGAACTGGGCCGCGGCTTTTTACGCGGACGTCTCGCCGAGCGAGGCAGACCGCGCGCAGCATGTGACCGACGCCGTGCGCCCCGCGATCGCCACGCTGGCCGGCAAGCTGGCGGACGTCGCCTGGGACAAGGCCGCGATCGCGGCCGTCATCAAAGAAGTGCTGGCCGCGCACAGCCTCAAGATGCCTGCGCTGGCGATGCCCGTTCGGGTGCTCGTGATGGGCACGCCACAGACGCCGTCGCTCGACGCGGTGCTCTCGCTCTTTTCTCGCGAAACGGTCGTCACGAGATTGAAAGAAGCCTGATTATTCAGGCTATAATTTGAGGCTCGACACCCAAAGGGGGTATAGCTCAGCTGGGAGAGCGCTTGCATGGCATGCAAGAGGTCAGCGGTTCGATCCCGCTTACCTCCACCATCAGGGCGTCGAGAAAACAAGCGCTGATCTCAGCGCGGTTCCGAAGGTTTTGACCCTATCGTCTAGAGGCCTAGGACACCACCCTTTCACGGTGGCTACCGGGGTTCGAATCCCCGTAGGGTCGCCAGTTTTCACCGGTCGGTGAAGCGGGCACAAGTTGCAGCACTTGGCTCCACATGGAGCGAACGTTGTCTACCAGGAGTGGTAGTTCAGTTGGTTAGAATACCGGCCTGTCACGCCGGGGGTCGCGGGTTCGAGTCCCGTCCACTCCGCCAAATCCAAGCCCCTGTAGCAGCCTCTACTACAGGGGCTTTTTGTTTGGTTCCTGCTTGCGGGATCTGAGGGACCGAGCCATGTTGCTACTGGGCTTTGCGGGCGGCTTTAGGCGCTCGGAGTTGGTCTCTCTCGGAGCAATCCGCTGTGCGACTGTTCCCTATGAGCGATTCGGAGCCTCGCGCTTGGCGAGTCTCACTGAATCAAGGCAGCTCGCAGCCAAGCCGGCGCGACGCTGCTATTCCGGCTTGATGTTGAGTTTGTCCAGCACGCCTTGCCAGGTCCTGCGATCGTCTTCGATGTACTTGGCAAGCTGCTCGGGCGTGCCGGGCCGCGGATAGGTGCCCAGCTCGCGCGACTTTGCGACCACATCGGGCAGCAGCAGCGCTTCGCCCATGTCCTTGTTGAGCTTGGCGAGGATGGCGGGATCCACGCCCTTCTTCGCGATCACCGCGAACCAGCCGAACGCCACGGCGCCCGGCACCGTCGAACTGGCCAGCGGCAGCTGGTCGAGGCCGGGTTCGACGCGGTCGCTCATCGACGCCAGAATCCGCAACTTGCCGGCCTGAACGTTGCCTGCGACAACGTTGTAGGTCTCGACCATCATCTTGGTCTGGCCGCCGAGCGTGGCCTGCATGGCCTGGGCGCCGCCCGGGTAGTGCACTTCAAGGAACTGCGCGCCCGATTGCAGGCCCAGCAGCGCCGAAGCAAGGTGCGGCGCGGTGCCGCGGCCGTTGTCGGCCACCTCGATGCCCTGTGGCTTGGCCTTTGCGGCTGCAATGAACTCGCCGAGCGTCTTGTAGGGCGAGTCGCCCGGCACGGCGAGCACGAAGGGCGCCACGGCCGCCAGGGTGACCGGCACGAAGTCGCGGTTGAAGTCGTAGCTCACGCCCTTGATGGTGCTGGGCGCGACAGAGATGGCCGAGCCCTGGACGAAGCCGAAGGTGGTGCCATCGGTCGGCCCGGTCAGGAGCGTGTTCATGCCGATCACGCCGCTGCCGCCCGGCTTGTTGTCGACCACCACCGATTGGCCCCACTTCTGGGTGAGCTTGACGCCGACGAAGCGGATCAGCACGTCGGGCGCAGAACCGGCGGGGAACGGAACCACGAAGCGCACCGGCTGACTCGGCCACTTCGAGGCGGCAGACTGCGCCTGCGCCTCGGGTATCACTGCGATCATCGACACTGCGAGTGCGAGAAGCGATCGGCGAAGGTTCATTCGATCCATGGAAGTCTCCTTGTTGTTTCATTGAAAAATTGCCAGCAGCTCCGGCCATGCGCGAACGGCCGAAGCCTCAACCAACCTCGCTCATGCTGGGATGCTGGTGGATGCGCTCGTGCTCCACGCCCTTCAGCAGGTCCAGCGCCACGTCGACGATCATGTCTTCCTGGCCACCCACCATGCGACGTCGTCCCAGTTCGACCAGGATGTCGACGGTCTTCAGGCCGTACTTCTTGGCGGCAACTTCCGAATGCCGAAGGAAGCTCGAATACACGCCGGCATAACCCAGCGCCAGGGTCTCGCGGTCCACACGCACCGGGCGGTCCTGCAGCGGGCGCACGATGTCGTCGGCCGCGTCCATCAGCTTGTACAGGTCCGTGCCGTGGTTCCACCCCTGGCGCGCGGCTGCGGCAATGAACACCTCCAGAGGCGCATTGCCCGCGCCGGCGCCCATGCCTGCCAGGCTGGCATCCACGCGGTCGCAGCCCTCTTCCACCGCGACGATGCTGTTGGCCACGCCCAGGCTCAGGTTGTGGTGCGCGTGCATGCCGGTGTGTGTCTCGGGTTTCAGCACATCCTTGAACGCTCGGAACCGGTCGCGCACATCGTTCATGTTCAGCGCGCCGCCGGAGTCCACCACATAGCAGCAGGTCGCGCCGTAGCTCTCCATCAGCTTGGCCTGCTGCGCCAGCGCCTGCGGCGTGGTCATGTGGCTCATCATCAGGAAGCCCACGGCTTCCATGCCGAGATGGCGCGCGTACTCGACGTGCTGCCTGGATACGTCGGCCTCGGTGCAATGCGTGGCGACGCGCACGATGCGCGCGCCTGCTTCATAGGCCGCCTTTAGATCGTGCACGGTGCCGATGCCCGGCAGCAGCAGCGTTGCGATCTTCGCGTGCTTGGTCACACTGGCGACCGCCTCCATCCACTCGAGGTCGGTGTGCGCGCCGAAGCCATAGTTGAAACTGCCGCCTTGCAGGCCGTCGCCATGGGCCACCTCGATGGAGTCGACCCTGGCCTCGTCGAGCGCCTTGGCGATCTGCCTGGCTTGCTCCACGCTGTACTGGTGGCGAATGGCGTGGCTGCCGTCGCGCAGCGTCACGTCGGAGATGTAGATCTTCTTGCTCACGTCGTGGCTCATTGCGGTCTCCTTCAGGCGGTCACCGCGGCGAGCACGCGCTCGGCCATGGACTCGGCCGTGCGCAGCGCTGCGCTGGTCATGATGTCGAGGTTGCCCGCGTAGGCCGGCAGGTAGTGCGCAGCGCCTTCCACCTCCAGGAAGATGGAGGTCTTCAGGCCGTGCATGCGCGCGCCAACGCCGGGGATGCGGATCGGGTGGTCGACCTCGATGCGGTCGAACTGCACTTTCTGCTTGAGGCGGTACCCCGGCACGTAAGCCTGCACGTCGGCGGCCATGCGCTCGACCGACTCGGCGATCAGCTCCTCGTCGGCGAACTCGCTGAGC
>Ga0307515_10004875_pt1 | contig 27439 bp, 22 predicted proteins | sample 17_EM_MG_FD_194513 | JGI IMG/M metagenome (GOLD analysis project Ga0307515, IMG submission 194513) | Populus trichocarpa ectomycorrhiza microbial communities from riparian zone in the Pacific Northwest, United States - 17_EM | ecosystem: Host-associated > Plants > Roots > Unclassified | place... | reverse complement strand
AAGCTTCCTAACCCTTAACTACTTTCTAATAAAATAGACTCTACTTTTAAAAATTGAAGAATTTAAATAAGCTTAAATCTATAGAACTTAGTTACTTCCTAAACTCTATTACCTTACCAAATCAGTTACTACTACTTTAGAAGCTATCTGTACCTAACTAAATTAAACTAATTATTTACTATTGCATGTAATTTAATATATTGGCCTTGGCATTTTTACCTAATACCTTTTTAGACTTTAAATTTGGCCCCTTTACCATTATTTTAGCCTCTTTTATTGTTTATTTATCCGAACCTATATGTATAAATTTTATATTTAAATATATAGCTACCAATATATGAATTTTTAGGCCTTTAAGGTCCTTAAATTGTAATTATAAGCTATATATTTAAGTGTTTTTATATATAGCCTTTATAGTAAGTCGCTTAAGTTGTTAACTTATATTTTATATAAATAACTAAATATTTTAATTAAGTGTATACTTATTATTAAGGCCTTAAACTATTTAATATAAATTATAAAGTTTCTTTACAATGATTACAATATTAAACTAATTACTATTAGCTTATTGAAATCTTAAAGCTTTTATTAAAGTGTGATTTTACTTATAAAGATATAAGGCCCTTATATGGATTTTATAAATACTAAAAGTATACTACTTAAATTTAATTATTCGCACTATAAGACCTTATAACATTGTTTAGTAAAGTAGTACTTCTTAATTAAAGCTATACTATTAATTAAAATATACGATTTATAATCTAGTCTTAATATTTTAACTATAATTAATTAGAGGCCGCTATAGCAGTAGTATACGCCCACCACTTACCTAATAAAGAAATAACCACTTCCAATTAAATCTACGGTATATTATGCCCTAGAACTAATACACGCATTATAGCTGGAAAGTCTGCACGACATAGGAGGATTGTAGTAGACTTAAAGGTGGGCTAATATATAGAAAAATATAACACTATAATAAACCTAATAGGGGGCGACCTAACTATAATAACTAAAGGATAACAACTAGAAATTGCAGAAACTTATAAATATCCTAAAAGACATTAAGGAAGATTTAGAGAAGGGAGAGAATAAATACCTACGCGTAGGGGTAGCGCGTATGGCCTAATAGGCAGAATAAATCGCTTAGGAACTCTAATTAAGACATAACAGAAACCAAAACGCTGTAGAGGATAAGCTTAGGCGCATTAAGGAGGCTATAAAATTATAGGGAATACTAATAACGTATATAATAAAGCCTTTATAGGCTAATATTGTCGCTAGCGCTTAATCGGCGCCCCTCTAGCGTCTACTTAACGTAGCACCCATAAGGTCTATAGTTAGGATCTAAATACTAGAGGTAGTAGGAGTAGAGCTAGAACAGCTTCTTACGTTAATTAGAGTACATCTACTAAAAGTAGTAGTAGTAAAAGTCCTATATAGTAGTTATATAAAGGTTATACTTTCTAACTAATAGGTAACGGACTAGGCTATTACCTAGGGAGATACCCCTAAGTATAAGATCCTCCGCTAAAACTACCTAGTTAAAGTAATTAGAGTACCCCTTAATATATAACTAGAAAGCGGGTAAGGCGCTATAAATTTATAACTTATTTAAAGAATTATAGAGTGTTACGGACGCTTTAAGTACAATATTATAACTACTTGGGGAAGAGTCGGAAGAAGCTAGTTGGTTAATTTAGGTACGGTCTAGAATAGAGCCGGTAGAGCTATGTGACGAGGAATGGTAGCTGAGGTTATATAACGTAATTTATATAATCTGTATAATCTATAGGATCCGTAATAGAGTAAATAGAGTACACGTATATTACGTATAAAAAGGATTTTATAGGAGTACGGTTGTGTATTTAAGGACTCTTAGTCCCTACCTAGATAGTTCCTTCCTTATAGTAATTCTTAGAATATAATTAAAGTTAATCTATTAGGCAACTACTCCACCAGTTATTATTACGTTATTAACTTTAATTTATATTACCTATACACCTAGCCTAATAATAAGCCCATCGTAGTACCTACTATAAAGTTCCGTTATATAATTACTACCTAGTTACGGTATTAAATATAAAAAGTTAAATAATATACTACTAAAAGCAGCCACTATAACGCTATTAACAGCGGCAACTACTTTAAGGTTAGGTGACACTAGTATAGCAAATACTAACTTATAGCAACCTATAACGGTCGGACAGCTATAAGAGATAGTCGACTAGTTAATAGCTAATAATATAGTAATAGAAGAAAGGGTTAATAGGATAGGTGCGGTAAGGATTAAGTTACCATTAATTAAAAGGTACTTAGGAGAAAAATTAAAGCTTAAAGGATTTCTTACGTAAATGTACTTTAAGGTTACGTAAGAAGGAGCGAAGCTACTAATACCTATAGATTAAATAGCCTATGCGGGACTATTCCTATTAGGAAAAGCACTTAAGTAGTTTAAGCCTTACCTTATAGAAATATAGGTAAATAGAATAATAACCACTAATTAAAAGGTATAGTTTATATTCTTAAGCTAGGAAGAGTTTATAGAGCGACTTATATAAATATTTAGAGACCTAGAGGTAGTAACTATAGTAAAAAGAAAACTCTAAGATATTATATAACGAACCTTAGTAATTAAGTATATAACGCAGTTCTAGACGCTAGTAATATAAGTAGAGTAGAATAATAAGGCGCTTATAGCATAGTATAAGTAAAGACTTAAGGCTAAAGTCTAGGACGCGATTATCCTAATAAAAGATGCGGACACCCTAAGGGATTTAATAGATTAGGTAATTAAGATTAATAATTGGATCTACTAAAGGGAATAGGCTAAGCGAGGCTAGGATAGAGTTCTATAGTTATATAAGGCGTAGGGTATATAACAACCAAAGCTAAATTAGAAACTATAGTACGGCGTAGAGCTAATAGACCTAAGTAGTACTAAAAAAGCCTATAAGAGATAGAGTAAAAAACTATAGAAACCTAGAGGTTAAGGATTTAGTAATTATAGGACTAAGGAGTAGAGGCCAAACTAGGGATCTTAGCAGTAGAAGATATTTAGGCGGACTCTATAGCAAAGTTAGTAGTTTAAAGACGGAGCTTATATAAATTATAGGAAATAAGGTTACTTTGTAAGGGATTATAAAGATAGTTAAAGTTATTATATAATAACTAAACTAGTAGAAGATATATACGTATAGAGGAATAATAGTATACTACAAGGAATAAAAGAATGTTTAATTAAAAGTTTCGCATTTTATTATAATAACGTATACCAAATTTATAAGAACGCTAAGTATGGCGTAAGCTACTAGCTATAGGAGCTAGAATCCTTAGAGTATAGGGGAACTAATAAACCATTATATAGACCAGATATTAAAGATAACGAGTTTAATATAGGCGAGATATTTATAGATAATAAGGAAATAAAGGCAGCTTACTAGGAGCGTATAAACCTTAAAGAAGTTATATTAGAAGTAGAGACTAAGACCACTATAGAGCTAGGTTTAGTAACGGGCATTATAATACCGTTAGATACGGCATCTATTACTTTATAAAATAAAAGGAAGAGTATTTTATAGAGATTAAGCAAGTAGACGACTGCTAGTGCTATAATGAGGAGGAAAAAATAAAAATTCTTAAGACTTTTTATAATAGATAAATATTTCATATACCCAAAAACTTAGAATAAGGTAAATAGAGATTTAATCTAGAAAATTTTTGAAATGTCCAATGTCTCGGGATAAACTCATTGCGAATACCAGCCCTACTGTAACATTATATTGCTCTTACTCCTCGCTTAGGGCACATCTAGCTTCTCATAGTAGTCATAATCCTGATTCAACAAGTAGAATGGAGACGGCTCTGGCTTTCCAGACCCACCATACCATACGGGCGTGGGCAAATTTTGTGGAGTATCCTGACGGGGTGTGTCTTGGAAGATAGTCTCGAAGGTCTTGGCCCACTGCACGCGGTTGTTGAGGCCATCAAGTTCCCATAGGTTTTGAAGGAAATGCAGGAATGAGGTATGCGTGTAAGCCGAATTTGAAGCGTACGAGGTACCTTGGTCATGGATGAGGGTGTTCGCGGGGATAAAGGGTGACATTATGAAGGCGGGAACGCTGCGGAGGTGAATAGGAGCTGTCAGCCGGTTTTTTCTGGCAGAGCTCTCTGAGCTGATGCTAGCGGGTGCAAAATTAAGGCTCTACTTACCGGACACCCAAACGGGTGAAGTCATAACTGACATTCTGGCCATCAGATATACCGGTAAATGTGATGCCGTCCCCAGGAGCAGGTATATTTGTTGGTGGTGGGACATGATCGGCGAATCCGCCATGCTCGTCGAAATTGATGATAATCAAGCTGGCAGAAGAAAACGGCCGTTAGCAATCTTCGAGGTCAAATACTGCGGCATTCACTATACTCACGCATTATCCCAGTATTTCGAATTCCTTACGGAGTCATACAGATGCTTGACCAATTGCTCACCCGCAGCTATGTTGCTAGTTGGATGCATTGAGTCGATTGTGCAGCATTCAGGGTTGATATAGGAGAAGGTTGGAAGTGTGCCATTGGCGAGGTCGCTGTAGAACTCGTCTGCGTGGACGATTTTGTCCATAGCATTCTGTTGGACCCACTGTTGTACGCGAGGAATCAGCAATGGAATAAAAAGTCATTCATAGCTCATTTGTAGCCTTACCTCATACATGTAAGAATCGATGATGTCTGTTTCGTAGTACTATGATTGCGTCATTGGTTATAGTAACTCCAAGGGCTGGCCACATGCATCTTACATTCTTCCATGAAATTCCCTTCTCAGTCAAAGCTTGGAAGACCGATTTTGCGCAAGTTGTCCCGGTCACATTCATGAACCATCCCGACGCTTGGTTTGTATTGTCCACCATTCCGCACGTGGAGCCAGATGTAGCAAACTGGCGGTTGGGGTTGGTTGGACCGGGATGTTCGGCATGCTACAGCTAACATTATTATGTCATTCTGAGAAGTAAGGGAAGACTTGGAAATCTAGGGCTTACATAGCTATCCCAAAATGCAAAGTTCTGCCCAATTGTTGCGAGGATGTTGGATTCTTTCTGTGTATATGCCTTGATGACAAAGGAAGTGTCACCAGGAGTAGCACTGTACTTGTCTGATTGCCGTTCTATAAAACCACCCATATTTGGGACATCGCTCTTAGCAGGGTTCCATTTCCTGTAGATTTCATAGCTCGTCCCGGCGAAATTGTGATCTGGGTCCTTCAAGGGAACCTCATCCTCGTACGGTCCGGCGCAAATGTTGAGAGGTTCTCCCCAAACAGTCCAATTGGGGTTGGTATATTCATTGCTTTTGAGTCATCAGATCCGTAGGTATACGGGCCAATTGGGTCTTTTCCGGACTCACCAGAAGGTAATATTATTTAAATTATCAATGTCGGGGTGGAAATCCCAGTATCCAGCAATGTTATCAAAAGAGTGGTTCTCAAGCATCAAGTAGATAACATTCTTGATCTAGAGGCGAAATGTAAGCATGAGAAGGTATGATGGTCGCTGTGATTATTACTTACGTTCCCCCGAAGAGTTTGCCAAGCATCTGCAGAGCGCTGTACCTTAGGATGCGGCAGAGCTGAAGAAATAGATAGCAGAGCGAAGCCACTGGTGGAAAGAAGAGTGAGCTTCATAGCGGTGGTGCTGCTGAGAAACGAGGGACTCTGGCGAATTCCCTTGAACTTTTATGGCCATTGGCGCATGCTGAGCTTTATACCATGCCTTGCTCTCGGCTAAAGAGCTATAAGACGGGCAAGGACATGATGATGCGGAAGACGGAGGAGACACTGGCCGTGGAGGCATCTGTACTGCGGTCAAATGGCAGTAGAGATCTGGGGCACATGTTGGTGCACGGTTCTAGGATATGGGAAGCGGAAGTCGGATGAGGGGATTGTATTCCGATGGACGAGCATGATGCGGCCGATAGCGTTGTTCGAGTGCTGCATAGTGGTTCAAGGTAAGCATGCAGAAAGCGAGGCAGACACGGGGAGGCGTGCAAGGCTACATAGCGAGGCATCATTTCCATGCACCCCGCCACCCCGCACAACATGAGCAGTCAAGCATTGACCAAGCATTCTCAAGCATTCTCAAACACCCTCAAGCATTACCCAAGCATTACCCAGGCGTTCCAGAAGGCAGTCAGTGGCGCTACTGCAGGGCCGTCCTAGGTTCAAAGCTCGACGTCCAATCCGCGAAGTCTGATAAGCACGGAGGAATGTCACCGCCTTGGTCAAAGCTCCAGCACCCCGCCGTCTTTATGCACCAACTTGGAGTTTTAAGGAAGCTGCTTCTGAACAACCAACACCACAGCTGCCAAACCTTGCCAATGTACTTCGAGAGCCTGACAACGTGTGAGCTGTTGCCTTTTTCATTGTCTCTCCCTTCCTCTTCATCCTTGTCCCGTTTCCTGCCGCTTTTGCCGTGCTTCACTCGCGCTCTCCGAGTTGCATCACCTTCGCCATGACGGCCATGAATGCGGAGAAACGAAAACAGGCCGGTTTCAAAAATATCGCATCGAGAGGAGCGGCTCGGAAATAATAAGTGTACGCGCTCCTGCAACTCCATTAGCCTCGAGGACTCGACCCTGAGACAATTTCTAGCCTTCCTAGCATCGCTCCTCCGGTCTTGCAGTCACTCCAAACGCCACAAAGACAATATCAACTTCTTCCCATTCTCAATGTATTTCACATCACCCCTAAAAACCGTCTTCCAGAGCTACACCCCTCTCTCCGAAAATGAGCTTTCTCCGCAAGAAGACGAGAAAGACTTCCAGGCCCCTAGGAGGTCAATTGATCTCGAATCGCATGGTTCCATATCTTCACACACATCCACCCTTCTTGATCCAACCCAAGTTGAACCAAAGCGTAAATTCCAGGTAGATGCACGTGTGATTTCCGACGCCATCATTGGACTTTCGGACGGCCTCACTGTGCCTTTTGCTCTGACTGCCGGACTTTCGGCATTGGGGGACACAAAGGTCGTCATTTACGGCGGTCTGGCAGAGCTGACTGCCGGAGCCATCTCAATGGGACTAGGCGGTTATCTGGGAGCGAAAAGCGAAGAGTGAGGCCGCTCTCCCAATCACATCTCCGCTGATTCCTGAAAAAAATCAATCAAATAGAGAATCATATAAAGCAACCGAGAGAGAGACGCGAGATTCCATTCTTACAGGCTCTTCGTCCGTGTTGGACGACCTCTCCGCAATCTTCGCCTCGTACGACGTCCCTAGCCCCATCATCAACGACCTCACCACCCATCTCTGCAAATCCCCCAAACTCGTCGAATTCCTCATGCACTTCCAGCATCGAATTTCCGAGCCACCCAGCTCCCGCGCTTTCACTTGTGCCCTCACCATCGCTCTCGGCTACTTCGTTGGAGGCTTCATACCTCTCCTGCCCTACTTTTTCGTTGCAAGCGACAATATTTGGACTGCTCTTGGCCTCTCGATTGGCATTATGGTTGTCGCATTGTTCGCTTTTGGGTACGTTAAGACCTGCTTCGTGCAGGGGTGGCAGGGTTCAAGAAACGTGGTGCTTGGTATTGTGGGTGGATTTCAAATGGTTCTAGTGGGAGGCGTTGCGGCTGGGGTTGCAATGGGCTTAGTGAAAGGTTTCAATGCTCTTTCGGAAAGATAGGTGCGTGTGCTTTGTTGCGTGTACAATCCTAAGGTTGTTTTCTTTTTCTTTTTGCTTTCCTCGGTCAATCTTGTAGAGGTGGATATTCGACGATTCTCGTCGGAGAGGACGCATTTGCCAAGATCAGGGAACAATGAAGCTGTGTCTAAGGCTGTATAGATAATGGCAGTTCATGGTGAGCCCGGGTACGCAGATTGGAATGGGCTGTCGCGAACCAACTATTTCGGAGCTGATGGCTCGGATAGCTGACACATCGCGGCGGATGAATGAGGCTCCTTTCACAAGGCAAGAATGAGATGAAGGCTCAATGGTGTGTGGATGATTGGACCGCAGGCTGTGTAGCTTTCTATAAAGGACTATTTTGTCTAGGTGTACTCAAAAGACTGCAATAGGGAATCCATCCCTTGTGCATCTAAGCGTCCCCACAACCAGGTGCCACAGCCTGACAGCCCCTGACGTCTGAGTCCAGGGTCATTTCATCGTTGCCAGCTAGATTCCCTACCCCTTTCTAGTAGTGCATTCGTGAAAGCCTTCAAGCTACGTAGTAACGGTAACGGAAATGGAATGGCGCCTTTAGAAAAGGCTTTATCAGTTGTGGCAGCGACTGAACAAGTCGCGACTCGTAGTGGCCCGGAGGTGCCACAGCTGGTGGGTGCCACAGTTTGGTGCCACGATTACGCTACTTCGTCTCCCCACAAAATGCCCCACACTCTATAAGTCTCATCTACCAAAGGTTTGTCTTACTCAGGTTACACACTGCTGCCATTGTTACATAGCTATTTTCAACTCATATGGCGACGCGTCACGCAATGTAGACATCTCTATAGCTTGCGTTTGACGGCCATACAAATTTTCATCCTCAATTATTTTGCTTCCTCTGGTATAGACGTGTATAATAGTTCAGTATAATGGCCATATTTCCTACTTCACAACCAGCCCAGACGTTTCTGCTCCTTCTCCTGTTAATCCCGCGATGAGGCTCTCATTCCTCTTGTGCATTGCTGTAGTACTACAAGTTAGCTTAGCTGCATTGAAGTCTCGTACTCCATCAACGTTCCAGCCAGTCCTTCCTGCAAATGGTACTCTCGTATATGCTGTTCTTTATAGCGACAACTCTACCTTTGACCAGTCTGTTTATGGGCTCCCCGGTTTCTGCGCTCTCTACGTCAACGTGACTTATTCCAGCCCCTCTTCCTTTGAATTCGGTCTGTGGCTACCTTCGAATACATAGAATAGCCACTTTATAGCGTTTTGAAATGGTGGATATTTTGGGCAAATCTCCTGGAGCGATATGGCAAGGGTTATGGACTACGGATTCGCCGCCGTATCGACAAACGCCGGCCGCAACTCCACTACGACTGATTTCGATAGCAACTGGACTCTCAATGCCCCTGAGAAATCTACCGGTTGGGACTAGCGTGCAGTGCATGATTCCGTTTCTCTTGGTAAAGTTTTGATCGCAGCTTTCTACAACACGCCGGTCAAGTATTCCTACTATTCTGGGTGCTCGACTGGCGGTCGTCAAGGCTTGAAGTCATTGGAGATGTTCCCAGATGACTTCGATGGCGTACTGTCTGGGGCTCCCGCCTGGTGGGCCACGCATTTGCGACAATGGAATCTCAAGGTAGCCACCTGCAATCTTCCTAATAACGGCAGCCTCCGTATTGACCCTTCGCTATTTCCTGTCATTGTCCACAAAGTTTTTCGCCAATGTGATGGTATATTACTACCAACCCTACGCTTGTAACTTCAGACTTGAGACCCTGCTCTGCAGATCCCCTACAGCCAACAAGTCCATATGCCTGACAAGCCCACAAATCGAATGGCGCTCGCCATGACCGACGAATCCAACCCCAGCGGCATCGACTACGCCCGCTACTTCCTGTACAACGACCCCACCTAGCCATGGCAAACCCTCTTACCCAACCACCCAGCCAGCCGACAGGCTTGACCCAGGCAACGCGACCGCCAACAACTTCGACCTGGCGCCCTTCCATGGGCGCGGGGGCAAGCCGATTCACCACCACGGCCTCGCCGACGGCGCATCGCCACGGGCTCCGGCATCCACCTCCACAACCAGGTCCCGCGGCCCCTGAAGCCCAAGGGCGTCGACCTCGACGCCTTCTACCACTTCTTCCTCGTTCCCGGCATGCAGAACTGGGGCGGCGGCGTGCGCAACGCGCCGTGGTTCTTCGCAGGCTCCGGGCAGCAGGTCGGAGCAGGAATGTTGGAACCGCCCGGGTTCGCACCGCCTTCCACGGCACCGAGTGTATGCAGCCTGCCTGGGTATGTGGATCCGCACCACGACGCGCTGGTGGCGCTGGTGGCGTGGGTGGAGAACTGGACGGCGCCGGGGTAGATTGTGGCGACGAAGTTCGTGGACGATGATCCGGCGCTATGTGGGAGTCCTGATGCGGTGGCCTCTGTGTTTGTATCCGAGCGAGGCGGGTACGTGAGCGGGAATCCGAATGTGACGACGAGTTTTGAGGGTGTGGAGATTGGGACTTGAGGGCGGGTGTGGGAGGTGGGACTGCGAGTGTGGAGATCTGGTTCGAGACGAGGATCCCGCGGCAATGAATACGTGCTATAGGAATTGCTCTGGCAAATAATAAGGTAAATCCTAGGACTTCATTATATGGCGTTAGTCAAATTTAGGCGGGCGTGTATGCATGTCTTAAGAGGAACACCAAAATCGAGATCCGACCCATACGGTCCTATGGGGGTTCCTTTCCGTCTCATCTTGTCCGCATGGTCAAGCTGAGAGTGAGGATCTCGTCTGTTACTGATGCAGCAGCGTTACGTTGTGGCTAGAGGGGGCCTTCGAATACTCAACCCTTGACGCCGTCAGAACAGCAGAGTTTTCACAGGCCTTAGCGCCAAGACCAGTCAAAAAGACGACTCCAAAAAAGCGACTTCTGCACCCCCATGCGGTGGAGCCCGGGAACCTGGCAGCTACTATTGACGTTCCATTTGGATCGTGTTAATAGACTACCAGAGCGAACGCAGAGACGTATGTACGGCTGCGCAGCGCCTGCGCAGCGACGCGGTAGGGGTGCAAAAAATTTCTACTGGGGGGTGAGCCTCAGCAAAAAGTTTAAACACGGCTACTACGTCTCTAACGTACATATTCGGGACATTCGAATCGACAAGTATCATTCCTTTGGCGTACCCCCTCCCTCCTACGAATACTACATACACCGCATAGCATTCATACACATACGCATGCAATCCGCGCCCTGAGCGTAGCAGAGGCCCCCTATTTTAACATTATCCGGCAACCTGGGTATCTAGTTATAGGGATTGGGCCCCCTATTAAATACTAGATTATCCTCCTACACCTCACGAATAGGTGCAAGGGCCTGGGTTTGGGCCCCAGGGCAAAAGCGATACTAAGTTACACCCCGTTGTAGAAACCCTTTGATGGAGGAGTGGATAAGAGACCTCAGTATGCAGGCCCGGGCGGAACGCAAGTGTTATTATTTAGGAGATATTTACAGGAGACTTGGAAGAGGAGCTAGGGACAGGCACACGGCTTAGACAAGCAGCATAAAAATGTGGCAAAGATGGTTTAAATGGCAGATGGGGCAAGACAGGCATTTAGACACTTCCAAGGGGAGTCTTAAAGCAGCAACCTGACAGTGTATTTCCTCCCGTTGATGTAGTATGGATGTTATCTGGAATATTACCTCTCACGTCTCCCCTGGAGGTTTTTTGTACACTTAAAAATGGGGTTTTTCTCAGTATAGAGGTTTTTTCCCATAGGTATTAGTCTGTGTGGACCCATTAGGGGGACCAGGTCGGACGGTAAATTGAATCTTATATAATTACCTAAAGAATCTATTACATCAATAAAAAAATATAATAAATCTTATGGTTAGGACGTCGCTCGTAGAAATATACAAAATTCGATTTTTAAAACAATGAGTTACCACCAAAGCTGCGACCATAAGGTCTCAGACTCTTCGTGAGATAACTTATCTTAGGTGCCTCAGCCGCTTCGCGAGGAATTTGTGGCGGTTGCATAACCCAGCCCCCTGCAACTCCCCCTGCAACCCTCCCAATTCCTCTGCGAAGCGTCTGGGAGCTTATAGGCGCGTGATTGCTGTAAGCCAGGCCACTTTTTTAACGCATGCTATTTTCAAGCGGCCATAACAGGGCCAATTCAGTAGCTACAGCTACAGTTATCGATGCATTTAAATTATAACCTCTTCTTCTTATATATTCTAATTAATTTAATTAGGTAGCCTGCGTATTAGGGGTTGATATACAGCCTCAAAGTTTAAAAATATATTTTTCGAAACCAGGCTAACCCAACCAACTGTATCAGAACCTTAATCGCATTTCACCACCATAACTTATTTTTCCCTAAGATTGGGTAAGCTACTTCTTATATAGCTATAAGAAGTAGTTTACCTAATCTTTGGGAAAGTTCCATCTTAAAAGCACAAGGAAACTATAAGGTGTAAGGGTGCAAAACGCGCCCATTTTCCCTCAGACCCTTAGAGAGGAATTGCCTTGCACGTACTCTAATTGGCTGGATCGCTTGCACACAGTGCCTTCCTTGGCAGAATTTTATGACAGAATTGCATAATATTCATAAAGTGAGGTGAATTCCTCAACGAGGGTCTGGGGCACCTGAGATAAGAGATAACAGGTACCGAGCAAAACCCCGTGTGTCACGTTACCCCTTTCGCCAGCACCCCCTCAAACACACACCCTCGTCCGTCTCCCCAGACAACTGACCGCCTTCCCAGTAAACACTCCCGACCTAAACTCAAACCCACTGAAACGGGATCGTAACTTTGTTGCAAATTCTCCTCGCCCTGTCACGGACAACCTCGTTAACCTTCACCAAACTCGACTAGAAACTGCCGTCCCCGCCTTCATCAACATCGAATCAGATAATACGAAGTCGAATAGCATGTAAGGCTATGGAAGTTCTCCCTTAAGCATGGACTCTTCTTGTCGCACTAAGCGCCGAATTGGGGTTCCTAGTCCGTCTCAAGCAGCGCCTTCCAGGAAACGAGCAAAGGTCGTGGCTATCGAGGACCCTAATCATAAGCATGGCGCCGTAGTCAATGAAGAACCTGAGGAAAGTACTGGGAAAAGAAAGCGTCGTCATCACGGTCCCACTAGAAATTCGACTGTCACTCTTCAACCTCAACTTCCTATTCTCCATCGCGTAACCTGCAACCTTAAAAAGAACCATGGCAATCACAGGCACCTAGCTCATTATCTTGACGCTCCAAGGCTTTTTGAAGGTGATAGCAAAGCAAGCGCCCTGAGGGGCAGACGGCAGATCTTAGACACTGAGGAGTACCTTGACGACCAGTCTGATGTCACTATCATCACATATAAGACGTACAATTGCAACGACTACCATAAAACTGTTGAAGATCGATTCGAACAACTGCCGATGCCCAAGGATCCCGACGTTAAAGATCTCAGACCCTATTTCTTCCGTCTCCGGAAAGATGGTGACGAAGCCAAGCCTCAATCTGAACAAATGACCATCGTGCCGCGCGATCTCATGGATGCAATAATTGAGGTTACGGGGATTGATCGTGGACGTCTCGTCAATCTGGGTGACCCTAGGAATATGGAAGTGTTTCATCATCAGCTCTACCACCGGAGGGATTTAATGGCTCAAGAAATTCGTGGTCTGAGAAGCGTGCGCGAGCGGCACATTGCAGCTTTCTTTGATTACGTTGAAAAGGCGTTTGATCCTGAATACAATGAAGCTAAGGATCTGTTCGAGGGCGGCCAAGTCGCTAAACCTCATCTTTCCAAGTTATTCGGTCCAGATGAAGTCGTGGTGACCTTCCAGAACGGTCAGCCACTGGCCTATATTTCAGAGAACTGTCCCAAGCCATATCAATACCCCCTTGCTCTGGATTGCTGGTCATGGAATTTCGACGGATTGTTCTGGCGAGAAAGGACGACGCTTTATGTGGATTGGCCGTCTTCAGAACTAAACATGCCCATCTCTGAACTGAGCACGTATCCACTCAAGTACAACAAATCTGGTTTAGAAGAGCAGCTGAGAGAGCGCGGTAAGACATTTTGGGCATGTCGGCGAAGAAAATATGTTTATTACAACCCACCTAATCCTAGGTCCATGCAGACCAATCTAAGATATATGGTGGACATGGAGACTTATCAACAGATGCATGGTCAAGGTGCGATGGACCAACTCCCAGAACGTGACGAGCTTAGCCAAGATGGCATGGACAAGGACCAACCCCCAGACGAATACTTTTCAATGTTACTTCCAGCTGAGATTTTGGGATTCGGGTTTCATGACAGGAAATGGAGTACATCTATCCACGTCCTTCAATAATTTGACTTTCGCTAACCCTTTTCCCCCAGGGTCCCTTTTAGTCCACTACATCGATGAAATCCGTTGGAATGAGAAGGCTTTCGAGCGTCTCGTAATCGATTCCAAGGAAAAGGACCTCATCAAAGCTCTCGTAGACGCTCATACTGCTAGAAGCAAACCGAACGATAAAAGCAAACTGAACGATGTCATCGAAGGCAAAGGTAACGGCCTTATCATCCTCCTTCACGGTGGACCCGGCACCGGCAAAACTCTCACCGCTGAATCGGTCGCCGAAGTCAGCAAGAGGCCTCTCTATCGCATCACCTGCGGCGATATTGGCACGAACGCAGAAGAAATCGAGAAAAATCTCCCGGACGTCCTCCTCTTTGGAAATATCTGGGGATGTGTGCTCCTCCTCGACGAAGCAGACGTGTTTCTCGAAGAACGATCAGAACAAGACTTGCAGCGCAACGCCCTAGTTTCCGTCTTCCTCCGCGCTATAGAATACTACGACGGCATTCTCATCCTAACCTCTAACCGCGTTGGCACCTTTGATGAAGCCTTTAAATCTCGTATCCAACTTGCACTGCATTTACCCCCCCTCAAAAAAGACAACCGCTTCCACATCTGGAATAACTTCATCGACAACCTTCGCGAAACAAACGCCGACGCGGGGTTTGATCAATTGAAAGCAAAAATCAAAGTCCTCGCAAGGCATAAATTGAATGGGCGAGAGATTAGGAATATAGTTAAAGTGGCGCAGCAGCTAGCACAATCTAAGAAACAAAAATTAGAGTATCGCCATTTTAAGCAGGTAATTGAAGTTTCTGTTAAGTTTGGGGAATACCTAGCCGTTGAGCATGGACATGATGCGTCGCAGTGGGCTCAGGAGCAGAACAGAAGGGCGGAGTAAAGAGATGGTCATGCTGTAATTTTTAGGCGTTTAGATGAGATGCTATTTCGACTCTAGTTTTATCCCCACAAGTCCCTCTATCGATTTATAGTCCCATAGTTTCCTGATTGCTTCCAGTTAAGGTATTACTAGCCCGATGATATTCCTAACTATTCTGAGAACCTTGGATTTAAATGCTGCCAATGGGTGGCTCTTGCCCTATACTGACTGTTTGGTTTCCTTGATCGTGGTGGTAGTCGCTGAATAGTAGCGACGATTCTATTATTGTTCTGAAGCAAATTTGGAAGCACCGGTAACGCCTTCCCATGACTGACAACCAATATCTTGATCATTGAACTAGATCTATCGACGATATCCTGAGAAAGCCGAAGGAATCGAGCCGTCCCTTCGATATTGGTTGTCTCGATAACGACGAAACACATCGGGAGCTGGGATAAGAGCAGGCGCAGGAGTTCAAATAGCTGACTCTCGGTGTCGTTGGCTTTGGACTGGGGAATATTTGGCTGCGACGGGAAGAAGCGGACGGCTTGGCATATGAGAATATTCAAGATGTCAGTGATGGACATACGTGGTCGTTTAGAAAGAGAGAAAGTCCAGATCACTTTATGGGTTGTTGTTGACTTGAGAAAGTCGGCGACTTCGACAGCGAAATCTTTGGCTCTTGCTTTAGCACGGTGATTGCCGCAACGGCCGACACAACGAGTAGCCCTCACGACGAAAAGGGCGGATCCGGGTGTAGAAACCCAATGTTGAAGACTCCGAAAGAGGTCGACTGAGCCTTTAGGCCATGGGTTCCATGATTTGCGGCGCTGCGCAAATGATTTGCATATCGATAAGATGTCTTCTGGGCTCATTGGAGGGCTTAAAATAGTCGGGATGCCAGACTGTTTCTCAGCAATCTTATTCGCCGTCTGTATATTCTCATCACCCTTGTTCTGTGCAAAGTGACGCCGCCCAACATCTGCCCTTATTTCTATGCGGGGAAGCAGCTCGGTCTGGAGCTCCTAGTTTTAAGTTAGCAGGAGAAAATATTCTGTAGTGGAGGAATCGGACCCAGCTTCCTACTTCGCCTTTGGATGCAATCTCTTGCCTTCCTGTTCCAAGAATATTAGTCGCCATATAGAGACAAAGGCTCCTAGAAATTAAATTGTACCGGGAAAGGGTGGAGGAGGTACGGTTTGAGGGGAATCAAGTTGAGAAGTATCCTTCGAATAGTCTTCTAAGATGTTAGCATGCTTCTCCTCACACTAGATATAGCTTAGGGAAGATTACTTACTCTGATTGTTATGAATAGTGGAGGCTACTTGGCATTAAGTCGTTAGTAAATGCAGCAAACATCTAGAATGAATAATTACTCGACCTACCAACTTGCCCGTTGCTGGAGATAGAGATGTTAGAAGCGTTATTGCTCATTATTCCCACCCTATCGTTACCGCCGAAATAGACTGCTCCTGGGACTTTGTCTGTCTGGATATACCGTTCCAGAATCGCCTTCATAGTGGAAGCTGCCGTTGCAGCCGCAAAGTTTTGCCATTTCTTGTTCTTATGACAGTCCGCATAATCGCACACCCCTTTAACCACGATGCAAGGCACCTCTTCCCAAACCCCAGCCCCCTCCATTTCGAATGCAATGACGCCCTCTCTCCCTGCAATGTCATCCCGGTGCTCGCCAGACTTCATGACCGTGTCGCCTGACGCAATGCCCCCAATGTGTATAGCTGGCGCCTGAAACTCATTGTTATTATCTTGCTCCATCTTCTGCTTTTCTTTAAGTCGTTCCCTTGGTACCAAGAAACTGTCGTCACATTGAAGGTCTGCGCATGATGACTTAAGAGCCCCCTCGCAAACAGGATGTGAGTTATCACTGCACTGGTTACAAATGCATGGCGGCGAGCCATGGTGCTTATGACGATAGTTTGGCCGAAAAAGCTTGTCTTCGGAAGTTCCAGGATAATTATATTTGTTTCCACGCCCCTTGGAAATAGCTCTGTTCTGGAGCTCATCTAGGTAATGTATGCTACCCTCCCGGAGGCTGCCTGAGTGGTCGTCTGTTTCAAAGAGGATAAGGAAGTTGCGGATATCCCTAGTCGGCTTTCCAAAGGTATCTTTCATTATAAATTGGTCAGGATACTGACTTCCGAAGTCGTATTGAACAACAATCTTGCTAATGACCACATCACCAAGTAAGACTTCATCCCCCCCGCCTTTGCCCGTTCTAGGCACGCCCCCACAGACTCCAACAAGGAGGGCGAGCCGTAAACCAGTGTAGCTTGAGCGGACGCTTGCGGCTGCGCTAGCTGCATTGCCTTTGCCTGTTTCAGAAAGCAGTATAAGAACCACGTTGTATTTTCCAATCCGGCCAGTAGTATAAGTATTTAGGTCCCTAGTAGCTCTCCCATAGGGATCGCCGCCTTCGTCCCAGCGCTGGTCGAAGAGCAGCAAAACAGCGTCGTATTCCAGCGGTAAGGCGCAGATTATCGCGACTTCGAAGTCCGCGCGATAGGAAGGTCTTTGAGGTTTATACATGATCCTTGGAGTTGGAGGAGGCAGAAGCGCGGGATGGAAAGAGCAAGAGTGGAAACTCTTTGATGGAATGGTGATAATGGTGTGCTTGAACGAGTGTGTTATTTCTCGCGGATGTGTTTGGAGAGAAGGTTGTGGCGGAGCGAGTGGCAAAACGGAAGGGACTATTTCTCTGCTATCTGTGGAGGTGGCGGAAGAGGATCCGAGTGGGAAAAAGGGTATAGTGGAGCGTGGTCGAGGGAAGAGGGAGAAGAGGAAGAGAAGTGTATTTTATTGAAGGACTCGAGGAGGTGATTGTGTTCTCTTTTGGAGAGGACGGCAAAGAAAAGATGGGATCTCTAGAAGTGATTCCTATCGTTTGACACACTAGATAGTGTTCTAACACGTGATCGCTAAGGTGGCGCACGGCTGAGAATCTTAAAACAATCACTAGTATCATCAGGAGCTACCCTAGCAGGAGCCACCAGCTGCAGCTCTAGTCCTGCGCGTTCTTGTCTTTTGTCCGTGTGCGAATTTAAAACAATCATATAAAAGTGTTGTTATCTACGTCAGCCCGGTATTTACGCCCATAGCGTTGAACTTATCCTCAGGCTTCAACATCATCCGCGCATATAACAAGGCCAGAGCCAGCAAGGCCAAACAGCTCTAGCACCTCAAATGCATTCAAGGGGCGCTGGTCCTGGACCTCGAGTATCTCAGCCTCGAGCCTCGGTGGGAAGAATACTGTCCCGAACAACTAGTCCGAATACCCATGCCACAAGAGATAGAGACTTTGCAGTTACAAAAAAAGGGAGGCATTTTAAAACTAAGGGTCCGATTAAAAGCACGATCTCGGGGATAGAAGAGGGTCGGGAAATTAAGCTTAGTCGCCTTAACAAGCGGTGGAATCGTGATGACCAAGGCACGCCCGGCCAGCCATCACTACAGCAGACGGTCACGCAGAAGCCCCCTGAACAAATCGCTACGCCCCGCACACAGCAGCAAATCAATCAGCACGGCGTTCCACCGATTGCAGAGGGTCCCAGTCTTGCAGACAGTATAACACCCCCTGACGATCAGATGAAACGAGGAACGCCTAAGTTGAACCAACAAGGCCTTCCAGGTTCTCCTGTGCCCGATGGCCATATGCAGCAGAATCGCGCTTCCCCAGTGCCCAACGGCTTCGATCCAACTCAGATGCCACCAGGGGTGCCACCGCAGTTTTACGGTCAGATGACCAACAGCCACGTTATGAGGGGCCCGGGCGTCCATCCTGGTTATAATACCCAGTATACTCCACAACAAATGGAACAACTTACCAGAAATGGTGGTCGGATGCCAACGGATATCACTGAAGATGTAAGCCAAATGATATTACTATTATAAACGAGCTTTCTGACAGCAGCACAGCTCGATTTTGGCCCTCTCGACGGACCCGACGTTCTTGAGAACTTCGATTTCGACTCGTTTCTCCACACCGAAGATAACGGCGCCTTTGGTTCTCTGGGTGGTGACTTCAATTTCGGCGGCCCAGATGTTGAGGCGAGTACAGGTGACCTTTAAGCGTCCGAACTGCTCGGTTCAGTGTGTTCAACAGGTGTGACGGTGCTAGGGCGCGTCACCTGCCAAATTCTGCCATATTCTGCCACCTGTCATATTGTCGTATACTGTCTGGTACTGTTTTCTACTGTTGGCTCGCCTACTACTAGCGCCTTGGCGGCTCTCGCTACTTATTTGTTTACGCTAGCGACCCCCTTTCCTTCTCCCCAGCTTAGTATCTTACCAAAAATTAGAAAAATCATACCTTAATATCTTAACAACCACTTAATAATAAATTCTAATAATTTAGATTTAGACTTTTATATATACTCTACAGCTTCTATTAAAGTTGCATAGTAAATAGTGCAGTAGTTTTTAAGATATTAAAATTTATGGGCCGAAACGAGGCCAAATTACTATATCTTAAAAACTACTAAACTATTTACTATGCAACTTTAATAGAAGCAGTAGAGTATATATAAAAGTCTAAATCTAAATTATTAGAATTTATTATTAAGTGGTTGTTAAGATATTAAGGTATCTGACAACGTTATTAGATAGTAATCCACAAGCTTCGGTTTGGAGGCATATATGCGAGCCGTTATATTATACCAAACTCTCCCTACACTGCCTAAGAAGGCCTTAATAATATCCCCATTAAAAGAATATCTTTATTTACAATAATGCGTTAATACTATTACGAACGCTTTAAGTACAATATTACGACTACTTAGAGAGGAGTCGGAAGCGGCCCGATAGATAATTAAGACATAGTCTATAATAGACACAGTAGAACTATATAATAAGAAATAGTAAATAAGTTACATAATGCGCATGTATAAACCGTATATGGGATATAAGCGGTACTTATATATAATGCGTATACTACGTATATCACGTATATAGAGGATTTCTTAAGAGTAAGAAATAGTAAATAAGTTACATAATGCGCATGTATAAACCGTATATGGGATATAAGCGGTACTTATATATAATGCGTATACTACGTATATCACGTATATAGAGGATTTCTTAAGAGTAAGATTGTATATTTAAAGGACCACGTTCCCTACCTAGATAGTTTCCTCTTTATAGTAAATCTTAGAATATAATTAAAGTTAATCTGTTAGGCATAACACTCCACTAGTTAAATGGTCTTACCTTTGTCTTTACTTACATATCTAGCCTATTAGTATTTACTACTATAGTTTTTATTACAAGCGTTCATTATATATTTACTACCGGTCCTTAAAATCGGACTCTATACCTATACGTGGTAAGGCCTATAAATCTACTAGTCTTTAGACTTAGTAAAGCTAATATAGAGACGTTATATAGCCACGGGTAGGACCTAGTGGTCGTTAAAATGTTATAGGGGGTAGTAAAAAGGTTTTGCATGGGATGGTAAGATCTCGAAAACCACTACTAACGGTACCCCCTTTATAGTAGACTACTACTATATTCTCCTATTCTAAGCCTATATAATCCTCACAGATACAAAATAGAATCCAATATCCCCCAACCCTCAATTAAAAGTATTAACGACCTTATATTGACAAATAAACGTATAATAAATAAACGAGCAAATATATGGCCCCTTCTAACCCCTAGGGCGATCGCCCGCGGAGTATATAGTCACTTACCGTCAACTACCAAATACCTAGCAGCCTGGATTGCGACCCACGGTTTTCCTCGTCTTCTTTTAATAGAGTAGTGACCCTTAGAAAGGGCCTAGCTAGGGCCTAGGTATAAAAGATACCTAAAGCACATAATACAATATATTCCACTGTTAGTATTACAGTAGCTAGAATGGATAAATCCCCCTTATACCTTCGATAGCTTTAGGGGGGGGGTAAGGCATATATAGTAATAGTTAACAAGAGATAGTATATAGGGGACGGTTAAGATATAGAAGAAAAAACAATAAGTACATAACGATCGATCAATAAGGCCTAGCTAGGACGTAGTGAACCCCAGCTTTAGATAAGCTAGAGAAGGAAGTAGTAGTTCTTAAGGAGTTTAAAACATCTAAGGAGAAGAATATGCTGTAGGCCTATAGGGCCGCTACTATATGCAAATATAGTAAATTAGGGTTTTTTTATCTAACTAAGGTGGCTTATAGGGTTTTTCCTCCCCTAACTGTAGGGATTTTATTTCTATAAATATATAAGTTTTCCCCCCTATAACGGAGTAGTCTATGTGGGCAGTAGGATCCGTATCAGACGTTAATTAAAGAATTATTATTATTATATATTTACTACCTAGTTATAGTTTAGATAATATGGTTTAATAAGATACTATTTAAAGTAGCACCTATAACAGAAGCAATAACCTTAGGGTTAGGTAAGAACACTAGTATATAAGATACTAACTCTTAAATAGTTACAATAAATCAGCTAAGAGTAGTAGTTAATTAATTAACTGGTAATAGCGCAGCACTTAAAGCAAGAATTAATAATATAGGATCGACTAAGATTAAGATACTATTGATTAAATAATTTACTAGAGAAAAGTTAAAGCTTAAAGGATTCTTAACCTAAATAAAGCTTAAGATCTGATATAAGGGATTAAAGTTACTATTAGTATTAGACTAAGTGGCGTATATAGGTTTGTTCCTAGCAAGACGAGTACTTAAGTAGTTTAAATTATACCTTATAGACTTTAAAGCTAATAATTTAATAACAACTAATCTAGAAGTAAGATACATATTCTTAATATAGGAAGGTTTTGTGGATAGGCTTATATAGATATACAGAGACCTAGAAGCTATAGTGATGGCAAAGCGAAAGTTATAAGAACTTGCGCAATAGGGATTAGCAATAGAATATATAATGTAATTTTAAATATACGTAATATAAAGCGAATGGAATAATAAGGCGTTAATGGTATAGTATTAACACAGACTTAAGTTAAAAGTCTAAGATGTATTAATATTATAGAAGGTATATCTATAAAAGTGAAACTACATTAGGAAATAGAGGCTTCCTGTCTAGGCAAAGCGCCTCGCTTTTCAACCGTGGCTCCGCTAAGACTGTCTCCCGACCTTAACTATAAAAGGCCGTTTCCCTTACTGCTTTTCCTCTTATCTTCTATTTTTCTTTCCTCCTAATACTAGGCCACCCCCTCTTTCTACTGCTAGTCCCTAATATAGTTATATTAAGGTATTTCAGCTATCCCTTAACGCTTATACGTATATGAGTCTAGCCTACTTATTTCTCTTTATTCCCTATATCTTAGACTAATAATTAATATAGTAAATTACGGCCTTTCCAATAGGACGGCTTTTTTATAGTAATATATAAATAGTTATAGCCTCCTTTCCTAATCCCCACCTCTAGTACTAATGGCCTTAACTATTATTAAGCTCTTTTAGCGCTGCCTCTATCCGCTGAGCGCGTGCATATCCTTATAATCTTATTCTCTTCCTCTCTTGCCCTTTTTTCTCTTACAGCCGTCCTATAAAAGGGGGCTAGGGGAAGTCTATAGTTACCGGCCGCGGTAGCACTGTCGTCTTATTTAGCTCTGCCTATATCCCCTACTAAACTAGGGAGTAATAAGCATGCCGTATTGCCCCCTTTAAGGGCTTAAGCCAGCTTATATTGCACTTATTTTAGCTAACGTACTTAACTTAAACACGCGCTCTTTTCTTGCCTAGGATATACTATTAGTTAGACCGCCTACTTTAGCGTTTACCAATAGCTAAAGCCACCCACATTATACCTGGTATGTGTGCTAAGCTATTTAGCGGGAAAGCAGCTAGAGATTGCTAATTTAAGTAACTACGCCGTATAGGGCTATATTAGGTACTATTTAAATAAACGTCGCACGGAGTATTTCTTGGGTAGCTATATATACTTACCTAGCGGTATAGTTACATTATTACGGATATTTTAGAGACGCCGTTTAATCTACTAGTTTAGGGCTAAGGGGCTATTAGTTTTAGCTCCCTTATTACTTAGCAGTAGAGTAGTAAAGGATTAATAATCTGGCCTTTTAAGCTATAGGGCTATAGTAGAAACCACCTAAATCAAAACTAGAAGGTTATAGCTTTTAGGCGCATAATACGTCAAGAAAAAATTTACCAGCATTTAGCCAGCATTTCGCAGCATTTCGCAGCATTTCGCAGTATTTAAAAAAGACCGTAAGCCTTAAGCAGCATCTAGGCAGCTATATTTATATATTATATATAAATATAGCTGCCTAGATGCTGCTTAAGGCTTATGGTCTTTTTTAAATACTGCGAAATGCTGCGAAATGCTGGCTAAATGCTGGCAAATTTTTTCCTAACGTAGTTTAGCAATATAGCGACACGACTGCGAAGGAATCTCTAATACTAGTTAGCTATATTAAGAGGACGAGCATTATACAGCACCTTATATAGTCTTTACCTAGTATATTTATGGATATATATACACGATTACCGAGCGAGTAGCAGGCGTATCCATTACTAGGCGGTTAATATTAAAGAGCCCTACTTACCACTAATAAGAATACTACCTCTTTCCGTTATAGATAGCTTATAACGTACACGCATAAGTAGGACTTTACCTACTAATATAAGCGGCGTAGAAGATTAGCTAGATCGGCATTATTAGAAAGTAAATAAATATATTAGCGCTGCCCTTTACCAAGAAATAGAGGTGGAGAATTTATACTATTAACCTCCTAATAAGGGACTAGATGTAATAGCTGTGTTAGAGCTAAATACGCCAACTTAGACAGGCGGATATAGTTTAACTATAATTTGCTAAAGGCACTGGAATTTAAGCCCTTATAAACCTTACCCTATAAACGGCAATTGACCCTAGTCTATACCGGAGGCGCACGCGTTAAATGCTTTAATTTAATAAGAAACCTAGATAAGGGGTAGGGAGCAAGGGATAATAGGCAAGAGCTAGTGGCGAAGGAAGGACTAACATGCACTTAAAAAGACCTTTCATTCCCCCTTAAAGCTTTTAAATTCTATAAAGTAAGAGTAACTTTAATAATAATAACATTGGCACCACTTTAATCTTTATTTTATATCCCTTCCAAAATTTTACTTAATAATAATAATTTCTATACTAGTCCCCTCAGAAAATTAATAGCTTTATCTTAACACTATATAATTACAGCCTTTAAGAAAAGCGTAAGCAGTAAGCCTAAAAGGAGGAGTAGGGGAGTACCTCTTTTCCCCCGAAAAAGTCAAGAAGTATTAAAAGCTTAGGCAATTAACAGCATATTATTCTACCTAGGGCCTTAATTTAGAGATTCCGTCTAATAAAGCGCCTATAGACGCTATATATAATTATATAAAAGCTTATAAGAAGTACTATAAGGATAATAAGAATAATAGGAATAATGAGGAAGATTTCTATAGGGATAGAAATAATAGTTAAGTTGCTGGAGGAAGTAGTTAAGGTAGTTATCCTAATAATTACCCTACTAGTTATAAATCTATAGTTTTGATGACTAGTAGCAAATCTAATAGTTACTAAAGACGATCTAGACTCGGAAGCTAAGGGCGATAAAGCTGACGAAGCTAATAAAGCCGGCGAAGCCGATAATTAACCAACACTAGGTAGTCTCCGGGCAGAACCATCCTATAAAACCATATTACTTAGCAATTAGTAAGCTCGCACAGGCCACTCTAAAACTTTGTAGAAGACTCCCCCTATATACTATATATCTACTTTATACCCCTTTATAAGCCGTTATAGTAGAGGAATTAAAGCTATAAGCTTTTATAGTTATATAGAGACCTAGAGCTTTATAAGGGCTCTACGGAATAAAGCTTAGGGGGAAGCTATATACAGAGCTCTACTAAAGCTCTATAAAAGCTCTATATAAGGCTCTATATAAAGCTCTACTTAAAGCCCTATATAGAGCTTTAAAGCTTTACTAATACGTAGTACTAATATACTAGGAAGGTCCTTGAAATCGGACTCTGCACCTATATATAGTAAGGCCTATAAACCTACTAGTCTTTTATAAGGGATCTTTTGACGGCTGCCAAGGGCCAGCCTTTGGCTAGGCCTTAGCACCTCCTTATAAGCTCCCTTAGGCTTATAGCCCTCTTATTCTCCTTATTGGTTCGTCTCCATACAAGGCTATTGCTATACTCTTTACCATATCGTCCTCTTCCATTAACTCTCCGTAACCCATGCTTGGCTTACCTACTCCCTACTATATATCTAGGCAAATATGCCTTACATTTAAACCAATCCTATACCCTTTTGGGTAGTAGCCTATAGTAAGCTAAGGGCTTCGCCCTCGAGCAATTTCACGATCCTCCATTTTTACCTAGGACGACCGCGTATACTATAAGAGCAGGTACACTAGCAGACGCTTAGTAGATTGCATCCGCATAACGGTGTTAGAATATAGATTAGGTCCTTTACCTTTACCTAGGACGATCGCGTATACTATAGAGCAGCTATACTAGCAGACACCTAGCAGATCGTATCTACTTACGGTAGTAGATACGGATTAAAAGATAAGGGAGACGGTAGCTACCTGGCCAAAGGTCAGGTGCTATCCGGATCGTACGCAATCACCCCCTAGTAATTGGTATACTTATACACAATCAGTAGTGTAGCGGTATAGCTCTACCCTAACGGCGACTTAAAGGCGATTTAATTGCTATCTAAAAGCTTTCTGGCAGGAGTTAAGGGGGATTATACTCTATAGGCCAATTACGGTTTACTTATAACAGAGGTCCCACTAATAAAAATTAGAAGGTTAAACGTCTTTAAAGAGATGCAGCTACCCTAGAGGCTATCTAATTATTATTTAATAGCCATTTAAAGAACTAACGGCTAGCTTCTAAAGCTATAGTTACTACCATACGCTTCTAGATTAAATGTAATTAAGGGCTATAGCCTAATTAGCTAAAGGGCTGCTAAGACTAAACCGTAGGCGGTTGTCTCTTAGAGCTACGGCTTACCTTAAGCTTCGGCTCGTAAAGATCCTATATAATCTCTTATGGAGCTACAGCTCCGATCTAGAGACTTTTCGGCTACTAGCTTAAGGGCTGCCGAGACTTAACCGTACGGTTATCTCTTCCTAAGCTATGGCTTAGACTTGCTAATATAACTCCATTATAACAGTGTAATTTAGAAGAAAGGAAATACGTGTATAAGCTATTTAGCCATTACTTCCTTATATAAACTGGTTGCGCGGGTAGGAGAAGGTAATTAAGACATTAAGGGTGCATAATAGAGCTATAGCTTAAAGATTCTACGTAATTAAGCTAGCTCTAAGTAGAGACTATCTGGCTATTAGCTATAAAGCTGTTAAGACTTAATTACAGGCGATTATCTCTAAGACTAATTATATACGATTAAGTCTTACCCTACTAGCAGACGCTCTTTTTCTACCTAAAATAGACCTTTTTTCCTACTGGGTTTTAGTTATAGGTTAAGGTTTTTATTAAGGCTGCTTGGCTCCCTATTTCCTATTTCCCTATATAATAAGGCTTTAGTATTGCTTACCTTTTATATATAGAAATTAATCTATAAGGTATACGGGCTAGGGGCCAGCCCTAATAAAGGGGGGGGTAATATAAGGGATCTTTTGGCGGCTGCTAAGGGCCAGCCTTTGGCTAGGCCTTAGCACCTCCTTATAAGCTCCCTTAGGCTTACAGCCCTCTTATCCTCCTTATCGGTTCGTCTTCGTACGAGGCTATTGCCATACTCTTTACCATATCGTCCTCTTCTATCGACTCTCTATAACCCATGCTTGGCTTACCTACTCCCTACTATATACCTAGGCAAATATACCTTATATCTTTAGACTTAGTAAAGCTAACGTAGAGACGTCGTATATCTGCGGGTAGGAGGTCGTAGTGGTGGTGGTCGAAATATTATGGGGGGTGGTGAAAAGTTTTTACATGGGATAGTGGGATCTCGAAAACTATTACTAACGGTAACCCCCTTTATAGTAGACAACTGCTACACTCCTATTTAACCCTATATAATCCTTACGGATATAAAATAAAATCTAACGTCCTCTAACCCCTAATTAAAAGCATTGATAACCTTATATTAATAAATAAACAAATGTAAATAAATAAATAAGTAAATATACGGCCCCTTCTAACCCCTAGGGCGATCGCCCGCGGAGTATATAGTTATTTACTATTAACTACCAAATACCTAATAGCTTAGATTGCGACCCACGGTTTTCCTTATCTCCTTTTAATGGAGTAGTAACCCTTAAAAAGGGCCTAGCTAGGGCCTAGGTATAAAAGATACCCAAATATAATATATCCCGCTGTTAGTATTTATAAGGGATCTTTTAGCCCCTTACTGTCCGTATTGCCTAGGAGCTCTTAGGGGTAGCTAAGGCCTAGCCTTCGGCTAGGCTTAATACCTTCTTATAAGCACTGTTACGGCACTGGCAGAAAGCGGCAGCTATGGTAGACGTTATGGTAGACGCAGGGCTCACGTGACTCTCACGTGACTAGGGATTGTATATAACTCCTCGCGTTGCTGCTTGTCCTTTCCTTTCC
>Ga0307515_10004874_pt1 | contig 27441 bp, 28 predicted proteins | sample 17_EM_MG_FD_194513 | JGI IMG/M metagenome (GOLD analysis project Ga0307515, IMG submission 194513) | Populus trichocarpa ectomycorrhiza microbial communities from riparian zone in the Pacific Northwest, United States - 17_EM | ecosystem: Host-associated > Plants > Roots > Unclassified | place... | reverse complement strand
ATGGACAATGCGCGCGAGATCGGCGTCGTCTTCGGCCAGCGCAGCCAGCTGTGGTGGGACCTGCCGCTGATCGACAGTTTCACCTTGCATCAGCGCATTTATGACATCTCTGCCGCCCGTTATGCGGACAATCTCAAGCGCTTCAGCGAGCTGCTGGATCTCTCGCCCTTTCTCGATCGCGCGGTGCGCCAGCTCAGTCTCGGCCAGCGCATGCGCGCCGAGATCGTCATGTCGCTGCTGCACGATCCCAAGATCCTCTTTCTCGACGAACCGACCATCGGGCTCGATGTCGTCGCCAAGGATGCCGTGCGGCGCTTTCTCGCCGAGATCAATCGCGAGCGCGGCGTCACCATCATTCTCACCACCCATGACCTGCAGGACATCGAGACCATCTGCCCGCGGCTGATCATGGTCGATCATTCCAGGCTGATCTTCGACGGCGAGTTGAGGAGCCTGCGCACGGCATTGGGCTCGGCCCGGCGGCTGACCCTCGAATTCGCGAGCGACCCCGGGCCGCTGCCGCTCAGCACCGCCGCACTCGTCAGCGACGAGGGTCTGCGCAAGAATTATCTCATCGAGCGTGACGACATCTCGCTGGTCGCAATCCTGTCGGAGGTCGGCAGCGGGCGCGACCTCAAGGATGTGGCGCTGCATGAGCCCGACATCGAAGAGGTCATCCGCACTTTCTACCAGCGCCGCAATGCCGACCAGCGCCGCAACGCCAAGGCACGGGCATCATGAGCGCCTATGTCGCCTTCGCGCGCAGTTCCTTCCAGTCGCAGCTCGCATACCGCAACGAAGTATGGGCCAACATCTTCGGCAAGCTGGTGCAGGTCTTCGCGCGCGTCGCCATCTGGCAGGCTGCCTATGCCGGCATCGGCGGGATCGTGGTCGACGGCGTCTCCCTGCAGCAGATGGTGACCTATGCGCTGCTCGGCGGCGCCGTGATGGGCGCCACCCGCCCCGAAAGGATCATCGGCGAGATCGGCCGCTCGCTCAAGACAGGCGATGTCGCGGTCTGGCTGCTCAAGCCCTTGTCCTATCCGCTCTATCTCTTCGCCAACGAATCCGGCAGCTTCTTCTATCGCCTGTCGACCCAGGTCATTCCAACAGTCGCTGTCACCGCGTTGGTTTACGGCATGCTTCCGCCGGCAAGCCTGTTTAATGGCCTGATGTTCATCGCCTTCTGGGCGCTGTCCTTCACGCTGCTGTTCCTCATGTCGGCGCTCTTCGGCCTCGCAGCCTTCTGGCTGATGACGAGTTTCTCGCTGGACTGGATCCTCGGCGCCCTGCTGCAATTGTTCTCGGGGCTGCTGGTGCCTTTCTGGTTCTTCCCCGAACCGCTGGCGACGGTTGCCCGCCACCTGCCCTTCGCCTGGGTGGTCTATTATCCCAATGCCGTCTATCTCGGCAGGCTTTCCGTGCCCGATACCTGGCTCTATCTCGGCCTCGGCCTTGCCTGGGCCGCGCTGTTCCTTGCCGGCGTCCTTTGGTTGTGGCGCTGCGCCTCCACCCGCATCACCGTGCAGGGAGGTTGATCGTGCTCATTCATCACCTTCGCGTCCTTCCGCTGCTGGTGCGGATGCATGTCCGCTCCAAGATGGAATATCGCGGCGCTTTCTGGCTCGACCGCCTTGCGCAGATACTCTCCTATGGCAGCGTCTTCGCCACCATCGGCATCCTGCTCGCCCGCTTCGATACGCTCGGCGGCTGGAGCTGGCCGGAGCTGGCGCTGCTGTTCAGCTTCCAGTTGCTCGCCTATTCGCTGGGTGCCGCGATGAGCTTCGTGCAATTGCGCGACCTCGAGGAACTGGTGCGGCTCGGCACTTTCGATACGCTGCTGGTCAAGCCTTTCAGCCCCTGGGCCTATCTGGTCTTCTCAGGTCTCAATATCGACTATGCCGGCCACCTCATCCTGGCGGTGCCGCTGATGGGCTGGGCCGTTCTCTCCGTCGATTTCGCCTGGTCGGTCTGGTCCGCATCGTTCCTCATTGCAGCACTCCTCAGCGCCGCGCTGCTGACCGCGGCACTCATCACCATGATCGGCACTACGGCACTGATCTGGGTGCGGTCCAACCACCTGTTCTCGATCTTCTTCGGCTTTTGGGAATTGATGCGCTACCCCCTCAACATCTTCCCCGGCGGCATCCAGATCATCCTCATCACCGCGGTTCCGCTCGCCCTCACCAGCTCTGTCCCCGTCGGCGCCCTGCTCGGCAAACCCATCCCGATCCTTGGAGACTGGGCCGGGCCTGTGGCTCTCGCGGCCGGGCCGATCTGGGTGCTGATCTCAATCGCGCACTGGCGCTACGCCACCGGCAAATACCAGGGCGCAGGCGGCTGATCGGGGTCGGCCATTGCGGAGGTCGGTGAAAATGGAATTCCCATCAGGGACGAAGGCAACACGGCAATGACCACCTTACCCGAACCCGAGATCGCCCTGGATGGCGGCAATGTCAATGCCGCTGTCGTTCGCGTGGGCGACACGGTCCGCCGCCATATGTCGCCGTCGAGCCCGGCGGTCCACCGGCTGCTGCTGCACCTGGAGGCAAAAGGCTTCGAGGGAAGCCCGCGTTACCTCGGCATCGACGATAAGAACCGCGAGATCCTGAGCTATATCGAAGGCGAAGTCGGCGTCCGTCCCGGCCTCTGGGAAGGAGACGATGCCCTTCTCGCTGCCGCTGGATTGCTGCGCCGATATCATGATGCGACAGCAGATTTTCCCGTTGAGCAATCGGACGAATGGACCTTCTCCCATCCCGGTCGCCACGAAGTCATCTGCCATAACGACTTTGCGCCCTATAATTTCGTCTTCGACGCCGGCTGGCCCACTGCAGTCATCGACTTCGACCTCGCCGGCCCCGGCCCGCGCCTGCGCGACGTCGCCTATGCCGCCTATTGGATGGTCCCCCTCGCCTTCAGTGCAGCCGATATGAAATCCCACTCTGGATCAGACCTCGCCGATGGCAGCCGGCGGTTGAAAACATCCTGCGTGCATTACGGCATCCCGGCCGACCGGGCGCTGCTGGATACGGTCATGGAGGTGCTGACCGACATGGGCGATGAGGAACGGGTCAGAACCGCCCTCGGCACAGAAGCCGTCGACCGGCTGCGGCAGGGCGGCCATTTCGAGCACTGGCAGCGCGAGGCTGCGGCTTTTGCGCTTAACCGGGCAGAGTTCGCGTTGTGAGCGTCCACTTCTCCTCCCTCACAATTCCTGTGCTCGTCACGGGAATCCAGTGCGCCCAAGCCCTTGGGCGCGAGAGAACGACTTCATCGCATGAGAGTCATTCACGGCGCCGACGCGCCGTGGCTGGATTCCTGTGACAAGCACAGGGAGGGACGAGAAGTTGGCCCCTTGCCCCGCATCCAGACACCTTCCGCGCCCCATGCACTATTCGTTGATGTCGGGCTCGACGAGCTTTGCCAGGTTTCGCAGCGACTCTTGCCAGCCGAGATAACAAGCCTCGGGCGGAATGACGTCAGGCACGCCGGCCTGGGTGATATTCACTTCCGTCCCGACCGAAACCTTGGTCAGCGTGACCGTAACCTCCATTTCACCCGGCAGGTTGGCGTCGTCGAATTTGTCGGTGTAGCGCAAGCGTTCGCCCGGGACGAGCTCGAGATATTCGCCGCCGAAGGAGTGGCTGTTGCCTGTCGTGAAATTCCGGAACGACATTCTGTGCGTGCCGCCGACCGTCGGCTCCAGGTGATGCACGGTGCAGGTAAAGCCGTTCGGCGGAAGCCACTTGGCAACTGCATCCGCCTCCAGAAAGGCGCGATAGACCTTCTCCGGGCTGGCGGCGAGAACGCGGTGAAGACGTATGGTGCTCGGCATGATCATGATCCTCCTCAGGTGATGGAATAGACGCCTCTAGGACGTGCGACGCTTTGCCGATCCGACAAGGGGTCGATCTTTTTATCGACGAAAAACTTTTCGGACGCCACGCGGTTCATCTGGTGCGGTTCATCCGGTCGCGATCGGGCTGCTGATTCTTCATCTCGCATGAAACCAGATGCCAGGTTCCTGCGTACTACTCCAGGGATAGTCCTGCGGACGACCCCCCGGGGATGGTCTCGCGTATTCCCCCGGGTCGTCCGCAGGACTGTCCCCCACACAGCAACCAGGGATGATGGCATGGTCAGGAATGAAAGCGCGCCACACTTCACCAGGCAGATCGCCGAAAAGGGGCTGGCCAGGCTCATGATGCGGCTGCCGGCGACGCGGGCGACGATCAGGGCGGCCGCGGCCAGCCAGCCCCATCTCTACGAACTCTGCGGAGCCTATGGCGAAGCCTGCGCCGTGCTCGATCGCATGAGGAAGGACACCTCGGCCAATCCCTCGATCGTCACGGAATATGAGATCATCTGCGCGGAAATCGAAATCGACGTCATGCGAATCCTGCTCGCAGGTCAATGAGAAAGGCGCGCTCGTCCCGAGGGAGATGACCCGCCTGACGCCGCCGGAGACGCCGGGCAAACCACCGCCGCGATGATTGAACGTTCGCCGGCTTGCGACAGCCCATGAATTCCCGACGGCATTGACCGGCGACGCCGCCGCCCTAGCTTCTGCTTCGGGAACAGCCGGGGCCGCTCCCGGACATGACTTTGCGCGATGTCGGAGGGGCGAAGTGGCATTCTATTCCCGCGAGGGCCGGCTCGTCACTGTCATGGAATGATCGATCTCAGAGACGGGCGAGGACTTCAACCAGTTCCAGTTCACCATAGGGTTTTGTCAGCACCGGCCGCCCGCAGTAGCGCTCGTCCAGCTCGGCTTCGTCGTAGCCGGTCGAAAACACGAAGGGCTTGCCCGATTGGATCAGGAGATCAGCGAGAGGAAAGGACATCTCTCCGCCGAGATTGAGATCGAGGACGGCAATTTCGAAATCAAGCGATGCGATCATGTCGCGGGCTTCTTCCAGACCGTATGCGGTTCCCACGACCATATGCCCAAGGTCGTTCAACATCGCTTCCAGCGAAATGGCGATGATCGCCTCGTCTTCGACAATAAGGGTTCGCAGCTTCATGAGAGCTTCCTTACCTCGTCCGAAACCTCCTGAAGTGGAGAGCATCGATCACATCTCCCATCAGCCGGACCTTTGATGATAATCGCGTTTTACTGAAAGTGAATAACCTGTTCGGGGGAGCGCCTGGAATCGTCCGGTACCGGACTTTACTCTTGTCACAAGCTGCCAGGAAAAGCCATCCGATGCCTTGGGAAAGGAGATAACCCAGAACCGGATTCGTCCGTTACCGTGCGAAATGTCGTAGCTATATTGAACCGGCAATCACGGGGACATAAAGCGAACACTGTTGGAGAATAAGGTTCTTCCATCGTCTGCAGACTTTATGGCGCGGACGGCTGGGAGATCCGATTGCTCTTGCCCTCACGAGGAAGAGCAATGCTGGTGCTTCAAAAATCCAAAATCCGTAACAGATTGCTTCGCGCCATGACGCAAGCGGATTTCGAACGCCTGGCGTCGCGGCTGGAGCCGATCGAGCTGCCGCGCCGCTTCGTGCTCTCAACGGCGAACCGGCCGATGGATCACACCTATTTTCTCGAACGCGGCATCGGCTCCATCGTCGTGGAGTCCGTCGGTGGGCTCGCGGCCGAAATCTGCATCGTCGGATCGGATGGCATGGTCCCCAACACGTCAATCCTCGGCGCTGCCTCCCTGCCCTTTGCGATCTTCATGCAGGTGGCGGGGCATGGCCATCGGATCGAGAACGTCCACCTGATTGCCGCCTACAGCGAAAGCATCTCGCTCAGGAACCTGCTGAACAAATATGTTCATGCCTCCACCATCCAGACGGCCTACACGGCTTTCTCCAACGCCAACCACCGGATCGAGCAGCGCCTCGCCCGCTGGATTCTGATGTGCCATGACCGCAGCGATGGCGACACGATCGCGCTCACCCATGAATTCCTCTCGATCATGCTGGGCGTCAGGCGGCAAAGCGTCACCACCACGCTGCACGATCTCGAAGGAAAGCTGCTGATCACCTCCACGCGCGGATTGATGATCGTACGCAATCGTATTGGCCTGGAAGAGCTGGCAAGTGACGCCTATGGCGTTCCCGAACGCGAATACGACACACTGATCCGCCCGGAATTGATCTAGCCGATCAGCGCGAGAATGGAGGCGATGACCGCCTCCGCCCGATAGGGTTTCGGCAAAAAAGCGCCCTCGACGGGCAACCGTCCGCCTTCGAGCATCCTGTGTCCCGATGTCACGATGATCTTTATCGGCGGCCAGCGATCCCGCACGAAGGCTGCAAGCAGCAAGCCATCCATGCTGCCGGGCATGTCGATGTCGGTGAAGAGTGCTTGAATGCGTGGGTTACCGATGATCAACTCGATGGCTTCGGCGGCATTCGATGCTTCGAGGACCTCGAAGCCCTCGTCTTCGAGCGCAGCCGCGATGTCCATGCGGATCAAAGGTTCGTCCTCGACGACGAGCACGGCAATTCGTTCTGCTGGCACTGCCGTCTCGATTCATGACTGGAGTAAGCGGGCTTGCGATTGAACCAATTTTGTCCGGTAACGGACATAACTAGGCCGCCTTAATATACTTTCCAGTGTAATTTTCGCTTAAAACGGGTCCGCGGCCCTCCCTGAGGAGGGCAGGCCGCCGGAGCGGCCAGCCAGCATGTCAGCCCAGCAAGCCATCCACATGAATGGAGACGATAAGCGTATCCGTGTCGAAATGATGCGCGGCGCCATCGGAGATCTTGTAGTGGAACGTGTCGCTCACGTCTCCGCTGAGGCCGGCGAGCTTCGTCGCGTCGGCGGTATAGGTGTAATCGCCATTACCGTCGACATGGATGGTGCCGTATTTGCCGGTCAGTGTCAGGCCGTCCTTGTCGACGATCTCGCCCTCGAAGCGGCGAAGCAGCAGGGTTCCGTTGGCTGAGCTGTCGTTTTCGAGGAGATTGCCGTGATGGGCATCCGCATCGGCCGATATTTTCAGGCTGTCATGACCTGCGACAATCGTCGGCACCGCATCCACATGCGTCGTATCGCTGGCCGCGAGACTGTCACGGCTTGCAAGCGTCGCCGCCTGGGCTTCGTCGAGCGTCGTGTTGTTGCTGACGGGAAAGGTGTTCGCGGCGATGATTGATGGCGATATGCTGTAGGGCGTCACATCGCTGGCGATGACATTGTCGTGGAAGGAACCGGAGGCCGGCCTGTCGACCTTCAGCGCTGCCTGCGTGAGGTCGTCGAAGACGTTGTTATGGACATCGATATTTTCGCGAACGTAAGTGGGGGTGCCTGCTGCGGTGACCGCCACGCCCCAGACGCCGTCATGGATGTAATTGCCTGAGATGTCGTAGTCCCGCGTATTGCCCGTGTCGCCGAGGCCGATAGCGTAGGACCAGCTGTAACCGCCATATCCGGAGATATCATTGTCGTGGATGGCGATGTTCGTGCCCGCCTGAGCGCTGATTCCGAAGCCGCCACCAACCAGCGTGTTATCCTCGATCACCGCATTCACCGGCCGGACGAGCGTCAGGACACCCTTTGGACTGGCAGCATCCGTCTGGTCGAAATAGTTGCCCTTGATCAGGATATTGCTGCTGTCGTTCAACTGCACGGCATCTGCCGTGGTGCCGTGAGCGTTGGTCACGGTGTTGTTGAGAAGGGTGACACCGTTGATCTTTTCAATCCAGATGCCGTCGCTGTTCACGCCTGATATTTTGCTGTTTTCGATGGTGATGTTCTGGCCGGTCCTGAACGTGACCGAACCTGATTTGCCTGATAATCCGGTGTTGTCGACCTCGACGTTACGAACCGTCCAGTTCGAAACACTGCCGGCATATATCGCCGCGCCTGATGTGTCTGATATCTTGATGTTCTCAATGACAATGTTCGAGGCATAGAGGCTGTGAATGCCGTCACCGGGGCTGTGAATGACCGGGGCATCGCCCGTCCCATAGCTGCCGATGGTGATCGGCGCGCTGACGCTGCCTGAATATTTCAAGTCGAACTGTTCGTTGAAGACGCTGCCTGCGGCCAGCAGCACGCTGTCGCCGGGTTGCAGCTTGAGAGCTTCCACGGCCGACAACGTCGCAAAAGCCGAGCCCTCGCCCGTTCCGTTGTTGTAGTTGGATCCTGTCGCCGAATTCACATAATAAACAGTCATGCCGTGATCTCCAAATTGATACTGAAAGCCCCGATTGTTCTCTGAGCTGAAAGACGAGCCAAATCTGGTTGGACTTGCCGCTCGCCATTGCGGTTTCTTGGAAGGATCGCGCAGCTCGTCGGCATCGACTGCGATGAGCGATCAGATGCCCTCGGGGTTACAGGGCCATGTAAAAATGCGCGAAAAAGTGGCGGCTGGAATATCTGCGGCCGGGAAGCCGGCGGGGCCTGCCTGCAAAGCAAATATGGTGTTCACGGCCGGGAAATACAACCTATATGAACTATATCAACAATAAAGCGACTATAAGGTGAATGAAGCGTATCGAGCCGAGGATGTCATCCGCCCGGGCGCCGGCTGGGCATCTGTCTGATTTCCCTGACAATTGAGGTCAAAGCAGCCCGGGCCAGCGGAAAATATCGAGCGCCGGCCGTACGATGCCGGGTTCACCGCACCCGCAAATGCACGAGCATGTATCGAAATCATACGGCGGCCGGCGATGCAGCCGTCTCGAAATGAGATGACGTTATCGGCGGCGCGGATCGACGGCGTCCAATGGGCGCCGTCGATGATGAGTGCCGCCATGGCATGCCGTGGCCTCAGCTCAGCAAGCCATCCAGATGGATGAAGACGGTCAGCGTATCCGTGTCGCTGTGATGCGAGGTTCCATCGTTGATCCCGTAATTGAAGGACTCGCTGACGTGCCCGCTATGGCCTGATAGCTTCGTGTCATCGAGCGTGTAGGCATAGTTGCCTTCCCTGTCGACGTGGATGTCGCCGTATTTCCCGGTCAGCGTCAGGCCGTGCTTGCCGACGGTTTCGTCGCCGAAGCGGCGAAGCACCAGGGTGCCGTTGTCCGAGCTGTCGTTCTTGAGGAGATTGCCGTGATGGGCGTCGCCCGTGTCGGTCAGGATCTTCAGGTTGTCGTGGACGGCGACAATCGCCGGATCCACGGTCGCGTCCGTCACTGCGGCAGCTTTGGCATCGGAACTCGCCAGCACCGTCTGGACGTTGGCAACCGTATGGTTGTTACTGACGGAAAAGGTGTGTGCGTCGACGATAGCAGGCGATATGCTATAGGCCTTGACGCCACTCTCGATGGTATTGTTGGAAAAGGAGCCGGATGCCGGCCTGTCGACCTTTAGCGCCGCCTGTGAGAGGTCGTCGAAGACATTGTCGTGGACCTTGATATTCGTGCGGACATAGCTCGGGCTGCCAGCAGCGGAGATGACCACGCCCCAGGCGCCGTCATGGATGTGGTTGCCCGCGATATCGTAGTCTCTCGTATTGCCCGTGTCGCCGAGACCGACGGCGAAGGACCAGCTGTAGCCGTGGAATCCCGATATGTCGTTGTCGCGGATGGCAATGTTCTTGCCGGCCTGCGCGCTGATGCCGAAGCCGCCGCCGGTGAGCACATTGTCCTCGACCACGGCATTCACCGGCCTGATGAGCACGATGACGCCCTTCGGACTATCGGCATGCGTCTGGTCGAGATGATTGCCGCGGATCAGAATGTTGCTGCTGTCGTTCACCTGCACGGCATCGGCCGTCGCGCCATGGGCGTTGGTGACGGTGTTGTTGAGAAGCTTGATGCCGTTGACCTTTTCGATCCAGAAGCCGTCGCCTTTGACGCCTGATATCGTGCTGTTTTCGATGGTGATGTTCGAGCCGGTCCTGAAAGTGACGGCGCCTGCGTCTTCCGACAATCCCGTCTTGGCGATCTCGACGCCGCGGACCGTCCAGTTCGTGACACTGCCGCCATAGATGCCCGCACCTGCTGTATTCGATATCTTCAGGTTCTCGATGACGATGTTCGAGGCATAGAGACTGTGGATGCCGTCACCGCTGCTGTGGATGACGGGCGCAGCACCCGTCCCGTAACTGCCGATCTTGATCGGCGCACTCTCGCTGCCGGAATATTTGATATCGAACTGCTCGTTGAACACGCTCCCCTTGGCAAGCAGCACGCTGTCGCCGGGTTTCAGCTTCAGGGATTCGACGGCGGACAGTGTCTTGAAAGCCGAGCTTTTGCTCGCGCCGCTGTTGTCGTTGGATCCTGTCGCTGAGTTCACATAATAGACTGTCATGCGGTAATCTCCAAATTGATACGAAAAAGCTCAATGTTTTCTGAGCTAAAAGGCGTGCCAATCTGGTTGGACTTACAGCCTGTCATTTTCGATTTCTTCGAATAATCGCGTAACTTCGAAGCATGGAGCAGATCATCACGATGATCTGCGATGAGCGAATCGCATGCGCTCGGGGGCGACAGGGCCATTAAAACAAGGCGCGATAATGTTGCCGCAAGCCCTCTTTTGGGGACAATGAAAGAATGCAACTTTCGCGAAAATCATCATCCGCCAACGGCTCCAGGGCGAATAAACCGGACGCATCGTCCACAACGCTTTCGACGGCGGCCGCATCGCGCGGGCTGCAGATCTCCGCAGGTGCCGCCAGCGCCGGGATCACGCTCGCCTTCATCATGGCGCTTGCCAGCCGGCGCGGCTTTCAGGGTGATCGCCTGCTGCTGATCGGCGTGACGCTGAGTTCGATCTCCGGCTTCGTCATGGCCGTTTTGATGGCGGCGCAGGACCCGCGGCTCGAACAGCTTCTCGCCTGGATGTCGGGCTCGACCTATGCCGTGCAAGGACGGGAGGCGGTCGTAGCTGTCGTCATCCTCTGTATTGGCCTTGCATTCGGATCTTTTGTCCGACGGTGGCTGGAGATCCTGCCGCTCGGCGAGCCGGTCGCCCTTGCCCAGGGCGTTTCGCTCCGTTCCGCGACGGCGATGCTGCTGGTCTTCTCGGCGGTTCTGACGGCAGCGGCGACCACCCTTGTGGGGCCGCTGAGTTTCGCCGGATTGATGGGACCGCACCTTGCCCGGCTAGTGGGATTTCAGCGGCCCGCCGCCCATATGGCCGCTTCGGCGCTGATCGGCGGCGCGATCCTGCTTGGCGCCGAATGGCTTGGCCGCAACATCATCTTCCCCTTCCAGATCCCGGCCGGCCTGCTGGCGACCGTGGTCGGTGGACCATTCCTGCTGCTGCTGATCGGGAGACGCCCCTGATGGAAAGAATGACAGAAAGAAAACCGCGCGGTTTCCGCCTGGTCACGGTGCAATCGGCGCATGCGCTGACGCGATCCATGCAGCGTCTGCGCTTCGTCGGGCAGGAACTGCATCATCTGGCGACAAACGACAATCTGCATGTCCGCCCGCATCTGCCGGTCACGGCGGGTCCCGACCCGGTGATCGAGACACGCTACTACACGATCCGCAGCATCGATGCCGAGGCCGGCTGGTTCGATGTCGATTTCGTGCTGCACGACGATGGACCGGGCGCGAACTTCGCACGACAGGCCGTTCCCGGCATGGCCTGCGGCGTGTCGGGGCCTTGCGGCCTCGGCGTCAAACCGGCGCGCCATTATCTGCTTGCCGGAGACGAAACCGCGCTGCCGGCCATCGCCCGGATCGCCGAAAGCCTGCCGAAGCATATCAGCGGCCGCATTCTCATCGAGGCGGAGGCACCCGAAGACCGGATCGATTTCGCCGCACCCGAGGGCGTCGAGGTCGAGTGGTTCTACCGCCGGTCCGCAGAACGCTCCGCCGCCTTCCTGCCCCGGCTTCGCGCCGGGATCGACACGTTCAGATCCCTGCCGGACAACTTCGTCTGGATTGCCGGCGAGCATGAAGCAGTCATGCCGCTGCGCCCGCCGCTCAAAGGCGTTCCCTCGCTCTGCGTTCCCTATTGGCGGCGCAGTGATGATTGAAGTCCCGGGTGACGAACGGCCACACTTTCCGGCATCACACCCTACCCCCTCGCCCGCAAAGCCGAAGTCAACGGCAGCCTCGTCGCGGCAATCGCCGGCAACGCGCCGCCGATCACGCCGATGGCAAGCCCCAGCAGGCCGGCGGTCAGTGCCACGCCGGGGGTGACGTCGAGCTGGAAGGCCATCTTGGTATTGTTGGCGCCCATCGTGCTGGCCTGCCAGCCGTTGAAGGCGAGCCGGGAGGCGAGGATGCCGAGGGCGGCTCCCGTAATCGACAAGAGCACGGCTTCGACCCAGGTGGCGGTGAAGGCAGGCAGGCGGCCGAAGCCGAGCAGGCGCAACGTGGCGATCTCGACTGTGCGGTCGGAGACCGAACTCATCATCGTGTTCAGCGCGCCAGCGGTGGCGCCCACCGCCATCAGCAGCGCCAGCGGCCAGCCGAACAGGCGGATGAGGCTGCTGGTGCGCTCTGATTGCGCGGCATAGAGATCGGCCTCAGAGACAGCGGTGAGCGGCGCGCCGGGAAGTGCCGAGAGATGCTCCCGCAATGCTCCCAGCCCGCCTGCCTCATCGAGGCGCACACGCAGGCTCTGCACCTGTCCCTGCCGGTCGAAAGCCGATCGCACCGCCTCCAGATCCGCCCAGATCTCGGATTCAAAGGCGCTGCCGCCTGACATGAAATGCCCGACGACCATCCAATCGACAGCGCCAAGCCGCACCTTGTCGCCGACGGCGAAGCCGGAGAATTCCTGGGCGATGCGGGCGCCGACGACAATCTCTCGGGCGCCCGGCGAAAACAGCCGACCCGCCGACAGCGAGGCGCGGTCGCGCAAGCCAAGCCCTGATGGGTCCATGCCGCGCAGCGACAGCGTCTGTTCGGCGGCGTCGCTTGCCCTGACGACATCGACGGGAACGACGATCTCGCGCGACAGCGCCAATCCGCCCGCGGCGTCTCGCACCACGCCGATCTCGCCCGTCGCGGCGGTCAGGCTGCGGATCGCTTCGGCCGGCACATCGGACCCAGTCTCCTGGTTGGTGCCGCCGCCGAGGATGACAGCGATATCAGGCGAACCCGCACCTTGAAGTGCCGCCTCGAAGCCCCTGGCCATGGCGAGAAAACCTGCCAGCACCGCCACCACGAGGGCGACCGACAACACCATTGACAGCGAGATCCACAGCCGCCGCGGCAGGCTGCCGAGATTGACTCTGATCATGAGAAAGATCTGCTTGAGCGCTGACGACATTGGACTATCTCGACCTGAAAGCGTTGACGATGGGCAGGCGCATGGCATTGGCGGCGGGCAGCAGCCCGGTCGCCAGCCCGAGGGCGGCGATGATGGCGATGGATTTCAGCAGCACGGACGAGGTGAAGGCGAGGCCGAATTCCGGCCCGGCAAACAGCGTCGCGAGCGTGGCGAGCACCAGCCCGCCCGCGCCGCCGACGACGAAGATGAACAGCGTCTCGCCAAGGATCAGCACCATGATCCGCCCGCTGGAAAAGCCGAGCACCTTCATGACGCCGATTTCGAAGCTGCGCTCCCTCACGGCAAAGAGCATGGTGTTGACCACGATCATCAGGATCGTCACGAAGGCGGCGCCGACGACGAGGCTGACGATCAGGCCGATATCGGCGAATTGCCGCAAGAAAGCCTCGAGGAACTGCTTTTCCGATTGCGTCCTTGTGGGTGCGGCCGAATTGGCAAACAGCGCATCGATCCGGGCGGCGAGCACCCCGGATGAAACGCCCAGTCGCGGGCGGACCACGAAGCCGTCCACCGTATCCTTTCCACGGGCGCGCGCCGCATTGACGGCATCATAGCGGGCGATCATGAAATAGGTGTCGGTGCTGGCATCGGCCCCTTCGAAGATGCCTGCGATCTCGAAGCTCCAGTCGCGGCTGCCGTCTTCTCTCGTCAACTGGCTGGTGACGCCGATGCGCTGGCCGACCGACCAGCCCTGCGCCTCCGCCAGCGCCCGCCCGACCAGCACCCGGTCACGGCCATCTTCCAGTGCCGATATCAGCTGCGGCGTCAGCCCGAGTTCGTCGCCATTGGCAGCAGCGATCAACCGCGGATCGACGGCACTCGTCATGACAACGTTCTTCTCGACATCGACGAAACCCCGCATGCGCGTCATGTAGGCGACGGCGGCGACATCGCTATCGGCGACGATCCTGTTGAGATAGGCAAGCGGCAGCGGCTGCGCCCGCCCTGCTCTGTTGAAGACGCCGAGCAGCGTGTCGCTCGCCCCGGTTGCCCCTTGCGAGCCGTTGAGGAAACTCGCCGTCAGCCCGTAAATCAGGAAGGCGACACCGACCGAGAACATCAGAAGCGTTGCCCTGAGCGGCTTTCGCCAGGCATTGCGGCGCATCAGCTGGAAGAAAGTCATTGGCCCAACCTCTCCTGCTCGACGAATTCGCCCTTGTTGAGATGCAGCGTGCGCCGGGCAAAGGTCGCGGCCTCCGGATCATGGGTGACCATGATGATGGTCTTCTGCAATTCTCGATTAAGAAAACCAAGCATCTCAAGGATATCGTTCGCCGATTTCCGATCGAGATCGCCGGTCGGTTCGTCGCAGAGAAGCAGATCCGGATCGGTGACGATGGCGCGGGCAATGCCGACGCGCTGCTGCTGCCCGCCGGACATGCTGGACGGAAACTGCCGCTGCCGCCCCGAAAGCCCGACCAGATCCATGACCGTCTCGACGCGCGCCCGCCTCTCCCGCCGCCCGAGCGGCTTCAACAGCAGCGGCAGCTCGATATTCTCCCCCGCATTCAGCATCGGCAGCAAATTGTAGAACTGGAAGACGATGCCCATGCTGTGCGCCCGCCAGGCGGCCCGCGCACCCTCGCCCATCCGGTCGAGATGGCTGCGACCAATCCTGATCTCTCCGGCATCGGCGCTGTCGATACCGCCGAGCATATTGAGCAGCGTCGATTTCCCCGAGCCAGACGGCCCCATGACCGCAACGAAGTCGCCGCGGGCGATGGTGAGATCGAGGCCGGAGAAGATCGGAATGGCCTCCGTCCCGATCCGGAAAGACTTTCTGACGCCGCTCAAGGCGATGTAGGGTTCTTGCTGCTGGTCTGTCACCGCTCTGCTCCTTGTTGTTGATTTGAAAATGTCGCGGCCTGCGGGACGGAAACTGGCTCTTCGCCCACCACGAGCCGAATGCGTGCAGCCATGGCAGGCCGCATGCCCGATGGAGGCGAAGACAGCGACAGCCGAAGCATCACCGTCCCCTTCTCCCGCGAAATGACAGGCGCAATCCTCGACACCGCGACCGCGAAGGGCTCACCGGGAAACCCGTCAAGCACCGCCTCGCCGCGCAAGCCCGGCCGCATCAGCCCGATATTGGCCTCCGCCACATCGGCATCGATCACCAAGCTCGCCGTATCGGTAATCACAAGCAGGCTCTCATTCTCTCGCACGCTATCCCCGCGTGACAGCACGGTATCGCCGACATGCGCATCGAGCTGCGTCACGATGCCCGCGATCGGCGCCGTCACGACAAGTGCCTCCACCTGCTCCCGCGCCCGCTGAATATCGAGATCCGCCTTCGCCACATCCTGCCGCGCCTGCAAGGTCGCGTTCTCCGCCATGTCGAACGCCGTCTTCGCCTCCTCCAGCGCCTGCGCCGACATCGCATCCCGCCCCGCCAGCCGTTCGATGCGCGTCAGCGACGACCGCGCCTGCGAGAGATCGATGCTCTTCGCCGCCAGCGTAAGCTCCGCCGATCGCCTGGCAATCTCGGCTCCATCAAGCGCAAAACGCGCCCCGGCATCATCCAGCTGCACCAGCACCTGTCCCACCGCCACCCGATCACCCGCCTGGACATCAACCCCGACGATCCGGCCCTCATATTTGGAAAACACCGTTGTGATATCGGGCGCCACGACATAACCGGAGCCGGTCACCTCCCGGGGCGGCAAGACCTGCGTCGGCGGCGTAACGGCAGGCGGAGCCCGTGCTGGTTCGACGGCGGGCGCCTCCGCTCCATCCATGGATACCGCGGCCTCGTCCTCACCTACGAAGCCCGCAAGCACCGTCTCGATGCGCTGAAGCGTATCGGGCCGATAAAGAAGCACCACCAGCGATGCCGTCGCAGCAAGGGCAAGCACTGCGGTAGGGATCACCCGCCGCCGGGCCTGACGTCCCGACGGTTCTGTCTCGAAGGCCGCGGGCTCGATCGAAAGCGATTTCAGCTTGGCGGCAAGGTCTCGGTCATGTCCTGATGTCGTGTTCATGCCGCAAGCATCGCAGCTCAGGCCCAAACCGCGACCTCGAACGCGTTTCAGGCAGTTCTCGATCGCGATTGTGTACGCGGTGGCCCTGCGGCACGCCTTAGCCTCCCAGCCCCACGGCACGCCGATCAGCCCTCATCTAAGGTGCGGAGGCCAGAGGCCGGAGCCTCGAAGGGCGAGGGCGGGTGGCTAGGCACCCATGGCAACATCGGCATTGCTGGAGGAGGCGCAGTGGCCAGCCCCGTCCTTCGAGGCCCCTGCGGGGCACCTCAGCAAGGATGAGGCTGGAGAGAAGTTGGACCCGACGCCCCCTCACCCCTCCGCCTTCCTCTCCCGCCACGCAATCGGTGTCATATCCGTCACCCGCCGGAATTCACGGTTGAAGTTGGACTTGGTCTGGAAGCCGACCTCGAACATCACCTCGGTCACCGATTTCTGGGTCGCGGCAAGCAGCCGGCAAGCCTCGCCGATCCTGTAGTCGTTGACATATTGCGAGACGTTCTTGTCCATCGCCCGGTTGATCGCCGCAGAGATCTGGCGGGTGGGAATGCCGGCCTTGCGGGCCAGCCGGTCGAGATTGAGGTTGGCGTCGCGATAGAGCTTTTTTGCCTCCATCAGCGCATCGATCCTGGCGATCGTCTCCTTGTCCTCGATCGTCTCGGACTTCGCGGTCGCTTCCACCGTCTCGGCTGGCGGCCGGCTGCGGCTGGCGGCGGCGGCCGCAATGCCGAGGATGACGAGGGCGGAGAGGTTTCCGGCGCTGATAATCGTCAGAGCGTGTTCGCCATGCGCCCAGGTGAAATCGAAAAACACGAAGAGATCGACCGACGCCGAAAGACACAACGCCGCCGCCGCGAAGATGATCGCCCGATAGGCGGGCACAGCACCTTCGAAGGGCGCGAGCCGCAGCGCATCCGCGCCCGGCCGCATCAAAAGCAGGATCGCCAAGGCATAACCGACGAAGACCAGCACCAGCGCGATATCGATCGCATCCCGCCAGATCGCCATCAGAGCCAGGATGATCGCGGCCGGAATCGCATGCAGCCCGACCCGCACCGGCAGAGGCCGCCGGCTCGTCCTCACCAGCCGGGAAACCCCGGCATAGGCGAGCGGCGGCACCATCGCTGCGATGACGGGCGCGACATAGCTGACCACTTCAACGCCATAACCCCAGCGCAGCCCGGAGAGGATCGACTGCACCACGCTCAGCAGGAGCAACGCCAGAAACGGTCGGTTCGGCGCCGCGTCCTCGTCGCGTCGGAGGATGGCGATAAAAAGAATGAGCAACAGGAGGGCGACGACGAAGGGAAGCGGAATGAACAGCATGGGCCTGTGCGATCGGAGTGGCGAGTTGACACCATCATCGCCGAGTTCCCGACATGGCGCGACCTCCATCATGTTTTAGGACGTGTTTTAGGCTGGTTTTTTTGGCACGATGCGCGTTCTCTCCTTCCTCACCACGTCAGTTTATGCGGGGATCCGAGGCGGCAGTCGTTTTTCCGGAGATGTACGCGGTTCGCGCCTTCCAGCGGCAAGCACAGGCTGCTTTGGACAAACTTCGCTAGAGCCTGATGCCGAAAAGTGTGAGCGGTTTTCGGACGACATCATGCTCTAACTCTTTAATTTAGAACAGGATGATTTTAGGCCGACCCGGCCTAAAATCACCCTGTTCTAGCCGCGTGACGGTGATCGGCATCTATCTCGGCCACAAGCCGATCACCATCCGCGCCAACGAATTGTCGATCTCGGTCAGGCCCCTGCAGCGCCGGCTGACCGAGGAACCCCACGATCATTTCTGGGAGGCCTGCCCCTTCACCCCGCAACCTTGCCCAGCCGATGCAGGGTAAAGTCGGCGAAATAATCGCCCACCCCGCTCGCCAGGAAGCGCTGCATCGCCGCCCCTTCCATATGGGCGCGCCATTGCGCCTCGCTTTCCCAGCTTTCGACGAAGATGCGGACTGCGCCGTCGTCAAGCGACTGGTGCAGCTCGTAGCGCAGGCAGCCATCCTCCTTGAGGGTCTCAGTGACCAGCTTTTCCTGGGCGGCGCCGAGTGCTGCCTCCTTGCCGGGCTTTGCGGTGGTGATGGCTATGATCGTGAGCGGTGTGTTGGACATGAAATCTCCCTCACGCGATCGTATTGACCAGGCCGCCTTCGGCCCGGAGTGCTGCGCCATTGGTGGCCGAGGAACGGGGGCTGGCGAGATAGGCGACGAGATTTGCGATCTCTTCGGCCTCGATCATCCGCTGCAGGATCGAGGAAGCGCGCGCCTTTGCGAAGAATTCGGCCTCGATCTCCTTGATCGGTGCGGAGGGATCGCTCGCCTGGCTGCGCAAGAAGTCTTCGATGCCATCAGACCGCGTCGGCCCCGGCAACACCGAATTGACAGTGACATTGGTGCCGCGCGTCAGCTGCGCCAGGCCGCGCGCGATCGAAAGCTGCGCCGTCTTGGTGGTGCCGTAGTGGATCATATCCTCAGGGATGGCCAGCCCTGATTCGCTCGCGATGAAGATGATCCGGCCCCAGTTGCGCGCGAGCATGCCGGGCAGATAGCTGCGAGACAGGCGCACGCCGCTCATCACGTTGACCTCGAAAAGCCGGCTCCAGTCGGCGTCGGTGATGTCGCCGAAGGCCTTGCTTTCATAGATGCCGAGATTGTTGATCAGAATATCGACTGATGGCGCCGCCTTGGCAATTTCGGCCGCGCCCTCGCCGGTGCCGGCATCGGCCAGAAGGCCGGTGACTTCAGCGCCGCCCGAGGCCTTGATGTCGGCGATGGCAGCATCAAGCTTCGCCTGGTTGCGGCCGGTGATGATGACGCGGGCGCCTTCGGCAGCGAGCGCGCGGGCGATCTCGAGCCCGATGCCGGCGGTGCCGCCGGTCACAAGCGCAGTCTTGTCGGTCAGTTTCAGGTCCATGATGGCTCTCCAGATTGTGTCTGGCATCTATTTATGATCTGAGAACGTTCAGAACCATTGCCTGGCGAAGACATGCACCTGTGAATGAGGATCATCAATGCCACGCATTCTGATGGAACGATCCGGTGAGATGGAGGTGTTTACCCGCGTCATCAAGGAAGGCGGCTTCTCGGCCGCCGCGCGCAGCCTCGACATCACGCCATCAGCCGTCAGCAAGCTGATCGCCCGCCTGGAAACAAGGCTCGGCGCCCGCCTGCTGCTGCGCACCACCCGCGCGCTGACGCTGACCGAAGAAGGCGAGGCCTATCATCGCGCCGCGCTGCGGATTCTGCAGGATCTGAACGACGCCGATCAGGAAGCGGCGGGCGGGGCCGTGCGCGGGCGGCTGCGCGTCAGCGTCACCGTGCCGCTCGGCACCATGTTCGTCGCCCCCGCCATGCCCGGTTTCGTCGCCCGCAATCCCGATCTGATCGTCGATCTCAGCCTGACCGACGGCATCGCCGATCTGGTGACTGAGAAGACCGACGTCGCCATTCGCGTCGGAAATCTGCCGGATAGCGGCCTGATCGCCCGCAAGCTCGGCCAGTCCAGGCGCGTCGTCTGCGCCTCGCCCGCCTATCTCGCGCGCAAGGGACGGCCGGAGACCCCCGCCGATCTCGAACATCACGATTGCCTCACCTTCAATTTCCGCCGCGCCCGCCCCTCATGGCCCTTCCGCTGCGACGGCAGGGATATCGAACAGCCCGTGTCAGGCAGCCTCGTCGTCAACAATGGCGAGACGATGAAGCAGATGGCGCTCGAAGGCGGCGGCATCGCCCGCGTCGGCCTCTTCCACGTTGCCGCCGAGATCGCCACCGGCACGCTGGTGCCGCTGCTTGAGGATTGCAACCCCGGCGATCTCGAAATGATCCACGCCATCCACGTCGCCGGCGGCCCCATCCCCCACCGCGTCCGCGCCTTCATCGATTATATGCTGGAAACGCTGAAGGGGTCGCCGTTGCTGCATGCGGGGGCATGATGGTGTGCTGCATGGCGTCAGCACCCGCAAAACTGGAGCGGAAGCAACAGCAAGAGGCCGGCATCCTCCAACCGCTCGGGCGGCATTCTCCAACGCTCCTCATGCTGAGGTGCGATCCACAGGATCGCCTCGAAGCATCACCCGCCAACGCCGCTCCTGCTGCCCCGCAACGCCGCTCCCCTGCCCCGCAACGCCACGCCGGAGCGCCCGCCCCGTGCTTCGAGGCTCCAGCCTTTGGCCTGCGCGTCTCAGGAGGAGGCTCTCTTGAGCCTATGAGGCTACGTTACGGACGCCGGTTTCGGTGATCCCAATTTCATTGCCCGACAAGATTGCATAGAGAAATCCTCCATGTAAGCTCCCCAGGCAATCATCGAGGACGCCGCTTTGTGACCTATAAGCTACCACCCATGCGAACTTTCGCGGTATTCCTGGCGCTTGGCCTTGCTGTCCCTATAATTCTTCTTTGGATCCTCGTGGTGACGTATTTATTGTTGAATCAGCAATTTCCGGAATTCGCTCCCGGCTATGCCCTTCAGCATTTTGCCCAGTTGCTGGTCGGCATATCCATTATGGTCATCTTCTGCCTCCTACCTTCAGTGACCTTGGCGTCGATCGTTGCGGGATTGTCAGCGAGACTGCTTGGAACCGTGCCCCTCTGGCTCACCATTCTGTTGGCACCGGCATGCGGTCTCGTAGCCGCCCTGCAAGATCATTTGACCGGATTGGACTACAGCGATTTCGGCACGCCATCTGTTTGGCAAGCATCCGTGCCCTTTACGATAGCGCAATTCCCCGGACTTCTCTGCGGGTGGCTCCGGGCCAGGCGAAAGCTTTGCCGGGGTGGAGACGATGCCGTGTCGGAGGCGGCGGCTTAGAGCGTAAGCCTCAGCTCACCCGGCCTGAAGGCCAACGCCGATATGTGGGCTCAGCGCAAGGCTATTGTTTCATCCAGTATGAAATCACTCGGACACTATTTTGGGTCTTCCATTGCATGGTCAATTTGAAATCAGGCAATTCCCAGGAATGGATATCGTAGCGGCCGACTTTCGTCGGCGCTCCCAGTTTCTCCTCTGCGGCGGCCGGCGTGTCGGAGAAAGTCAGGTCCTTCCAGATCGGGCCTCTGTAGCTCTCAAAGCCATCCTCATCTCCCCAGAAGGCACAGTTCGTCAGCAGGAATGGGCCTTTGCCGTCATCTTGGTATTCGTGGTCGAAGACCACGCCTTCGTGCTTGAAAGTCAGGTGAATACCCAGTGGCGGCGGGCTGATGTGATAGATATCCAAGCCTCTATCCAGGGCGACGGCGTCGCCCCACACGATTCCGAAAGGTTCCACGACACCGCTGCCGGCTTCGCTGTCGAATGATCGCGTGAGTGCCCTGACGAAGCTCTGCGGCTCGGGATATTGCCTGGGTGCTCTCATGGGTTATTTCCTACGATGGGTTGCGGAAGGCAGCATTTCGGACGAAGCGTTGGCACCGCCGAGTTTCAACGGGGAAGTTCGAGGAACAATGAACACTCCAGATAGCGCCGCGACAAGGATAGCCGCAATTCGTCAGGCGGCCGAAGGCGGCGATGTCGATGCGCAATTCCTCCTGGGCGGCCTCCACCTCACGGGGGACGGCGTTGCCGAGAGTCCGGTCGAAGGTTGTAAGTGGCTTGAGAAAGCCGCCCATCAAGGCCACGCCGAAGCGCAATATCTGGTGGGACTGATGAGAGAAGATGGCGAGGGTTGCGAGATCGATCCGGCAGACGCTGTCCGATGGTACGGGCAGGCCGCAAATCAGGAGCATGCCGGCGCACAATACAGGCTGGCTCAATTGAAAGAACACGGCGTCGGCTGCGAGATCGATCTGACAGAGGCATTCAAATGGTACCGCCGTGCCGCACTGCAGGATTACCCTGACGCAAGAGAAGATCTGCTCGGATTATGTCGCGCGCATCCAGACCTGCCGCTGCCGGTATCGGAATTGCTCGATGGCAAAGGTCGTTCCTGATCTGGAGCCAGGACGAGAGCCCGGCATCCTCCAGCGCCCGTCATCCGTCTGCCGCCACCTTTGCCCCGTTTACGATGAGAGGGTTAGGCCGCCCAAAACCTCAGCGCGCCCACAGCAACCGCCCACCAAGCAAGATCAACGCCCCACCCATCGCCCTTTCGATATAGCCCTTGAACCTCAGGAAGCAGCCGGCGACGCGTGGGTTGGAGAAGAAGAATGCCAGGCCGCAATACCAGAGCATGGACAGCAGTACGCAGCTCAGGGCGATGACACCATAGAACCAGAGCGGTGCGTGGGCGGGAATGACGAGCGCGAAGATACTTCCGAAGAAAGCCACCGATTTCGGATTGGTCATGCTGACGATGTAGGCGCGGCGCATCGCAGCCTGCCATGTCAGTTCAGCAGGACCTGTCGACGTCAATGGCTTGGTGGCATTCCTGATCATCTTGATGCCGAGCCAGATGAGATAGAGCGCGCCGGCGACCTGCAGCGTTATGTGCAGCCATTCGAAATGGGTGAGCAGAAATCCGAGCCCCGCCATTGCCATGATGGCCCAGGTCAGCGATGCGGCGGCAAGGCCCAAACCTGCAAAGAGCCCGGCAGTGCGCGACACCGACATGCTCGTATTGGTGACGATGATGAAATTCGGTCCGGGGCTGACGAGGCCGACGATGTAGACGCCAATCAGCAATGCGAGTGAATCTAAGTATTCCATCCAGCTTTCCTTCCCAGCAGGTCAGCACCATCTATGGGAAACACGTCGTTTTTGAAAGGGAAACCGACCAGGCGACAGAGTGCGACTGCGCCATGCCGCCCTCCGGCTCCATGGCCCTCACGCAGCTTTGCGATGGCGTGGTAGATTGGGACCTGCCTGGTCCTGTGAAGGAGACGTTCAGATGAACCGATTTCACGCATATACAGTGGCTGGAGCGCTGATCATTCTTTCCACGATCACGTCGGCCTGCACGACGGCAAACAGTGACCAGACCTCATCGATACGGCCGTCGATGTCCTACTATGAAGACGGCTACTACCAGGACGACTACGCACTGAACCCGGCCTGCGCGGGCGGCTTCAGCAACGATCGCCCCTGTAGCTATTAGAAACGTAGCTGGAAAGACAGGCGAGTTTTCGCGTGCGGATTTTGGAGCGCCGCAGGAGAGGGATTTTGCGGCTCTGGCGACGCGCGCCATGGCCCGTCGCGGACGTCGGAACCGTCGCAAAGCCCCCTTCCCCGCGCGTTCAAACCGATTGCCGCCTCTAGTATTTTTCGGATTAACTCCAAATAACTAAACAAAAATCCAAAATAAAAGATCGATAACATCCCGTCATCGTAATATTGTTGAACGAATATCCAGCAAGGCGTAGTGGTGTACCCGGCTTTCGTTTCAGAAGCCAAAGGAGGAGAACGTCATGCCTACGGTAATGGCCTATCATGAGGTCAAGGATAGGAAACACTGGCTCGCTTCACCGCTCCGTAAACAGGTATTCGAACCGATCGGCGTCACCAACATTCGTACCTTTACAGACCCTCAGGCGTCCAACCGCGTCGGCCTGGTCATGGACGTTGCCGATATGGATAAGCTGAAAGCCTTCATGCAGACCAAGGCGGCTGCCGATGCGATGGCGCATGACGGCGTTTTGCCCGAGACCCTGGTAATCCTCGTTCAATCGTAACCCCGTCACGTTCAATCGTGACGCCAGTCTCGACCAAATCTCAAAAATGCAAAGCGGGAGGATGACATGACGACATTGTTCGTGAGGCACGAGGTCTCCGACTACGCCACCTGGCGCAAAATATATGATGGGTTTTCTCAAGTGCAGAAGGCCAATGGGGTGACGGCGCAAGCCGTCTATCGCGCCATCGACAATCCGAACGACATTACCGTCACCCACGAATTCACAACGCTGGAGGCGGCTCAGGCCTTCAGCAAGCTGGACGACCTGAAGACGGCAATGCGCACCGGAGGCGTACTCGGCACGCCCACGGTGTGGTTCACCAACAAGGCGTAAACTATCGCCTTCAAGCGCCTTTCATTTCCATGCCTATCCGCAACCGATTGACTCTACCAATCTTCTGCCCTTAATGCCCGCAGGGGTTGATAAAATTGGATGGGACGATGAAATTCCGCTTTGTTGGCGCCGTCGCGCTCTCTTTCGCCGTTGCAAGTTGCACTCACACTGATGCCACTGACGGTCGGCCGCTCATTCAACACTTCTTTCGGGATCTTGTGATGAGGGGATGTAATTTCCAGATGACATGGGAATCGGCGAAAGAAGCCACAGATACCTTTAAGCCAGTTATACCGACTGACAGAGAACGCATGACTGACAGAGGGCTCATGAGGGCTGCGATCGCAATTTGTGACAAGGCGAAACCTGGAAGTAAGAGCAAAACCATCGAAGTCCAGGTTCCCGACAGTCGCGGTGTCCTGCGGAAAATCGTTGTTGAAAGAGACTAGGAAAAGCGCGGACGCACGGACAGTGACGCCGATACAAAACGCCCTGGAACGGTGACGCAAGCTGCCGTTCGTCGCCTGTCGCGAAAGCGATAGCTCCAAGTCCGCCTGCATCGACGTCGTTGAAAAACCCGGCGGATTGATTATCCGCAGCCGCTTGGCAATTCGCCGCGTAAAATCGGCTCCATGGGCTGGAGAAACGCGGTTTGCCCCTTATGTCAGAGAGGAAACGGGGAAACGAACCGCGAAAGGACCGCACAATGGCCAAGAACACGATCTGCCTGTGGTATAACAAGGACGCCGAGGATGCCGCCCGGTTCTACGCGGAAACCTTTCCAGACAGCTCAGTGGATGCGATTATTCATGCACCTGGAAACTATCCAGACGGCAAGCAGGGAGACGTGCTGGTCGTGGAATTCACGGTCGCTGGTGTTTCCTGCATCGGCCTGAACGGCGGCCCCGCGTTCAAACACAGCGAAGCCTTCTCTTTTCAGATCGCAACCGACGATCAGGAAGAAACCGACCGCTACTGGAACGCCATTGTCGGCAATGGCGGCCAGGAAAGCGAATGTGGCTGGTGTAAGGACAAATGGGGCCTCTCCTGGCAGATCACGCCACGCGTCCTCTCCGAAGCGCTTTCGGCAGGCGGCGATCAGGCAAAGCGCGCTTTCGATGCCATGATGACCATGAGGAAGATCGACGTCGGCGCCATCGAAGCCGCCCGGCGCGGCTGAAGCCATGGCTAAGCATGTCCTCTTCGTTCAAGGCGCCGGCGAAGATGTTCACGACGGCTGGGACAACAAGCTCGTGGCGAGCCTCGAGCGTGAACTCGGCCAAGGCTATGCCGTCCGCTATCCTCGCATGCCCGGCGAGGACGATCCCAGCTCTTCGGCCTGGAAGGCCGCGCTCATCAGAGAATTCGACCTGCTGGAGGACTGCGCAATTCTCGTCGGCCACTCCTTCGGCGGCACCGTCTTGATCCATGCGCTTGCCGAGCGGCCACTGAAACCAAGCTTCGCCGGGCTGTTCGTCATATCAGCACCCTTCTTCGGCGAAGGCGGATGGCCGAGCGGCGATATCGGCGATGGCAAGGACGTCGCAGAACGCCTTCCGCCCGGCCTTCCCGTCCATCTCTACCATGGCGCCGCCGATGCCGACGTGCCCACTGCCCATGTTCATCTCTATGCGAAAGCGATCCCGCACGCCGTGGTCCGCACGCTCGAAGGCAGGGATCACCAGCTCGACAATGATCTGAGCGAGGTCGCACGGGATATCCGTTCCGTGGGTTAAGCCGAGGCACCGGCTCGCGCCGGCACACCGCTGATATTGAGCGACCGGCCTACGCAAATCGTATTGACGCTTGGTTAAGTATGTTCGGCTAGATTTCCAACAGTTTCCTTCCGAGCGAGATTTATCCCATGGCATCGATTCAGCGAAAAGTGACATTTGCAAGCGTGGCGATATTCGCGCTGGCCGGCGGCATCACGGGGGTGGGCATGTGGTCCGCGGACGTGCTGGTTCGAAACGGCACCGACGTGAACCTCTCGGCCGATATCCTGAGAAACCACATGCAGGCGGATATGATGCACGACGCCCTGAGGGCTGATGTGCTCGCCGCCATCCTCGCGGCCGATCCCGCCTCAGGGGTCTCAAAAGACTCTGTCAAAGCTGATCTGAACGAGCACAGCGCGACGTTCCGGGAGATGATCGAGGCCAACAAGAAGCTCGCCGCCGACCCGGTGACAAAAAAGGTCGTCGCAGACATCGAAGCGCCTTTGGTGACCTATATCGACAGCGCGACGAATATGGTCGAGCTCGCCGGTGCGAAACCGGCCGACGCCTTGAAGGCGCTGCCCGACTTTCTCGCGCAGTTCTCGAAGCTGGAAACGGTGATGGAACAGGCGGGCGATCAGATCCAGGTGGTTTCGGAGGACGCCGCCAAGCTCAGCGGCAGCGTGCAGCAAACCGTCAACACCATGCTTGCGGCGCTGTTTGCCGTGGCGGCCGTTTTCTCGCTCGGACTTTACCTCCTGACGCGCAGGACCGTCACCAAGCCCATTCTTTCCCTTTCGGCCGATATGCAGCGGCTTGCCGGCGGCGATACCGACATCGCCTGCACCGGCAAGGGCCGATCGGACGAGATCGGGGCCATGGCCTCATCAGTGGAGGTCTTCCGCCAGGCGGCGATCGCCACCAAGGCGTTGGAGCGGCAGACCGAGGATCAGCGCCGCCAGGCCGAACTCGATCGCGCTAGCGCCCAGGAACGGGCCGAGGCCGAGGCCGCCGAACGTATGAGGATTGCGACATCGGGATTGGCCTCGGGCCTGCAACGACTTGCTTCCGGCGATCTCGCCTTCCAGCTCGATCAGGCATTCGCGCCCGATTTCGAAGCGCTGCGCCGCGACTTCAACCTCTCCGTCAAGCAGCTCGGCGACGCGCTGAGCGCCATCTCGGTCGGAATTGCCGCCATCGATGACGGCACAAAGGAAATCTCCTCAGGAGCCGGCGATCTGTCCAAGCGGACGGAACAACAGGCTGCATCACTCGAAGAGACCGCCGCAGCCCTCGATCAGATCACTGTCAACGTGAACAACTCAAGCAAGCGGACCGAGGAAGCCCGGTCGGCAGCCACGGACGCAAACCACAGCGCCTCGAAATCCGTCGAGGTCGTGTCGCAGGCGGAGGTGGCGATGCAGCGCATCGAAGCGTCCTCCCAGCAGATATCCAACATCATCGGCGTGATCGACGAAATCGCCTTCCAGACCAACCTTCTCGCCCTGAATGCGGGCGTCGAGGCGGCGCGCGCCGGCGAAGCCGGCAAGGGATTTGCGGTCGTGGCGCAGGAAGTGCGCGAACTCGCCCAGAGATCGGCGCAAGCCGCCAAGGAGATAAAGGGGCTGATCCA